>ERZ1645192.2032-NODE-2032-length-16785-cov-40.855589_pt1 | contig 16785 bp, 14 predicted proteins | sample MGYA00575354_ERZ1645192 | MGnify/ENA primary metagenome ERZ1645192 (study PRJEB40844, sample SAMN11349763) | freshwater sediment metagenome | isolation source: river sediment | host: Sediment | place: India: Faizupur Khadar , New Delhi | collected 2017-02-21 ... | reverse complement strand
TAAAGCGGTACGCGAGCTGGGTTTAGAACGTCGTGAGACAGTTCGGTCCCTATCCTCTGTGGGCGGAGGAGATTTGAGAGAAGCTGTCCCTAGTACGAGAGGACCGGGATGGACGAACCTCTGGTGTTCCTGTTGTCGTGCCAACGGCATAGCAGGGTAGCTACGTTCGGAACGGATAACCGCTGAAAGCATCTAAGTGGGAAGCCGGTCTCAAGATTAGATCTCCCTTCAACTTCGGTTGACTAAAGACCTCCTGAAGACTACAGGATTGATAGGCTGGGTGTGTAAGCATAGCAATATGTTGAGCTAACCAGTACTAATTGGTCGTGAGGCTTGACCCATTAATCACTCTCTTCCTTTTATTTTGCACTCATTCGAGAATATTATACGTACGCAAAAAACGTGAGAATGTTCCCGGTGACCATGGCATAGGGGAAATACCCGATCCCATCCCGAACTCGGAAGTCAAGCCCTAGAGCGCCGAAGATACTGCATGGGTAACTGTGTGGGAGAATAGGACGTTGCCGGGATCATCATATTCGCAAAGCCCCCCAGGCTGAAGAAGCCCGGGGGGCTTTTTTATTTTGTCCTCTGATGCATACCGAAAGTGCTATCTGAACGTTTAACGGCCTGACGGAAACGGCCCCGGTGACCAATGTCCAGCACTACCGGACCATCTATCCCATCAAGCCCGGAAGCGTGGGCAAAACCATCGACATGACCGAATGCAAGATCGCTGAAGACGAGGTGATTGTCATGGGGATTCCATCTTCATTCTGGACACCTGCCGGCCTGTTTGAGTAGAATGCATTGCCCGGGGAAATGCCCGGTGCATGAAGGGGCGGTCTATCCCCTGATGCACCATGAGTTCACGCAGGAAAGAAAGGAAATACCATGGCTGATCTGCTTGACGACAAGGTGCTCGTCACCGACATGAACCGATACACGAGGGTGTTCGACCTCTCGCAGGCGCCGGACATGGTCGGCCTGCCTTCCGGGCACATCCCCCGCGACGAGCTCGGAAAGATCACCCCGGGCTCTTCGTTCGAGCTCAAGGGCAAGCGCTACTATCTTTTCCCCTGCAGCCTGCAGGACTTCATCATGCACGGGCTCAAGCGCAACACCCAGATCGTGTATCCCAAGGACGCGGGCTACATCATCCTGAAGCTCGACATCGCCCCGGGAAAGCGGGTGGGCGAGGCAGGCACCGGGTCCGGCTCCATGACCGCGCTTTTGTCCCGGTTCGTGGGCCCGAAGGGGATGGTCTACACCTACGAGCACGATACCGGGCTCGTGAGCCATGCCACGAAAGCGCTCATGCTCGACGACCCGGGCTCCAACGTGAAGATCCGCCACAGGGCCCTGGAGCAGGGGGTCGACGAGAGCGGCCTCGACGCCTTCTTCCTGGACGTTCGCGAGCCGTGGAAATACCTGAAGATCGTCTATGACGCACTCAAGCCGGGAGCGCACCTGTGCATCCTGGTCCCCACCACCAACCAGGTGAGCAAGGTCCTCCAGGGCCTGCTGTTCTACGACATCTGGACCACGGAGGTTGCCGAGACCCTCCTGAGGGACTGGAAGCAGGTGCCGGGCAGGCTGCGGCCCGAGGACCGCATGATCGGTCACACGGGGTTCCTGATCTTCGGACGGAAGCTCCTGCCGGGTTCGTACCGGCCCTACCAGAGGGAGATGCCCCCTCCGGGAGACGATGACGGCGCGACGCAAGATCTTGCCACCGAAAAGGAGGATATCCCGCCGGTTTTTTTCGTTGACACGGGGGAGAATGGGCATTAAAGCGTACTCACCCGGTGTCCTCTGAGTACGTTCTGGTTTTTCCCGGACGGCAAAGACAGGAGAAGCGCACACGATGTGGTCCCCTTGAGGGGGGCCGGGCCAAGGGAAACAGGAATGGAAGCACTTCACATTCAAGGCAATACCGATGACCCGGGCCGGATCCCGGAGCAGGCAGGGGCATGTCGGCACAACGAGGCGCAGATCGGGCGGCGCCGCACCTTCGGCATCATCAGCCACCCGGACGCGGGCAAGACCACGCTCACGGAAAAGCTCCTGCTCTTCGGCGGGGCCATCCAGCTCGCGGGCACCATCAAGGCCCGCAAGGCCGACCGCCACGCCACCAGCGACTGGATGCGCATCGAGCAGGAGCGCGGCATCTCCGTCACCACCTCGGTGATGAAGTTCTCCTACCGGGACTACGAGATCAACCTCCTCGACACCCCGGGCCACCAGGACTTTTCCGAAGACACCTACCGGGTGCTCACCGCCGTCGACTCGGCCCTCATGGTCATCGACAGCGCCAAGGGCGTGGAGCCCCAGACCGAGAAGCTCATGGAGGTCTGCCGCATGCGCAGCACCCCCATCATGACCTTCATCAACAAGCTCGACCGGGACGGGCTGTCCCCCCTGGACCTCCTCACGGACATCGAGGACAAGCTCCAGATCGAGTGCGTCCCCATGAGCTGGCCCATCGGCATGGGCAGCCAGTTCAGGGGGGTCTACGACCTCCACCGCCGGCAGATCCGCATCTTCGCGCCGGGCCGGTCCACCCGTGAGAATGACGAGGTGATCATCACCGACCTGGGCGACCCCCGCCTGGACGGGCTCCTGGGGAGCCAGGCGGCAGGCTTGCGTGAAGACGTGGAGCTCATCGGGGGCGTTTTGCCGGAGTTCAACCGCGAAGAGTACCTCAAGGGCGGCCAGACGCCCATCTTCTTCGGTAGCGCCATCAACAACTTCGGCGTGCAGGAGATGCTCGACGCCTTCGTGGAGATGGCGCCGTGCCCCGTCCCGCGGACCGCCGAGACGAGGCTCGTCTCTCCCCACGAGGAGGCGTTCTCCGGGTTTGTGTTCAAGATCCAGGCGAACATGGACCCCGCGCACCGCGACCGCATCGCGTTCTTCCGGGTCTGCTCCGGGAAGTTCACCCGGGGGATGCGGGTCATGCACCACCGCATCGGCAAAGAGGTGGCCATCTCGAACGCCACCATCTTCATGGCGCAGGACCGGGCGAACGTCGAGGAGGCGTACCCCGGGGACATCATCGGCATTCACAACCACGGCACCATCGGCATCGGAGACACCTTCACGGACAAGGAGCCCCTGAAGTTCCTGGGCATCCCGTATTTTGCGCCCGAGCATTTCCGCCGGGTCATCCTGAAGAACCCCCTGAGGTTCAAGCAGCTCCAGAAGGGGCTGACCCAGCTGAGCGAAGAGGGCGCGGTCCAGGTCTTCAAACCCCTGGCGGGGAGCTACTACATCCTCGGCGCGGTGGGGGTGCTCCAGTTCGACGTGGTCATGGAGCGGCTCAAGGACGAGTACGGGGCCGAGGCGATCTACGAACCCGTGGAATACACCACGGCCCGCTGGGTCAGATGCCCGGACGCAAAGGTGATGAGGGAATTCGAGAAGAGCTGCCAGAACCATCTCGCCCGGGACGCGGGGGGCCATCTCACCTTCCTCGCCCCCACCGCGTGGCGCCTCAAATTCACCATGGACGAGTGGCCCCAGGTGGAATTCCTCAAGACGAGGGAGCACGGTTAAAGGTGCTGCCGGTTGGTCTGCCCGGCTGCCGAGGGGGCGGCCGGTGTGATGCGGAGGGTACGGATGATCAGGAAAGCCGATTATGAGAACCTCACCCCTGAGGTGCTCCTCGACCTCGTGGAAGGCGCGTCGGGCATCCCGCTGACCGGCCTCGCCATCCCGCTGCCGAGCTACATCAACCGCGTCTACGAGCTCCAGACGAGGGCGGGGGAGCGTATAGTCGCCAAGTTCTACCGCCCGCACCGCTGGAGCAGGGAGGCGCTGGAGGACGAGCACCGTTTCCTCGCCGACTGCGCCGCGGACGAGATCCCGGTGGTGAGCCCGCTGCCGCTCGCCGACGGGGGCACGCTGGGCAGGACGGACGACGGCTTTTTCGCCCTCTTCCCCCGGAAGGCGGGCCGGGAGTTCGAGCTCGGCACGGGGGAAGAGCTCGTGCGCGCAGGCAGCCTCGTCGCCCGCATCCACCTCGCGGGCGAAAGGCGCTCGCCCCGGGACCGGGTTACCCTGCACCCCCGGAAATCGACGCTTTCGGACCTGGACTTCATCGTTAAGGGCGGGTTCATTCCCCCGGAGCTCCAGGGGCAGTTCCAGGATCTCACCTCCCGCATCGTGGAAAGCATCAGCGGCCTCTTCGAAGGCACCCCGCTCATCCGGATCCACGGGGACTGCCACCGGGGCAACATTCTCGACCGGCCGGGCGAAGGGCTCATGGCCATCGACTTCGACGACATGATGACCGGGCCGCCGGTCCAGGACCTCTGGATGCTCCTGCCCGACCACGCGGGCCGCTCGCGACGGGAGATCACCCTCCTGCTCGAAGGGTACGAGCTGTTCCGGGAGTTTCCGTACCCGTCACTGCGCCTCATCGAGCCCCTAAGGTTCATGCGCATCGTCTATTTCCTCGCCTGGACCGCACGGCAGGCAGGCGACTATGCCTTTCCGGCCAACCACCCCGACTGGGGAAGCGAGAACTTCTGGCTCCACGAGATCTCCGACCTCAACCACCAGTACCAGGTCATCATGGAGCACACGGTCGCCTGGGAAGAGGGAAGGTTCTTCGGGGAGGGGGAAGGATAGAAGCACCGCACCGGCAAGATGGGGAAGGTAGCCGCGCCCGTGGCGTAGTGGCAGTCTCTTTGCAAATCCCAGGAGAGCATTCAGGAAGGCGCCCGCGCCCGCGGCATAGCGCGTGCCCGGCGCCGCTCTCATCTCCGGCCTCTCACCCGCACGTATGCGGGATCGTGGGGATCATGGTCCCGAACCCCGGCTCAGCTCCCTCTTCCTGCCTGCAAAAGGATTTGACAGGAGGCACCGGGCCGGTTTACATCATATGGTAATACAATAAGATGTAGTGCGTCGCGTTCTTCCGGGCCCGGCACGGACAAAAGCGGCCGCCCGGTGGGGGGGCAAAATTCGAAGGGAGGTTCTCATGAAGGACGTTTTCGTGGTCAGCGCCGTCAGGACAGCGGTGGGAAAGCAGAGGGGGTACTTCCGCGACTACCTGGCGCCGGAGCTCCTGGCGCTTGTGCTCGACGAGGCGGTGGGGCGCGTCGGCCTCGATCCCGCCGCGGTGGACGACGTCATAGCCGGGTGCGTCTACCAGGTGGGAGAGCAGGGGTTCAACCTGGCGCGCATGGCGGTGCTGGCGTCCGGGCTCCCGGAGACCCTGGGCGGCATCACGGTGAACCGGCAGTGCGGCAGCTCGCTCTCCGCCATCCAGCTCGCCGCGGGCATGGTGGGCTCCGGCACGCACGACGCGGTCATCGCCTGCGGGTGCGAGATCATGTCCAAGTACGGCATCGCCTCCGACCTGAACTGCACCCTGGCCAACGGGAACAGCGCGGGCCACCCCATCGGGAAGTTCTACCTGGACAAGTACGGTATCCCCAGCCAGATCAACGCCGCACAGGCCATCGCGCACCGGTGGCAGATCTCGAAGGGCGACTGCCAGGACTTCGCCGTGGCCAGCCACGCGAAGGCCCACCGGGCCACGGTGGAGGGCCGCTTCGAGCAGGAGATCGTGAAGGTGCCGGGCCTGGACAGGGACGGCAACAGGATCGAGTGCGCCACCGACGAGCCCATCCGCCCGGAAACGACCCGCGAAGCCCTCGAGGGCCTCAAGGTGCTCGCCGGCACCGACTGGATGACCGCCGGCCTCTCCAGCACGGTGACTGATGGGGCTTCGGCCATGCTCCTCATGAGCGCAGACAGGGCCCGGGAGCTCGGCGTCACGCCTCTGGCCAGGGTCGTCGCCAGCGCCGTCGTGGGCTCGGACCCCGTGCTCATGCTCACCGGCCCCCTCACGGCCACCCCGAAGGTGCTCGCCAAGGCCGGGCTCGCCCTGCGCGACATCGACCTCTTCGAGGTGAACGAGGCCTTTGCGCCCATCCCCCTGGCGTGGGCCAGGGAGCTTCATGCGGATGCGGACAGGCTCAACGTCAACGGGGGCGCCCTGGCCCTGGGCCACCCGGTGGGCAACAGCGGCTGCCGCCTGAGCGTCACCGCCATCCACGAGCTGCGCCGCCGCAAGGCCCGGTACGCCCTGGTCACCCTCTGCACCGGGGGAGGGCAGGCGCCGGCTTCGATCTTCGAGCGGGTGTAGGAGGCATGCCCCGCACACCGGAGGACGTGTACCGCAGGCTGGGCGGGAAGATCGACGGGCTGACCGCCAGGACGCCCTGGAACGGGGCCTTCCACGCGATCCTCAAAGAGCTCTACACGGTCGAGGAGGCGGATGTCGTGGCGCGGATGCCCCATTCCCTTTCCTCCCTCGACAGGGTCTCGCGGGTGACCGGCGTGCCCGAAGCGAGGCTCAGGGGAGTCCTCGACGGCCTGTGCTCCAAGGGCCTCGTCTTCGACCTGTGGAACGAGCGGGAGAACTCCTGGCACTACATGCCGAGCCCCCTGGTGGTGGGGATCTTCGAGTTCACCATGATGAGGACCGAAGGCGGCCTCGACACCAGAAAATGGGCGAAGCTCTTCCACGAGTACTTCCCCGCCGTCTACCCCGCAAACTTCTCCCGGGGGGAAGTGGTCTCGGCCCTGAGGGTCATCCCCGTGGAGGAAAACATCCCGGCCGGTGAGGGTCTCGAGTTTCTCGACTACGAGAAGGCCTCGTCCATCATAAGCGGTTCAGGCCGCTTCGCCCTGGGCATCTGCTCCTGCAGGAACGAGAAGAGCCTCCTGGGGGACAAGCGGTGCGACGCGCCCCTGGACACCTGCAGCATGTTCGGCTTCGGGGCCGACTACGCGATCAGGCACAACCTCGGGCGGGAGGTCTCGCGCGACGAGATGATCGACAACTTCGCCAGGTCCCGGGATCACGGCCTCGTCCTGTGCACGTACAACACGCAAAGGAGCCCCCTGGCGGTGTGCCACTGCTGCACGTGCTGCTGCAATTACCTTGCGGGCCTCACCAGGTTCGGATACCTCAACGCCGTCGTCACGTCCACCTTCATCGCCTCTCTGAACGAGGGCTCCTGCACGAGCTGCGGGAAATGCGCCAAAGCGTGCCCCACCGGGGCCCTGGCCATGGTTTCCGTGGATGACCCCGGCCGGAAAAGCAAGGCTCGGGCTTCGCTGAATTCCGGGCTGTGCGTGGGGTGCGGGGTCTGCGTGTCCTCGTGCCGTACCGGCGCCCTTGCCATGAAAAGCCGGGCGAAGAGATCGATTCACCCCGAGACCCTGTTTCAGGCCACGATCCTCGGGTCCCTCGAGCGGGGCACCCTCCAGAACCAGCTCTTCGACAACCCCGAAAGCGTCACCCAGCAGTTTGCGAGGACCCTCCTCGGGGCATTCCTCGGGCTTTCGCCGGTGAAGAAAGCCCTCATGAGCGATGCCCTCAGGTCTACTTTCCTGGGCATCATGAAGGCCGGGGCCACGCTGCAGGGCAAAGGGTGGATCACCCGGCTGTAGCGCCCTTCCGGGGCGGGCGGCGCGATCGTTGCCGCCGGAGACTCCGGCATCGGCATGGCCGGGCCTGCCATGCGCGAGGGGTCAGTCCCCTTCCCGGTACATGGACTCGATGAGGTCCGCGTACTGCTTGTTGATGGAGGTCCGCTTCACCTTCATGGTGGGGGTGACCTCGCCGTCCTCCGTGTAGAGTTTCTTGTCCAGGAGTCTGAACTTGCGGATGTTCTCCACCCGGGCTATCTGCCTGTTGACCCTGGCGATCTCCTCTTCGATGAGCCTGTTCACCTCAGGGGTGCGGGTGAGGCTCGCGAAGGTCGTGTACTGAACCTTGTGGTCCTGGGCCCACTTCACCACGTTTTCCTCGTCGATGACGATGATGGCCGAGATGAACTTGCGGCGGTCGCCGATGACCACGGCGTCGTTGATGTAGGGCGAGAACTTGAGCAGGTTCTCGATGTACTGGGGGGCCACGTTCTTGCCGCCCGCGGTGACGATGAGGTCCTTCTTGCGGTCGGTGATCTTGAGGTAGCCCTCCGGGTCGATCTCCCCCACGTCGCCCGTGTGGAACCAGCCTCCCTCGAGGGCGAGCGCGGTGTGCTCCTCGTCCTTGAAGTAGCCCTTGAAGATACCCCCGTGTTTGATAAGGATCTCGCCGTCTTCGGCGATCATCACCTCGGAGTTCGGCAGGCTCCTGCCCACGGTGCCGAGCTTGAAGTTGGTCTCGTCGGAGATGTGGGTGATGCCCGTGGTCTCGGTGAGGCCGTAGCCCTCCCGGATGGGGATGCCGATGCTCTGGAAGAACTTGAGCACCTCGTGGGAGATGGGGGCTGCGCCGGAGAAGCCCAGCCGCACCCGGTCGAAGCCGAGCCGCTCCTTGAGCTTCCAGAACACGCAGAAGTAGGCCAGCCAGTAGCCCACGAGGATGTGGGGCGGCGGGGTCTTCTTCTGGAGCCGGCAGTCGTTGTAGGCCGAGCCGATCCTGAAGGCGACGCCGTACATCGCCCGCTTAAGCAGCGTGGCGTCCTTCATCCTGAGCACGATCCCCGAGTGGTACTTTTCCCAGATCCTGGGCACGGCGTGGAAAAGGGTGGGGGAGACGTCCTTGAGGTCGTTCATGACCGTGTCAGTGTTCTCGGTGAAGTTCACGATGTGGCCAACGCGCAGGTGCATCATGAGGTCGAAGATCTGCTCGTAAACGTGGTTCAGCGGCAGGAAGGAGATGGTTTCGTCCTTCACCGTTAAGCGCGTGGCCGACTCCGAGTTCCGGGCGATCCACTTGTAGTTGCGGTGCGTGATCATGGCGCCCTTGGGCGGCCCCGTGGTGCCCGAGGTGTAGATGATGGAGGCGATCTCGTTTTCCGAGCCCCGCTCGAGGATGCTTTCGTACAGGCCCGGCTGTCCGGCGTCCAGCTTCTCCCCGGCGGCGAGGAGGTCGTCGAAGCTCATGATCATGTCGTCCTTGAAGTGCCTGAGGCCCTCCATGTCCCACACGACGATCTTCCTGAGCGAAGGGGTGCGCTCCCGGAACGCGAGGGCCTTGTCGCACTGCTCCTCGTCTTCGCAGAGGTACACCACCGACTCCGAGTGACCCACCACGTACTCGCATTCGGCCGTGGGGTTCGTGGTGTAGACCCCCACGAAGGTGGCGCCCAGCGACATGACGCCCAGTGCCGAGAACAGCCACTCGGGCTTGTTCTCCCCGATGATGGAGACGTGGTCCCCCCGGGTCACGCCTAGGGCGTGGAGCCCCAGCGCCACACAGCGCACCTTCTGCGCGTAGAGCGCCCAGGTGATGTCGTGCCAGATGCCGAAGTCCTTCATGCGCATGGCCACCCGGTCCGGCTGGTTCGACGCGATCATGACAAGGGCCTGGGGGAGGGTCTGCACACTGTCGGCGAGCTCTTCGTTCGTTTTCATCGCGGTTCCCCTCTACCTGAACCTGACCTTGCGGCGGTAGCGCTTGTACCCCTTCACCGACTGCTCGGTGGCGACGCCGAGGTAGAACTCCCTGACATCCTCGTCCTCCCGGAGCACGTCTGGCCTGTCCGCCCTGAGGATGCGCCCGTTCTCCATGAGGTAGGCGTAGGAGGAGTACTTGAGGGCCATGTTCACGTTCTGCTCCACGAGCAGGATGGTCATGCCCTCCCGGTTGATGTTCCTGATGATGGTGAAGATCTCTTTGGTGAGCAGGGGCGAGAGCCCCAGCGACGGCTCGTCGAGCATGAGGAGTCTGGGCCTGCTCATGAGCGCCCTGCCGATGGCGAGCATCTGCTGCTCCCCCCCGCTCATGTGGCCCGCCTGCTGGCCCTTCCTGCTCTCGAGGATGGGGAAGTGGTGGAAGATCCGCTCGATGTCCTCTTTGATGCCGCCCCGGTCCCTGCGGGTGTAGGCGCCCATGAGGATGTTCTCCATGACCGTGAGCTCCGGGAAGACCTCCCGGCCCTCGGGCACGTAGCTGATCCCCAGGCGCACGATCTCCTCGGTGTCCATCCGGTCGATGCGCCTGCCCATGAACTCGATGGTGCCCTTCTCGGGCTGGTCGTCGTCCAGAAGGCGCATGACGGACTTGAGGGTCGTGGTCTTGCCCGCCCCGTTGGAGCCGAGCAGGGCCACGATGTCGCCCTGCTTCACCTCGAAGGAGATGCCGTGCAGGGCCCGGATCAGGTCATACCAGGTCTCGATGTTCCTTATCGTCAGCATCGCTTTCTTCCTCCCCGAGATAGGCGGCGATGACCTCGGGATGCTTCTGCACTTCCGGCGGCGTTCCTTCCGTGATGGGAATGCCCTGGTTGATGGCGAGGATCCGGTCGGAGATGCCCATGACCATGTTCATGTCGTGCTCGATGAGCAGGATCGTCACCCGGTAGTCTTCCTGGATGTCCTTGATCCAGATCCTCAAGTCGTCCTTTTCCTCGGTGTTCATCCCCGCCGACGGCTCGTCCAGGAGCAGGACCCGGGGCTCGAGGGCGAGCGCCCGGCCGAGCTCCACGAGCTTTCTCTTGCCGTAGGGCAGGTTCGCCACGAACTGGTCCCGCACGGACTGGAGCTCGAGGAAGTCGATGATGTGCTCGATGACCTCCCGGTGCCTGATCTCCTCCCGGGCGCAGGGGGTCCACCTGCCGATCATGAAGGCGCCGCCCAGGATCCCCGTCTTCATGTGGATGTGGCGGCCCAGCATGAGGTTGTCCATCACGCTGGCGTTGCCGAAGAGCTGGATGTTCTGGAAGGTCCGGGCGATGCCCTTGCGGGCGATCCGGTCCGGGTTCAGCCCGCTGACCTTTTCGCCGTCCAGGACCACCCTGCCCGAGTCGGGCTTGTAGATCCCGCTGATCATGTTGAAGATGGTGGTCTTCCCGCTCCCGTTCGGTCCGATGATGGAGAAGATGGTGTTCCTCTCCACCGAAAAGCTCACGTCGGTGACCGCCCGGATTCCCCCGAAGCTGATGCTCAGGTTCTCCACCGCGAAGTGGGCCATGCCTCTCGCTCCTTGCCTGGCTGCTGGTGCGTTTCATTCCGCCTGCCCTATCCCCCTGACGGGGGGAAAGGGCAGGCGGTTTTCCCCGGGGACAGCGCCTCGAGCGCCTATTTCTTTTTCCAGGTCGCGAGCTCGTTGGGCGTCCAGTTCTGGAGCACGATGTAGCTCGAGTTCGGCCCGCACTTCATGATCTGGATGGAGTCGGTGCCCTGGTGGACCGTGGGGGACCAGTTGACCAGGGGGCCGATGCCCTGGAAGTTCTTCGTGGAGTTCAGCGCCTTGAGGAAGGCCTCGGTGCTCAGCTTCGGGCCGACGCGCCTGAGGGCGTCGACCAGGGGCTCGGCGTACATGATCCCCGCCGTGTAGAAGGTCCCGAAGCGCTCCTCGGGGGCATACTTCTTCGCCGCCTCGCGGTACCTGTTCATGACGGGCACGTTGGCGTCCGCCGGGATGCCGAACATGCCGGTGATGACCCCTTCCCACATGCCGCCGGTGATCTTGTTCATGAGCGGGTAGTCGGACAGCGTGTTGGAGGATATCCACTGGGGCTTGAAGCCGATGGTGGCGGCGGTCTTCAGCGCGATGGCGGCCGATGTCGGGTTCACCCACATGATGACCGCGTCCGCCCCGGAGTTCTTGAGCCTGAGCATCTGGGAGGAGAGGTCCTTCTCGCCGGGCTCGACCGGGACTTCCTCGATGAGCTGCCTCTTCAAGGCCTTCATGCGGTCCCGGCAGCCGTCGAGGCCGCTCTTGCCGTAGGTGTCGTTCTGGTAGAAGAAGCCGAGCTTCTTGACGCCCAGCTTTTCCACCGCGTACTTCGTGAGGATGCTCGCCTCGTCGTCATAAAGGGGGTAGAGGGCGAAGAGGTAGGGGTTGGGGGGGAACACGTACTCGTTGATGGCCGTGGACGGCGCCACCCAGACCACCTTGTTCTGGGCGAGGTAGTCCTTCACCGCCAGGCCTCCGGCCGCGCCGACGCCCCCCACGAAGGCGAAGATGCCTTCGCGCTCCACGAGCTCCTTCACCGCCGCCTTGGTCTGGGCGGGGTTGTACTGGTCATCGCGGATGTAATACTTGATCTTCCTGCCGTGGATGCCGCCCGCTTCGTTCACGAGCGTGAAGAGGAGACCGCTCCCCCTGGCCACCGAGCCCCATGGCGCCGCCGGGCCGGTCTGGGGTCCCCACTGGGCGATCCTGATCTCCTTGTCGTCGAAGCCGGGCCGTGCGGCAAAACTCGAAGCCGGCAGGGCCAACACCACGAACGCTGCCAGAATCATCAACATGAAACCCTTCGATCCCTTCATGCACTCCTCCTTCCCGCTGCCTCGGGCAGCATTGTAATCGAACGGACAAAGCCCTTGCGTCTGAACCGTTTCATCCCTTGAACCAGGTGCCCCCTTCCTTGAGGAAGGTGAAGCAGTAGTTGCACAGGGTGTTTTCCTTCGAATCCCCATACCGGAGCTCGACGTCCACCTCCGCCTGGGCGAAGCGCTCCACCGCCGGGTAGGCCGCCCGGTCGCGGTTTGGCCTGAGGCCGTAGATGCCCACCACCGTGTACTTCACGATCCGGACCGGGTTCGATCTCATGTCGGCCATGAAGTCTTCACGGGAGTGGGTTTTCCGGTAGTCCGAGGAGGGCGCGAGGGAGCGGTAGACCCTGTCGTAGTCCCTGCCCATCTCCGCGGCAAAGTAGTCGCGCAGGGCCTGCTCGATGCGGGGCCGCTCGAAGACCATCTCGATCAGGCCCCGGGGCTTGTCAAAAAAAAGGAGCGCTGCCGCCAGGACGCACAGGGCAATCCCCACGGACGCTCCAAGAGTGTGGGATTTACTAACGAAACTCTTATATTTCATTGCACTAGACCTTTTTTATGTAGTGTTTTGCAAACAGCCCGCTCGGCCTGATGGTGAGGATGATGATGATGAGCACGAAGGCCACGATGGGCTTCCACTCGGGCCAGGCATAGCCGAAAAAGTTTTCGATGAGACCCAGGATGATGCCCCCGAGCACGACGCCGGGGATGCTCGTGAGCCCTCCCAGGACCGCCGCGGCGAAGGCCCGCATGAAGGGTTCCATCATGAAGTTCGGGTCGAGCACGGACCGGGCGGCGAAGAACATGGCCGCCACGGCGCCGATGAGCGAGCTTATGGCCCAGGTGAAGGAGAACACCCGCTCCACCTTGATGCCCATGATCCGCGCGGCGTTCTGGTTCTGCTGGGTGGCGCGCATGGCGATGCCCAGCTTCGAGAAGCGGAAGAAGAGGAAGAGGAGGACCATGATGAGCAGGGTCAGGGTGAACACGCCCAGCGCCCACTCGCTCACCTCGAGGCCCGGGATGATCTTCACGTTTCTCGACACCGACAGCGGAAAGGCGAAGTCCTTCTGCTCGGCCCCCCACTTCCAGCTCGCCAGCCCCATGAGGAGCATCTCCGAGCCCAGGGTGATGATGATGAGGCCGAGCACGGTGGGGTCCTTGGCAGGCCTGAGGAAGAGGAACTCGATGAGCACTCCCAGGAGCACGGCAAAGGCCATGGTGAGGGCAAAGGCGGCCCAGAAGGGGGCCCCGTAGACGGTGAGGATGTGGTATGCCACGAAGGTGGCGATCATCCCCATCTCGCCCTGGCCGAAGTTCACCACGTCGGAGGTCTTGTAGATGATGGCCACCGCCACGCCGAACAGGCCGTAGCACGCCCCGATCGCAAGACTCTCGATGATGAGCTGCTCTATCATGCCTCACCCTTTCCAGTTCACTCCCGGGGGCCGTGCCCCGGCGGCATTCGCTTCAGAAGGGCCATGTCTTCCAGTACTTCTTTATCCGTATCCAGATCCCGAACATGCCCAAAGGCTCGAAGATCACGATCCCGATCATGATGAGCCCCAGGGCGATGGAGCTGAAGTTCTGCAGTCCGATGACGGTCAGGTATTTCTGCGAGATCTTCACGAGGGCCGCCCCGATGACCGGCAGCTCCTGGATGTTCTTCAGGAGCTCGTACTGCAGGTAGGTGATGAGGGTCGCTCCCATGATGGCCCCGAGCACCGACCCGAGCCCCCCCACCACGATCATGACCAGGAACACGATGGAGAGGACGAGGTTGAAGGTGAAGGGGTCGAAGAAACCCAGCACGAAGGCGAAGAGCCCGCCGGCAACCCCGGCGTAGAAGGCGCTCACCGCGAACGAGAGGGTCTTGTAGACCGTGAGGTTCACCCCCATGACCTCCGCGGCGATGTCGTCGTCCCTGATGGCCACGAACGCCCTGCCTACGCGGGTCTTCATGAGGTTCCTGGCGCCGGTTACCATGATCATCGCGATGACCAGGATGAGGTAGTAGATCTTGATGTCCGAATCCACGGGCACGCTGAAGCCCATCCGGGGGAGGCCGATGTCGAGCGGCGGCGTGGAGATGCCCATGCGGCCCCCGAAGACCTCCCACCTGCCGATGACGTGCATGATGGTGAGCCCGAAGCCCAGGGTGGCGATGGCCAGGTAGGGGCCCTCGAGCCGCAGCGCGGGAAGCCCGATGACGAAGCCGAAGAAGGCCGCGATGAGGCCGGACGCGATGAGCGCCGGGAAGAAGGGGACGCCCAGCCTGGCCATGAGGAGGGCCGTCCCGTAGGCGCCGATGGCGAAGAAGCCCGCGTGCCCCAGCGAGATCTGGCCGGTGTAGCCCACGAGGATGTTCAGCCCCACGGCCAGGATCACGTGCACGAGGATGATGTTGCAGAGGTAGAAGTAGTACGAGGGGACGAACAGGGGCATGGTGAGGAGAAAGGCCAGGAGCGCGGCCGACCAGAACAGCACGGTGCCGCTGCTGAACAGCTGGACGTCCTCGTAGTAGTCGCGCTTCATGTCCATACCTTAAACTCCGTGGAGATGATTGGTGTTACGGATGTTGACGAGGATCGCCCCGGAAGCAGACCTGCCCCGTTGAAAGAAACCCGCCCCAGCCTCAAGTTCAGCAATCATCAATCTCATCATTTCGTAGGATGTGTGTTTGTATACGTTTTTATAAAAGATAAGGGGCACTCACCCCGTGTCAATGCACGCGATGAGATTTTCTTTGCAGACTCCGGGCGGGTTCGATCGGGGAGGGCTGCCGTGACGGATGCACCCGGGAACATTTTTCAGGAAAATGACGAAAAAAGAAGCAATGAAGAGATGTCCGGTTATCGACAATTTGTAGAAAACTCTCCCGGAGCACGGCGGGCCCTTGTCTTGACCGGGGTCCTCGAAAAGAGAGGCAAATTGTGGCTCTAGAAAATAAGTATGAGATTTAAGGCAATAATTTTAGATGTTCACGGAAGGCGCATGGATGGCCAAAACCGAAAAGCGCACGGTTTGAATTCTTCCGGGGATGAAGGCATGATCCCCCCATACTTTTTCAATAGGCATCAGACTTATACCTGGGGGAGATGGTGGAAGGTTACGCAAATGTCAGGGAGTCTATTCTTGCGTCAATTCCCGGTGAATCGGACAGGGCACTTCTGGAGCAGGTGGGCATTCTCGAGGAGGACGGGACCGTTTTCATTGTGTGCCCCAACAAGTTTTCTCATGCCTATCTGGGCAGGCAGTACCGGGACCTCATCATCCGCTGCGTACGGGAGGCGCTTGGGCGGGACGCGCACGTGAGGTTCAGCATAAGCGACGGCAGGGGCGTGCAGGCGGACAGGGCACAGGAGGAGCGCCCGGTCCAGATGGCCCTGCCGTATGCGCAGGCGGCCTCGCCCGTCTCCGGGCTCAACGGCAGCTTCACCTTCGACGAGTTCGTGGTGGGCAGGTGCAACGCCTTCGCCTTCGAAGCGGCCATGGCCGTCTCCGACGGGGAGGCATCCAGGTACAACCCCCTGTACTTCTACTCGGACACCGGCCTGGGCAAGAGCCACATCGCCCACGCCATAGGCAACAGGATGGCGGGCGCGAAGAAGCCCGTGAAGATCAAGTACACCACTGCCCGGGACTTTTCCCACGACTTCGTGCACAACGTCCGGAACAACTCCATGGGCATGTTCGAAAAGGCGTACGGCCCTTCGGGTATCGACATCCTGTTCATCGACGACGTCCACCTGTTCAAGAACAAGGAAAAGACCCAGGCGGAGCTCTGCCACGTCATGGACGACCTCATCTCCGCGGGCAGGCAGGTGGTCCTCTCGGGATTCCGGCCGCCGAGTTCCATGAGCCAGGTGGACAAGGGCCTGCGCTCCCGCTTTTCCTCCGGCCTCGTCATCGACATCAAGAAGCCGGACAAGGTTACGAGGGAAAAGATCGTCAGGCACAAGGCCAGGAAGAACGGGCTCGAGCTCCCGGATCAGGTGGTGGAGTTCATCGGCTCCCACGTCCTGGGCAGCGTCCGCGAGCTCGACAGCGCTGTGCTCACCGTGGCCGCCATGAGCTCCCTCATGAAGCGGCAGGTCACCCTCGACCTCGCCCGGGAGCTCCTGGAGGGCGTCCTGGAAAAGCAGCAGGCTCTCACCATCGAGTTCATCCAGAACTTCGTGGCCAGGAACTTCTGCATCACCAGGGAGACCATGATATCCCCCTCCCGGAAAAAGGAGATCGTGTATCCGCGGCAGGTGGCGATCTTCCTGTGCCGGCGCTACACCCCGGAGACCCTCCAGGCCATCGGCGGGGCATTCTCCCGGAAGCACTCGTCCGTCATCCACTCCCTGGAGACGGTGGAAACCATGTACAAGGAGAACCTCAAGGCGCGCAAGGAGATCGATTTCCTCATGGAGAAGCTCGAGGGCGAGACGGGCCGGTAAGCGCCCGCCCGGGCGCTTCAGTGCGCAGGGAAGGGGGAGCGGCGCTCTCTGTCACCACCTCAACGGTAAACGGACGCCTCCGTGC
>ERZ1645192.2031-NODE-2031-length-16795-cov-5.032497_pt1 | contig 16795 bp, 13 predicted proteins | sample MGYA00575354_ERZ1645192 | MGnify/ENA primary metagenome ERZ1645192 (study PRJEB40844, sample SAMN11349763) | freshwater sediment metagenome | isolation source: river sediment | host: Sediment | place: India: Faizupur Khadar , New Delhi | collected 2017-02-21 ... | reverse complement strand
TCTCTGCGCCATGGAGCCGTCCTCGACGGCGGTGATCAGCACACCCTCATCCTTGCGAAGGTTATTCTGCTTCCGGATATCATCCGTCATCTCGCCGGCTTCCAATCCGATAGAGGTGAGCATCTTCGATCCGCCGGTGCGGGAAGCGGCCTGTTTTTCGTTGCCGGGCATCTCGCCGAGGGGGATATCCACCTTGATATTCTTCTTCTGGCGGATAAGCGTCAGGGTAACTTTGTCTCCGGCGAGTTTCTGCCGAATCTTCATCACGAACTCCTGGTGATTCTTAACGCCGGAACCGTCAACCTCAAGGATGACATCGCCCCGCTGGAGCCCGGCTTTTTCGGCGGGTGAGTCGCGAAGCACGTCGCTGACAACGGCCCCGTTCTCTTCCTTCACACCGTATGCCTCGGCAAACTCCTTGGTCAGCGGTTGAATGTACACGCCGAGCCATGCTCTCTTCACCCGGCCGAACTCAATGAGATCGTCCATGACCTGCTTCGCCATATTCACCGGCACAGCGAAGCCGATACCCTGGGCGAACGGAACGATGGCGGTGTTGATTCCGACGACCTTCCCTTCCAGGTTCAGAAGAGGACCGCCGCTATTGCCGGGGTTGATCGCGGCATCCGTCTGAAGGAACCCGTCGAAGTTCACGTTTCCGGCATGAATGCTCCGGTTCTTCGCCGAGACGACACCGACGGTAACCGTATGTTCAAGTCCGAACGGATTTCCTATCGCGACTACCCACTCGCCGACCTCGGTCGCGTCCGAATCGCCGAGTTCAAGAAACGGGAGGTCTGCACCGTCGATCTTGATGACGGCAAGATCGAATGTAGGATCCTTGCCCAATACCTTCGCCTCGAACGTACGGCCGTCCGAGAAGGTCACCGTTATCTTGTCGGCGCCGTCGATGACGTGGTTATTCGTTATGATATGTCCGTCCTTCGACACGATGAACCCGGAGCCTCTCCCTTTCATGGGAACGGTACGGGAGAAACGGCGCTGCTCCTCACCGAAGAACTGGCGGAAAAACGGGTCGTCCGCGAACGGATGGACGGAACGGGTGACCATCGTCTCCACATCGATATTGACCACCGCGGGAGAAAGCTCCCTTGCTATTTTGGCGACAGGGTTCCCGGTAAACGGATCTTGCGCGAATGCCCGATCCGCCGTCAGCAAAAAGGGCACGACAAGCAGAAGAAGCACAAACAAAACTTTCACGGAACCGAAGAACGCACTCGTAATTTTTGTTCCTTTCATGGTGTGTCACCTCCGAATCAAGATGCTTTTATTGTATGCGCCCGGCGGCTGGATACATCGTTTTTTTTACCTATCCATGAATACGCATTTCATATCAACTTCGTATACATTTTTTCTCGTAGAATACGGAATACCCGAGCCAGAGCATGCTTATTCCGAGCACAACGAAGAGAACAGAGCGGTTCGTCTGCATCCCGATGCGGGTAAAGTCGCTCCGGAAGGGATCGGCAGCCAGCCGCAGCAGAGAATAAAGTATCGCGAAGAGAGGACAAAGAACCGCTCCCCGGATTCTGCGGTCATTATGGTAGCCAAGCCACGAGGATTCCGTCCACTGGAGAAGAGCGGCGATGAAAAGCGCTCCGAAAGAGTAGTAGAGCTGCGTTGGATGGCGGAGAAGCCCCAAAGCATCCGAGGGGAAACGGACTCCCCATGAAACCGTCGTCTCGATCCCTGTGCAGCACCCGTTCAAAAAACAGCCCCAGCGGCCTATTGCGACGGTGAGGGCTGCCGGAAGCGCTCCGGCGTCCACGATCATCCAGTACGGGATTTTCCGGCGCTTTGAATAGACGAAGGAAACGGCCCCGGCGCCCAGAAAGGCGGGGACGGCGGAAAGCCCTCCCTCCCATATTCTGAGAATCTTCAGAGGGTCCGCGCTATAGATGGACCATGAGTCGTAGACGCTTCCCGCACGAGCGCCCAGAAGCATTCCAATGAAGGCCCAGATAATCACCGAGCGCGCATCGTCGTCATCTATTCCGTAGAAAAACGTCATTCTCCGGCGCGAAAAAACGACGGCCAGAGTCAAAGCCAAGGTCCACAGCAGGTAGTAGCTGTGGACCGGGTTGTCGCCGATATGAAAGAGAACCGGGTACATCAGGAATCCTTTCGGGGGGGTCTTCCGCTGTACGAACTCCTCCGAAGCGGATAAATGACAACCTTTCGCGAGGGCGATTCGCCTACGGACCTCGTTTCCACATCCGGGCTGTCTTTCAGCGTAAGATGGACGATCCGCCGTTCCCAGCTTGTCATCGGTTCAAGGTGCGCGGGTCTCCCCTTCCGGGCGCACTTGCGCGCGGCGGCCAGCGCGAGGCGCTGAAGGCTCAGCTCTCGCCGCTCCCTGTACCCGTCGCTGTCCAGAACAATGCGACGCCCCTCGTCCGCTCCTCTTGAGACAAGATTAAGCAGGTACTCAATCGACTTGAGCGTCTCTCCGTACTTCCCGATGATGATGCCCGCATCCGGTCCGGAGAGATTGATCCTGTTTTCATCGGCTATTTCCGAGGTAATATGCAGTTCCATCATCTTCAGCAGGCTATCGATGGTATTTCTGCCCCGGAGAACGTGAAGAGGGGCGACCGGACGCACCTCCACGCGCAATTTTCTGCCGAGGAGACCGAAAAAACTCTTCTCCTCCTCGATTACCTTGATTGTCAGATCAGCGGAGTCAAGATCCCACTCGGCTGAAGCTATTTTCCGGGCCTCTTCCACCGAAGAAACGTCCAGAACAAGTATGTCGTCGTTCACAACAATCCTCCTTCCGTTCAGAGAACTCCCTGGGAGAAAGCCTCTCCGTTCCCCTGAAAAGGAGAAGAAGTGGCTGTATGCTGCACGACGTACGCGGACACCCCGAATCAGGGGCGTCCGCTCGCCGGCTGGAGGCTCCGCGAAGGCGGAGCCGGCACGTCTCTAGCTAGTCGCCGCTCCTGGTCGGTTTATCCTTGAAAAGTACCGGTTTCTGCTGCATTTCCGCTTTGGTCTTCCGGGACATGCTCAGCTGCTGCACCACTCCGAGAAGAGAGGAGACGCCCCAGTACAAAAGGACTCCTCCGGGAAGGCTGAGACAGATGAAGGTGAGGAAGAGCGGCATGAACCAGTTCATCATCGCCATCTGCGGATTCCCGCTCGCTGTTAGCTGCTGCTGGTACCACGTGAGGAATCCGATTCCCAGAAGCAGCAGAAGGTTGGGAAGATAGACGGAAACGTTCAGTAACGCATACGGGTTCGCCATAAGGCCGTAGAGCACGGTCATGATGCCGAGCTGATCCTTCTCGACAGTCAGCTTGAGCGCCTCGCCGAGCGTAGTGAGCACGGAACCGTCAAGCCGTATCCAGAGGAAAGAGACGCCTGAAAAGTCGTAGTTGGTCAGCACCTGGTAGAGCAGAATGAAGACGGGAAGCTGGACAAGAAGAGGAAGGCATCCGGCGGCCGGGTTTACCTTGTTCTCCTTGTAGAGCGCCATCATCTCGCGGTTAAGCGACTCCTTGTCGTCCTTGAACTTCTCCTGCAGCATCTTGATACGGGGCTGGAGTTTCTGCATCTTCTGCATGCTCGTCATCTGCTTCTTTGTAAGGGGGTGCAGAAGCAAACGGACAATCAGCGTGAGTACGATGATTGCCAACCCCCAGGACCCTGTGAAGCCGTGAACAAGCTCCATCAGCCTCATCATAAGGTCCCCGCCCATCTTCCAAATAGAACCCACTATAGATCACCATCCTTGTACGAATAAGCCCCCTGCTCCTCTCTTCGAGCCGCCGGCGGTACGGGATCATACCCTCCGGGGTGCCACGGGGCGCACTTGCAAAGCCGTTTCACCGCTAAAAAGCTACCTTTCAGGAACCCATGAACGGAAATCGCGTCAATCGCATACTGCGAGCACGTCGGATAGAATCTGCAGTTATGCCCGAGGAGCGGGGACACAAAAAGCTGGTACCCCCGAACGAGTGTAATTCCGACCCATGCAGCGGGCGTCATTTTTCTTTTGCGCCCTCCGACGGATTTTCCCAGTTCGCTCCCGGCCATTCCGGCTCCAGAAACCCTCCCCCTTTGAGAAGTCGGGCCAGCTCTTCGTAGACATCCGTCGAGCCCGCTTTCATTCCCGTGCCGCTGAGTCCCGCGACTATCCATACTCCCGGCCGGATCCAGGGAAGAATTCTGCGGAAGCCTTCTTTTAATATTCTCCGTCCCCTATTCCGGTCGTGGGACTTCCCCTGTCGTTTGCCCACCGCCAGGCCGATGCGTGTAACGCCATCCTCCGCCTTCAGAAACAGCAACCGCACCAGTTCGCCTCTCAGCCGATCACCGGTGCGGAAGACACTATCGAACTCCCACCCTCTTCGAAGGCGTGAAGACCGAGGAAAAAAAAATCTCAAGGATTAAACGGCCAGCCGGGCGCGGCCCTTTCTCCTGCGATTCCGGAGAATACGACGGCCTGTGGGCGAACTCGACCGGGCGAGGAAACCCATCTTTCTTTTTCGTGGTCTGTTGTGGGGTTGGAACGTCTGTTTCACCAATGACACCTCCTGACGGCAATAGAAGAACCAGCCGCTGATCAACGGCTTTTTTTCAGCCTTGATACTATATCACACACCCCCGCTTGGAGCAACAGCGGAACGCGCAACTACAAGACGACGATATTTCACTTTCGGCAGCGCAGACGGGATCTTCCATTCAGGGCGGCCGAGCACGCGCCCGTCGAGAATTGCGACGCGGCCCCGGTCGCTTCTGCTTCGGATCAGCCTTCCGGCGGCCTGTTTCAAAAGCATCTTCGCCTCCGGAAGCGTGACGCGAACAAACGCTCCCGCCCCTTCGAGCGCATTCCTCGCCTGCACCAGGGGATCCCCCGGATGAGGGAAGGGAATCCGGTCGATGATGACCTGGGTCAACCCGTCTCCGGGAACATCCACTCCCTCCCGGAAAGAGGCGCTCCCCACGAGCACGGAGGACGGATCGCTCCGGAATGCCGCGAGAAGCTCGCTGCGCGGACCTTCCCCCTGAACAAGGACGCGGTACCCCCTGGGTTTCGAGCTCAGAGCGCGCCCGACTTTTCCGAGCAGCCTGTGCGACGCCAGGAGCACCAGCGTGCTCCCCCCGTTCGCCTCCACCAGCTTTTCAACGATGCGGCATACCGTATCGTCGTAGCGGGGGTTCATCACGTCGAGTCCGGTATCGACCACGAGGATCTCCATCTGCTGTTCCAGGTCGAAGGGAGAGCCGCTGATAAAAAGACGGTCCGGATGAATTCCCGTCTCCCGCTCCCAAAAGTCGGTCTTCCCCCCCAGAGCAAGCGTTGCGGAGATGAAGATCATCTTCTCGGCGGAGGTTGTGAAAAAACCGCTCGAAAGTTCCTCTCCCGGAGACACCGGGGCGCTGAGGAGGGAGCGCTCGCTCTTCCAGTAGGCCCACGAAGGGTATTTCTCCACCTCGGCGCACCACGCCAGGCTTCTCCTGATACGCCCGCACTCCTCCATCCAGGAGGAGAGACCGCCGTCCTCGCTCACATCGGGCGTTTCATCGTCGGAGACAAGCGGAACAAAGACATTGTAAAGCTCAAGCATCTTTCCCGAGAGGATCCTCTGCTGCCGGAGCATCTCCTCGTTTCGAACGGTGATATTCTCCTTCCTGCCGGGCAGAAGAACGTCCAAAAGCTCGAAGAAACGGGCTGACTCCTGCCGAATCTCCGCCGACAGCGCCGCTGCGTTCTGTACCCCCCGTCCGCTCTTCTCCAGTCTTCCGAGAGTATCGGTGAAAACCCTGCTCCGGAGCAGCCTGACCACATCGTCGTCCGACACTGAAACGGTCATCGAGGATCGGGCGGCTTCCGGAAGATGATGCGCCTCGTCGCAAATCAGGAGGTCGAACGGCGCCGGGAAAGGCTTTCCCGCGCCGAGGAGGTACGAGAAAAAGAGATGGTAGTTGGCGACGACAACGCGCCACTCTCGCGCCTCACGGAGCACCCGCTGCACAAAGCACTCTCCCCGCCTCGGACAGCGGAATCCTCTGCACGAGCGCGACGACGCGGCGATACCCGCGACGGACGGAGAGTTCGGAGGAAGCGAGAGCTCCGAGAGGTCGCCCGTCGTCGTCGTCCGCAGCCACTCCTCGACGGTACGCGACGAACTCCCTCCGTCCCTGTGCGAAAGATACCCCTGCCTGCCTTCTCCTCCTTCGAAAACCTCCTCCGCCCGTGACCGGCAGGCGTAATTCCCCTTCCCCTTCAGCAGACCGAAGGGGAGCGAAAGTCCGAGGAGTTCGTTCAGCAGGGGAAGGTCCTTCTGTATCAGCTGCTCCTGGAGAGGGATGCCCGCCGTGAGGACGAGCACCGTCTCCCCCGTTTCGGCGGCGCGGAGCATCGCCGGAACAAGGAGCGCGAATGTCTTGCCAACCCCCGGCGGCGCCTCCGCCGCAAGGATGAACTCACCTTCCGCGGAAAGCGCTTTGTGGACTTCCTCTGCAAGATCCTGCTGCTCTTTTCTGTATTCGAATGACGAAAATCTTTTGTTTAACAGACCTTCAGGGCCGAAAAACTCGTCCATCGATGGGATTGTCATCATGTACCCTCTTTCTGAAACTCGAAATTCCCGGGAAATTTCTCCGCCTCTCTTGCTAATATAACAGAAACCGTGCTAGAATGTCGTGGTTGTATCGGGAGGAGGTGAGGTACATGCCTAACAAGAAATCCGCAGAAAAAAGAATGAAAACGAGCGAAAGGAACAGGCTTTACAACCGGTTCTGGACGACTCGGTGCAAGAACGCCGTGAAGAAGGTCCTCGAAGCTGTGGAGGGCCAGGACGAGGCTCTCGCGCAGACGCGCCTTGCCATCGCCCAGAGCGTCATCGACAAGGCTGTTGTGAAGGGCGTTATGCACGGCAATACAGCGGCACGAAGAAAATCCATGATCACGAACAGAGTGAAGGCGCTTTCCGGGGAGAAGCAGCCCGCGTAGTTCTTTCGCACACTCTTTCTTTTCTTCCCTTTGAAATTTTGAACACTATAAAGCTGAACGCGCGACGCCGCTGTTCGGCTTTTTTTATTGTCTCTTCTCCGCGGATGCCATACAGGTCATGAGTAGGCTCTCGAACCCCGGCCACCCCTCGGCAAAAGAGGTCTTTTCCTTCCACGAAAGCACGAGAAGACCGAATGCAAGCTCCGTCAGCGCCTTCGACGAATAGCGCCGCAGCGCCTCCCTCCCCATTTTCAGCGCGTACTCCTTTATCTCCAGGGCGCTCCGGATCCTCTCTCCTCCCGCCGGAGCAAAAATGCCAAGGTAGAGCGCGGGGCGTATTCTGTTGTACAGTCCGGTGAGCAAGGGAAGCATACTGGGCTCCTGCTTGAAGCGCTCCAGCGCGGCAAACACTTCGGGCGCCCGCGCCTGGCAGAACGCATCCAGGAATTTGAGCATCGTGTTCCGCCCCTCGTCGAAGGAGAGCTCCTTGACCATTCCGGCGTCCACAGGCGCCCCGTGGGCGTACGAACCAAGCTTTCGCAGTTCGGCGCGCACCTCCTCCGGGTCCTCCAGGAGTTCCACAAGAAGGGCCGCCGCGTCGTCCGACAAGGCGACCCCCTCTTTTCCCGCGAGATCAAGCAGCCACTTCTTGCGCTGGGCCGACCAAAAGGGAACGGATTCCCCCTTGATCTGTACAATCTTCTTTTTTGCAGCGGGGGAGAAGGTCTTCCCCGGCTCCTTCTCGAAAACCAGAAGGAGCACCTCGGAGGCGTCGTCACCTTCAAGATACGGCAGGAGCTCATCCGGAAACGGGCCGAGAAGCTCGGCGGACTCCACCACGGAAACGCGTTTGTCGTCGAAAAGGCCCGCGGAACGCCCGGCGGCGATGAGCGCAGGCCACTCGCCTCCCTCGTGCGTTCCCGCGAACGCCCTCCCTTTCTTCGACAGCGCTTCCAGTTCTTCCGCGACAAGGCGGCGCGCGGAGGCGCCGCCCGACGCGATGACTCTCAGGTGAGGCACTAGCCCTTCACCACCACGTTGACCAGCTTATCGGGTACCACAATGACGCGGACCACTTCGACGCCCTCAAGCCGCTTCTGCACCGACGGAAGGGCGAAGACGCGCTCCTGCAATTCCTCTTTTGAAAGCCCCGCCGGGAAGTCCTCTTTTTCGCGTACCTTGCCGTTGAACTGCACCACGACGGTAACGGAATCCATCTCCAGCGCCGAAGGCTCCACTTCGGGCCATGGAAGCTTTGACAGGGTTTCTTTATGCCCGCCGAGCGACCACAGCTCCTCGGTTATATGAGGGCAGAAGGGGTTGAGGCAGGCCAGCAGAACATCGACGCCCTCCCGGAAGAGCGCGCTCTCGTCGTCCGTCTCCGGACGGAAGGATGAGAGCGCGTTGAGCAGCTCCATAAGCCGTGCGACAGCCGTATTGAACTGTTTTTCGTCGGCGATGTCCCGCGTGACGTCGCGTATTGTCGTGTGAATTTTCCGCTTCAGGTCGCGCATCCGCTGTTCGGAAAGACGCTCCATCGGAAGAGAGGGGCGTTCCCGCACCGAAGAGAGCAGCGCGATATTTTCCTCCACAAGACGCCATACCCTGTTCAGGAAGCGGTTTGCTCCTTCAACGCCGCGCTCCGACCAGTCGAGGTCGTTTGCAGGAGGCGCCGCGAAGAGGATAAAGAGCCGCGCCGTATCAGCGCCGTAGGTATTGATGATCTCGTCCGGGTCGACGACGTTGCCCAGGGATTTCGACATCTTCGCGCCGTCCTTGATGACCATCCCCTGCGTGAGGAGATTTGTGAACGGCTCGCGGGCATTGCACAAACCGAGATCCGCGAAGAATTTGGTGAAGAAGCGGGCGTAGATCAGGTGGAGACATGCGTGCTCGATGCCGCCGATGTACTGGTCCACGGCCATCCAGTAGTTTGCTTCATCCACATTGAAGACGGCGCCGTCTTCGCGCGCCGAACAGTAGCGGAAGAAGTACCAGGAGGAACAGATGAACGTATCCATGGTGTCCGCTTCGCGCCTGCCGGGCTTGCCGCACTTCGGGCAGGGGACGGTAAGCCATTCCTTATCTTCGGTCAGAGGCGATTTCCCGCCTTCAACAATTTTCACTTCTGCTGGAAGGAGCACGGGGAGCTCGTCCTCCGGAACCGGTACGATGCCGCAGCAGTCGCAGTACACCACTGGGATGGGAGCGCCCCAGTAGCGCTGGCGGGAGATAAGCCAGTCGCGAAGCCGGAAGTTGACCTCACGGGAGCAGAAGCCCTGTTCGACGCCCCACTCGATCATGGCAGGGATAGCCTCCGCGGTGGGAAGGCCGTCGAAGGCCCCGGAGTTGCAGGTGATTCCGTCGTCCTCGAAGGCATGCTCCATCGTTACGCCGTCGAGAGATTCATCGTGCGGCTGGATAACGACCTTCACCGGAATATCGTACTTGCGCGCGAACTCGAAGTCCCTCTGGTCGTGCGCAGGAACGCCCATGATGGCTCCTGTACCGTAGTCCATCAGAATGTAGTTCGCGATCAGTATGGGAACCGACTCGCCGGTGACAGGATTTACCGCAGAGAATCCGGTGAAAAAGCCTTCCTTATCGCCGCCGACGGCTGTTCTCTCTATGGCGCTCTGAGTGACGCACTTCTGGACGAACGCTCTGATCTCGTCTCCCTTCGGGGAGAGCGCGCACATCTTTTCGACAAACGGATGCTCCGGCGCCAGTGCGAGGAAGGTCACTCCGTAGATAGTGTCGAAGCGGGTGGTGAAAGTTTCTATGATTTCACCTGTACTCTTCTCGGTGAAGGTGAGGCGGGCGCCTTCGGAACGGCCGATCCAGTTTCGCTGCATTGTCTTCACTCGGTCAGGCCACCCCGGCAGGTTGTCCAGATCGTCAAGCAGCTCCTGCGCATAGTCGGTAATTTTGAGGAACCACTGCTCCAGGTTGCGCTTGACGACAGGGGTGTTGCATCGCCAGCAGTGCCCGTCGTTGATGACCTGTTCGTTGGCGAGCACCGTGTTGCAGCTCTCGCACCAGTTCACCGGCGCGTTCTTTCTGTAGGCGAGCCCCTTCTTGAAGAACTGGAGGAAGATCCACTGGGTCCACTTGTAGTAGTCGGGGTTGCAGGTCTCGACCCTTCGCCGCCAGTCGTAGCTGCACCCCATGTGTTTGAGCTGTTCCGTCATGTGTTCGATGTTCTCCCAGGTCCACTTGTTGGCGGGAGTCTTGTACTTCATCGCGGCGTTCTCGGCCGGGAGACCGAACGCGTCGAATCCGATCGGATGGAGGACGTTGAACCCCCGTTTCCACAGGAAACGGGTCATCATGTCGCCTATGGAGTAGTTCCGCAGGTGCCCCATGTGCAACGCGCCGCTGGGGTACGGAAACATCTCCAGGCAGTAGAATTTCTTCCGTGCCGGATCGGCGTCCGCATTGAACGTCCCTTCGCTCTCCCACGTATGCTGCCATTTTTTCTCGATGGATTGAAAATCGTAGCCCATAACCCTTCCTCCTTGATCACAGCGCCCGTTCGCAGGACAGACGCAAACGACCGTCCCGGAAGAAAGTCTTCTCTCGTGAAGGCTCTCTCCTTGAAAGGCCGTGTGCGTCCGTTTCAAAACAGTCGTCCGAAATGGTCTTGTACAGGTATTATATACCGGAATCGCCTGATTCCACTATCCGTTTTGTTTACGGGCGGGGCAGGCCGCGTGCGGCAGCCTGCCGCCTCCCATTGCCGACTATTGACGCTTACGCGTCGCCGCCGCCCGCTTTTTTCTTATCCTTGTCGAAGAACATCTCCATAAAGGGCTTCACCAGGTCGAGCGGCAGCGGGAAGATGGTTGTGGAGGATTTGTCTCCGCCGCTGACTTCGCGCAGCGTTTGCAGGTAGCGGAGCTGGAGCGTGATGGGTGAAAGCTCCATCTGTTTTGCCGCCTCGCTCAGTTTTTGCGCGGCCTGGAACTCGCCCTCGGCGTTGATGATCTTCGCGCGGCGTTCGCGCTCCGCCTCGGCCTGCTTCGCCATGGCGCGCTTCATGCTCTCGGGCAGCTCCAGTTCCTTCAGTTCGACGGCGCTGACCTTGATGCCCCAGGAATCGGTCCGCTCATCGATGATCTTCTGCAACTCGCTGTTGATTTTTTCCCTCGACGAGAGCACTTCGTCAAGATCGGCTCCGCCGACGACCGAACGAAGTGTCGTCTGCGAGAGAAGGCTTGTCGCAAGAATATAGTTCTCCACCTCGACCACGGAAAACGCAGGGTCCATGACGCGGAAATAGACGACCGCGTTGACCTTGATCGGGACGTTGTCCCGCGTGATGACCTCCTGCACCGGCACGTCGAGCGTCACCACGCGGAGGTCCACTCGCACCACCTTGTCGATGATCGGGATCACCAGCACGATGCCGGGTCCCTTCGCGCCGACAAGGCGTCCCACCCGAAAGACGACCACGCGCTGGTACTCGGGTACGATCTTCACCGCGGACGCCAAAATGAACAGAACAATGAGAATGAACCCGAAGGACGTCCCCAAACTGAGCAACAGCTCCAAAAGATCGACTACCATAGTTTATTCCTCCTTTTCTTCGCCGGGAAGCTCTTTCCCGGTCTCTCCACGAACAATCAGCGTAATTCCGTCGAGCTCTGTGACAAGCACCTCGTCACCCTTCGAGAAAAAGGCCCCCGAAGAGCTCCGGGCCTTCCAGATCTCTCCGTGACACCGGACCAGCCCTTCAGGGAGCAGGTCCTCCACGACCACAGCCTTCTTTCCTTTCATCCCTTCTCTGCCCGAGACAGCCTTCTTATTCATTGAACGAACAACGAGGAAGAGCGCGCCGAGGAAGAAGAGACCGAGTGCAAGGCTCATGCCGCCTATGACGCTCATGGATACGTTCAACAACTCACCCCCCGGAGCCCGAAAGAGAATCAGCCCCCCTGTCACAAGAGAAGCAAGGCCGAAAAGGCTCAAAATACCGATTCCGCCCACCATAAGATCGAGGACCAGCACGCCGATTCCTGCAACCAGGAGGACAATACCCGCCCAGTTGAACGGCAGCATCCGAAGTCCGAACGACCCCAGAAGCACCATCACGGCGCCGGCCGTTCCCAGCACAAACCCTCCCGGAGACATCACTTCGAGCACGATCATCAAAATTCCCGCTGTAAGCAGCAGATAGGCGATATCGGGGCTTGAGATGAACTGGAGCGCCTTCTCGCGCGACGTCATACTGATTTCCACCGGCGTCCCGATATCCGGAACAAGCTCCTTCTCCTCGCCCCTCACGAGCACTCTCCTTCCGCGAACGCCGAGGAGCAGCGACTCCAAATCGGGAGCCGACAGATCCGCCGCCCCCTCGGCCAGCGCTTCCTCCGCTGTGAGCGAAATGCTATGGGTCACCATCCGCTCCGCCAGGTCCGCATTCCTCTTTCTGAGCTGGGCGAGGGAGCGGATCTGGGCGGCCAGATCGTTGGTAATCTTCCGCTTCATTTCCTTGTCCGGCGCGTCCTGTCCCGACGCCATCACAGGATGGGCGGCGCCGACGTTCGTTCCGGGGGCCATCGCGGCTACGTGCGCCGCTTGCAGAATAAAGGCTCCGGCCGAGGCGGCCCTCGCTCCCTGCGGAGAGACCCAGACCACGACGGGAACAGACGATTCGAGTATCGCCGCGGTAATGGCCCTCATCGAGCTGACCAGGCCTCCAGGAGTATCCAGGCGAAAAATAACGAGTCCGCCTTTTTCCTCCTCTGCACGCGTAAGCACCGCGGCCACAAAATTTTCCATCGACACGCCCACCGTTCCGTCGAGCGCCGCGGAAAACACCTTGCCTTCCACGGACGGAACCGTACCAGCCTGCGCAGAAAACGCCGGACACGCACACAGTGCAAACAGCAAAACCAGGAACATGGCGCTCTTTTTTAAACAGTTTTTCATGATATCACCGCCTTTAAAGCATCCTTGAGCGTCGAAACCCGGACAACATCAAGAGGGGCTTTTCCGCCTCCTCCTTCGCGGGCGCTGACGATCGCCTGTGTAAAACCCAGCCGCGCAGCTTCCTGCAAGCGCCTGGCCAGCCTGACCACCGGACGGATTTCACCCGCGAGCCCTACCTCCCCGAGGAAGACGCAGTCTCCGGGAAGCGGAACGTCCCGCACCGCGGACGCGAGCGCCGCGCAGAGCGCCAGATCCGCAGCCGGCTCGCGCAAAAGAAGACCGCCCGCCACATTTACATAGATATCGAAGAGCCCGCACCCGATACCGCAGCGCTTGTCGAGCACCGCGGAAAAAAGCTGTATCTTGTTCACGTCCACTCCCCGCCCGGTGCGCTTGGGGTACGGGAAGGCAGTCGCGCTCGCCAGCGACTGAATCTCGGCAATGAGAGGAAGGCTTCCCTCCACCGCGACCGTCATCGCCACTCCGGGAACCGTCTCCGCCGCTTTGTTCCAGTACAGCCCGCTCACATCCGTGACAGGCACGAGGCCGGTCTCCGTCATCTCGAAGACGCCAAGCTCCTCGGTACTGCCGAACCGGTTTTTCCCCGCCCGGAGCATCCGGTAGGGAGAGTAGTCCTCTCCGGAGAAGGTGAGCACGCCGTCGACCATGTGCTCGAGGAGCATCGGACCTGCGATCCGCCCTTCCTTCGTAATATGCCCGACCAGAACTGCGGGTACGGAATGCTCCTTCGCCGCGGAGATGCACATCTGCGCCACGGCGCGAACCTGCGCCGGACTCCCCGGCCACCCGCCCTCGCCGTCTGCTCTCATTGCCTGTACGCTGTCCACCACAAGAAACTTCTTCCCCGGGAGCGATTCGAGCGCCGCTGCCATATCATTGGTGCAGACGAGATGCAGCTCGTCGGAGAGCACCCCCAGCCGCCTGGCCCGGAGCGCGATCTGCGAGGCCGATTCCTCGCCGGAGACGTAGAGGACGGAACCGATACTCTCCGCCATTGAGCCGCACGTCTGGAGCAGCAGCGTCGATTTTCCGATGCCGGGCTGTCCGCCGAGCAAGAAGACGCCCCCCGGAATCCATCCGCCGCCGATGACGCGATCGAACTCCTCGATCCCGGAAGAAACACGCTCCGGCGGAAGCACATCCGTAGCCTTGACGCTCTTGGTCTTCTGCGGTGTACTCACGCCGGATGCTGAAGCGGCAGTTCCTTTTTCAAGCGACCCCCACTCGCCGCAGGAGGGACATCTTCCCGCCCACGAAGCGGAGGACGCCCCGCAGGCAGAGCAGAAATACCGTACGGATTCAGCCTTCGCCATACCTCTCGCCTCCCAGCTCAGTGTATCTCTCCCGCTTTCTCTTGTCGAGAGGCTTTACACTTTTACAATACAATGATATCATGCCGTGAGTATTAAAGACATTAAGGTGATAATCTACCCAGCTAAAGTGAGGAAATGACAATGACAATACAAATCAAGAGGGTACACATATGAACCGCCTTCCGCGCGGCTGCGCCAACGTCGGGGGGGATCTTGCGGCGGCAATGGAAGAGTGCAAACGGGTCTTTCTTTCGCTCTTCGAGCAATGGGGCTACCGCCCGTTCCTGCCTTCGGGTCTTCAGCTTCTCGAATCTTCATGGGAGCGGCTGCCGTCGCTCTTCCGACAAAAACTCATCGCGGTGAACTCCCCGTACGGCGAGCCGTGCTGCCTCCGCGGAGACATCACGCTGGCGACCGTCGCCTACCTCGCCTCGCACCACTCGCCCGAGGAGCGTCCGCTGCGAATCTGCTACTCGGACAGGGTGTACGCGCGGGCGGAAAAACCCCGCCTTGCGATGGAATCATTCCAGATAGGCGCGGAGCTGCTCGGGTGGGAACGGCAGGGCGCGGACGCGGAGATGCTCTTTCTTCTTCTCCGGATGCTCGACGAAATCGGACTGGAGAAGAGCATTCTCCTCCTCGGCGACGCAACGTTTCTGGCAAAGGCTGTCTCCGAGGTCGAATTTTCGGCCGCCGAGAGGATCGTCGGCGCCCTTCAGAAAGGATCGCTGATAGAATACGCCGCCCTCCTTGACGAGGAGAACATCCCCGACTTCTACAGGGCTATTCTCCAACGTATTCCCGAGCTTCACGGCGGTCCGGAGGTGCTCGAAGAAGCGGCGGCGCTCTGGGGAAGAGGCGCTCCTCTCCTCTCGCTCAAGAACGTCGTCTCCACGCTGACGGCGCTCGGCTACGGCGACCGTATCGCCATCGACCTGTCGCTCGTCCGCGAACTCGGCTACTACAGCGGACCGATCTTCGACGTCTATTCCGAGAACTACGGACAGTCTCTCGGAGGCGGAGGGCGGTACGACAGGCTGCTCTCGCTCTGCGGACTCCAGGGGCAGGCGATGGGGTTCGGACTGGATCTCCAGCATATCGCGTCGCTCTCAAAGTTTCGCACGCGTTCCCCTTCCGTCATGGCCTGGTTCGCGAATCTCTCGCCGGACGAGGCGTTGCGGCGGGCTGAACGCCTGGCGACGGGAGGGAGGCCGCTCGAAATGAGCTGGTGTGTCGACCGGGCTTCCTCCCTCGAAAATGCCGCGCAGCGGGGGTGCTCCTCCTGGATCGATCTCTCGGACGGCTCGACGCTTGATCTTGCAACGCAAGGGGATGGCCGGACGCTCCCCGGAAAGGAGAATTTCCGATGCTGACCATCGCCCTGCCCACAGGCCGCGTCTTCTCCGAAGCGGCGGAGCTGCTCATGGCCGCCGGACTGCCGGCGTCGTCCCTTGCCTCGCCGGGACGCAAGCTCGTCTTTGAAGAGGAGAACTTCCGCTACATCCTGGCGAAACCCTCGGACGTGCCGCTCTATGTGAGCTACGGGGCAGCCGACCTCGCCTTCGCAGGAGGCGACGTTCTCCAGGAGAGCGCGCTGCCGCTCGTTGAAATCCTCGACACGGGGAGAGGGCGCTGCCGCGTCGTCGTCGCCGGGCCCGCCTCGCTTGCCGAGAGATTCCGGGGGCACGCCTCCGAGCGGATGTGGCTCAAGGTGGCCACCAAGTACCCGCGCATCGCGGACAACCACTTCTCCTCCAAGGGCGCGCAGGTGGACATCATCCACCTCCACGGCTCCATAGAACTGGCGCCGAAGCTTGGACTGAGCGATTGTATCCTTGACATTGTCCAGACCGGCAGTACACTGAAGGCCAACCACCTCGAAGTGCTGGAGCACGTCTCCGACGTCTCGCTCCGCCTGGTGGCGAGCAAGAAGAGCGTCGCCCTCCGCTGGGCCGATATCCGGGCGGTGAGCAGGGCGATCAAAAGCCGGTGCAAGGAGGTTCGGTCATGATCGAGAAAGAACGGACGACAAAGGAGACCTCGGTCTCTCTGCGCTTGGATGTTGACGGCGGAGACCGGCGCATTGAGATCCCGTGCGGCTTTCTGCGCCACATGCTGGAGCTCTTCGCCTTTCACGCCGGGATCGGCCTCGACGTGACGGCGACCGGAGACGTCGACGTGGACTGCCACCACGTGACGGAGGACGTCGGTATCCTGCTGGGAAAGGCGTTCGAACAGGCCCGTTCCGGCCGGAACATTCAGCGCTACGGCTGGTGCGCTCTTCCCATGGACGGCTCTCTTGTGCTGGCCGCCGTCGATTTCAGCGGCCGGGGGCAGTTCGAATGGAAGGGAGCGTTCCCTGCCGAGCGGTGCGGCGACTTCGACCTTGAGCTTCTGCCCGAGTTCTGGCGCGCGGTCTGCCGCGAAGGAAGGATCACGCTCCACGCGCAGGCCCTCGCCTGCGACAACGCACACCATCTTGCAGAGGCGCTCTTCAAGGGAGCGGGCAGGGCGTTCCGGCAGGCCCTCTCCCCCGCCGACGAGC
>ERZ1645192.2030-NODE-2030-length-16806-cov-4.356994_pt1 | contig 16806 bp, 16 predicted proteins | sample MGYA00575354_ERZ1645192 | MGnify/ENA primary metagenome ERZ1645192 (study PRJEB40844, sample SAMN11349763) | freshwater sediment metagenome | isolation source: river sediment | host: Sediment | place: India: Faizupur Khadar , New Delhi | collected 2017-02-21 ... | reverse complement strand
GCTGCTTACTCCCTCAAGATATTTATATGAACCCATTTGAAATATAATATCAGCCAGCTTTTCATCAGAATAAACCCCCGAGGAAGATAAAAATTCATTTATCCGATTCACAATTATTCTTTCTCTTTCAGCATTAATATCAACTACCTCCCACTGCCTCGTCTCCATATTTAAAGTTTGCACTACTGTCCCTGTCCCATCCCGCCTAACCGGAATCCCATTTTCCACCGACAACCACATTCCCTCACCCCCAGCGCTTAACTCAAGTGGTCCAAATCCAGGCTTAATATTGTCCTCACTCACTTTGGGTGGAAATTCAGCAAATTTTCCATCCGCTCCAATGGGTACCGTAAATAATCTGCCATTATATTCACCCTCAGCTTGAAGCATCACAAAAACTTGTGTTGGATTATCAGGATCATCATAAATATATTTCCACTTCAACTCCGTGTTCTCCAAATTAAAGGGACGATTGTTGGCGTGTACCCAATAATCCAGCCATCTTTCAAACCTTGTTTTCTGCGCAATTGTAGATTCGGCATTGTTTAGCATTTCCTGGGCGGGCGTGTAGCTGTCAGCAGAATCGTTCACGCGATACACAACCGGCGTGGCCGTCGGTTCAGCGATGGGTGCGGTTGTGGGAGCGGGCGTGCAGGCGGCGAGGATGCTGATTATCAAGACCAGGGATAGGATACGAACGCTGTTTTTCATCGGGTTCCCCCTTTGCGGCAGGTGGTATGGGAATTTTTTCTATTATACGCCATCTCCCCGGCCGCGCGCCTATTGACAAACCGCTCTGCCCTGTGATAATCTGTGCAGGCAGCCGCAAAGGGGCTGACGGGAAATCACAATGAAGCTTACAAAGCGCAAGGTGCTGTTGGGTCTGGTGATGCTGGGGATCATTCTGTTCGGCTGTGTTCAGGCCCGGGCCTCTCAACCCGCGGGTGCCCTGCCCACGCCATCACCGACCTCAACTCAAACGGCCGCGCCAACCGCCTCGGTCACCCCCAGGCCAACCCCCACGGCCGCGCCGTCTGCCACACCCTCACCCACACCCACGCCGGTATCCCTGCCGGTGCAGTTCGGCGCGCCGCTGCCCGACCTGGCCCTGGAGCCCATCACCGCCGGGAGCATTGACCGGCTGACTGTGGTGCTGGAGCGCCCGGTGGTCAACCGGCTGATCGCCGCCTGGGACGGCCGCGTGACCCTGTCTGTCGGCTCCTACCTGGACGTTCAACGGAGCGATGGATCCACCCTGCGGCTGGACAGCGTGATTGGCGAGCCCATTCTCGCTCAGCCCGACGGACGCTTTGTGCTGGTGGTGGGCGCCAGGCAGGTGCAGGTCTTTGACGCGCGCACCGGCGCCCTGGCCTATGAGCGTGACATTGCGCTGATCGAAACCGGCGCCCCGGTGCTGGCGGATGAGCTGGCTGCCCTGTCTTCAGATGGGCGGTACCTGGCGCTGTCGCTGCCCGGCTCAGAGATCGTGGAAGTGATTGACCTGAAATCGGGCGATACGGCGGCAGAGCTGCCGGGCAGTGATCCGCAGTGGGCCGGGCATGGGCCGTTGTTTTCCCCGCAGGGCCGCTGGCTGGTCATTGAGCGGGGCGGCGCGGGCATCCTTTACGACACCTCCGACTGGTCGCAGGCGGGCGCGTTTGCCTACCTGCCCTACAATGCCCGCCGCTGGGCCTGGGCCTTCTCGCCGGACGAGTCCCGCTTCGTCCAGGCGGTGGGCCAGCAGATGATCGTCTGGTCGCTGGCGGACCTCAAGCGGACAGATTGGTTCAGCGGGGTTCCCAACATCTGCGAGCTGGTGTTTTCGGCCGACAGCCGCTGCCTGGCCGTGATTGATGACGGCTGCGGCGGTCCAACGCCGGATAACCTGGAGACCGCCCAGGTGTTTGATATGTCAACTGGCCGGGCGGTCGATTCGCCGGTTCAGCAGGAGCTGACTTCGGCAGGGCTAATCGTTACCGATGGCGAACTGATCGCTGTGCCAGCGGATGAAGCGAATGGTCAAACCCTGCTTCTCGGCGGGCAGTACGAGTTCCCGCTGGATAACGACACGGTTTGGCTGATGGGATCAGCAGACCAGTTATGCCAGTACACGATTTCAGACGGCAGCTTGAACTGTGATGCCTATCCCGGCGTCGTCGGGCACGACTCAAAAGATGGCTGGATTGCTGGCTGGAGCCAGGATAATTCCAGGGTTCTCTTTTCAAAGAGCGGCTACTGCGGCGTGTATGATCGCGAAACGGATTCCGAACGATACATCACGCCCGTCTGGTGCAGTGGTGTGTTTTCACCAGATGCCCAATATCTGGCTGTGGAATATACCGGGCTGGAAGTGTATAACGCCGAAACCGGGCAGCTGGTGTATCAGTCGGGATCTGATTACATGCTACACCGGGATACATTTGCGCTGATTAACGACAACCTGGTATCTACCCGGGTGGATAATACAGGAACGATGGTGCTGGTATGGCGAAACCTGGCGGCTGGTGAAACTCGACATGTGCCCCTAATGGTTGCGGATTATGATTTCATCAGCCCACCGCCAAAGGCTGGCTGGTTTTTGCGCAGCCTGGCGGTTTCGCCATCGGGCAGTCTGGCGGCCATGGTGACGACAAACGGAGAACTGCTGATCGTGGATGCGCAGTCGGGCGAGCTGCTGTACGGTGAGCGGTTGATGGACTCGGCCTTCTGGGTGCGGTTTTCGCCAGACGAAAAGCTGCTGGCCGTGTTTGGCAATGGGGGGTTGAAAGTCCTGGCGGTGCCCGGCAATTGACCTTGACAATCATTTAAAAAAAGCTACAATTTTAGCCAGACAGACACTTTAACCCTGCGGGGCGAAGTGTCTGTTTGCGTTTAAACCCCTCGGAGGTTCCATGAAGCAAACCGTATTCTTTGGATTGATTCTGCTGCTGGGCCTGTCGGCCTGCAGGGCACAGCCCACACCCGCACCAACGGCAGCCCCCACGGTCATTCCCGACCCGTTTCGCCCAACGGCGCCCGAGGCCGTGCGGGATGAGCTTTTTGACCAGGTTGGATTTTTCCTGACCAATCCGGTTTATCGAGACAGTCTCAGCTCAAGCGGTGCGGTGGTATCGACATTAGGGCTGCCACTAATCTCTTCGGGCAAGGTGGAGCGGCATCAATCCGGTGAAATTACCCTGTATCTTGTGGATGCCTATGTCCTTTCAAAGGATCAGAATGCTTACCGCATCTGGGTAGCCGTCGGCGCAGAAAAGGGAGCCGAAGCATATTTTCCAATTCTCAATCCAGATGCCAGCGCTGAAGATCGGCTGACCTGGCTGCAAACAACCTTCTACCGGGGAAGGATCTTCAGCCTTTATGCCCCACCTTCGATGGCATCTCCAAATCAGGTGAATTTCAATGGTGCGCCAGAGGATTTCCCAGCCTGGTATCGCGATCTCGCGATCGAGCAGCAAGAAAAACACCAATCGTATCTAAAACGCTTGCTTACCTGGTCTTTGCAGGAAGTCCCATCCGACTGGATTCTTGCTGGCTGGATGGTTTCGCTTTACTCAGACGACAAAAGTCTGACACTTTCCGGTGAAACTTCGGAATAGGAGTGCTTATATGCTGAACATAAATTGGGTTTTTATAAAGCGCAGGTGGTGGAAATTACTGGTATTGGGAGTCTTGATAGCGGTGGTCTTCGCCGCCGCGCCAATCATCTGGCCGCAGATAGAATGCTCGGTGTTTGGGCAGGGCTGCAGCGAGCCGCGCGATTTGGCCTGTGACTCTGCGGGCGGAAACTGCTGTAATGATTACGGCGGTGAGCGTACCGCCTGGGACTGCGGCAAATATTTGCCAGATGGCTCCATGCCTGGCTTCTATTTTTGTGGCTCAGCCGAATATCATGATGTTGGAACCAAGTGCGCGTTTCCGAACAGCTGCTGGGTAAGCAGTTTTCAGCATTACCGTACCGGGCAGTGGATCAGCGCCGGACCCCGCGGTGAGATAGAAATTTTAGGCTGCACGGTTGCCGATGCAAACGGCGATGGCGACTGTGACAGCTATCCAGTGGTCACTCACGCCTCGTGCTGCTCGGGCGGCGGTGGTGGAGGAGGCGGCGGGGGCGGCGGCGATGACCCGCCCTGCGAGCCCGAATACGCGCCCCCAACCATCGGCACCGGCGCCTATACCCTGGTGCCGCCATATCCCATCGTCATCACCCAGGATGACCTGAAACTTGGTTTTACCCTGGGCAATGTCACCCTGACGGGCGGGGCAGATACCAACTGCGGCGAGGCCCCGGCCAACATCACCAGTCTCACGGCTGAAATTCACCTGACCGATGAGGCCCAGGACTGGATTGCGGAAGACCTGGCTCAGCGCTATTACGGCGCACGGGTGCGCGGCGCTTATCCCGCGGCGCCGACCGAACCGATTTCGGTCTCTGGCCTGGGATCGCCCAATGCCGTGCTGAACAGCCTGCACTACCATCCGGTGGACCCGGGCCAGCACATCGTGCGGCTGCGCGTCACCCAGTCAGACGGGCAGACCGCGTCCCGCGACATCTACATCCGTGTCTGGCTGCTGGACACCACCATTCTCCCGGGCGACTGATCCCAGATGCCCGGCGTTCTGCTCCCCTTCCTCTGGCTGCTCAACGGGCTGCTCTTCCTCTTCTGGCTGCTGGTTGAGAATACCCCCGTCCTGCTGCTGCTGGCTGGCCTGATCTGGCTGACCGCCACCGATACCCCGGCTCAGCGCGGCTGGACGGGGGCAGCCGGGGCGCTGATCCTGCTGGGGGCTGTCCTGGCTCCGGCGCCCACAGCCCTCCTGGCCGCGGCCATGGCAGGCGTGGGTATAGCTGCCGTCCGCCTGGAACGCTTTAACGCGTCTGAAATCCGCTGGACGGTCACGCGCGGCCTGGCGATCTACGGCCTGATGGGCCTGGCCTACGCCGCTTACCGGCATCTGCTGATCCCCTTCATGGCAGCCGACCCATCCCTGGCGCAGGGGCAGAACTACCTGGGCATCCTGACCACCATCGGCCTGTACGTCATCCCGGTGGGCTTTCTCGTGCTGATCGTCCAGCGCATCTGGGCGCACCCGCCGCTGGGCAGCTCAACCGATGAGATGCTTTACCTGTATCGAGCCCGAGGGAAGAAATAATGACCGCACCGGTGATCACCCCCGGCCTGTCCATTCTGGACAACGGCCTGAACATCGACAGCGGCCAGTTCCAGTATGCCTGGTTTCGGCTGAACACCCCCACCGGCGAACGCTGGCGCTGTGTCACCCTGACCGAACTGGTTTCGGTGCCGCTGTCCATGAACGACGATGCGGACACCCTCGGCAGGCAGCGCGCCCTGGTGCGCGGCCTGTACAACGCCGGGGTGGAATTTCTGTACCTGGCACTGGGCATCTTCCAGCCGGAGCATATCGGCATTGTGCAGATGTACGGCTCTGCCGGGGAGGGTGCCACCGAGGCAGAAGCTGCCCGGCAGGCCCTGGCCGGGCTGACTGCCGTGCGCGCCGGACTGGCGAACTTCCCGCAGTCCCTGACCGCTGCGCCTGATCTCAACCGGGTGCGCTGGTATCTGGATTTTGTCTCCACCCGCGCCAGCGCCATCCGCATCCTGCTGGGTCAGCCCGACCCCCGCAGCTCGGTCCGCAGCACAGGCCGGGACGGCGGCCTGCCGGAGTCTGGCGACGACGATCTGGCCCTGGAGCAGAATGAGCTGCTCTTCCGGGGCATGGCGAAGATCCGCCAGTCGTTCGTATTCCAGGTTACCGCCCGCTACATCGGGCGGCAGTCCCTGACACACACCCTGACCCAGATCGCCGAGGTGTCTTCAAACATCGCCTCGCGGCGGCGGGGCAGCATCAACATCGGGTTCAGCCTGGGCATTCCGTTGATGGCGGCGCTGTCGCACCAGGTGGCTGGCAGCCAGGGTGCGGCTGATTCCCAATCTCAAAGCACTGCCGATGGCGTCAGCCACGGCTGGGGCCAATCGCACACCGAAAGCGAGTCCAGCACGGTCAGCGGCGCCACCACCATCGGAGAGGCCCACACCGTCAGCCATTCCAGCACCACCGGCGGCAGCATCTCGCACGGCACCAGCGTCAGCGATGGCGTCTCGGCCAGCACGGCGCACAGCCAGGTGGAGACGGAGTCCTCCAGCCATACCGAGGCCAGCGGCGGCAGTACCAGCGTCAGCAGCATGGTTGGCGGCGGCTCGAGCAGTCAGGTCAGCGGCGGAACATCCCTGACCAACACCGAAAGCAACGGCACCTCCACCAGCACCGGAACCAGCTCTGGCGAAACGGTTGCCAACTCGCACTCCGCCAGCCTGAGCAACGGGCTCAACGTGGGCGGCAGCGCCATCATCGCTTCGGCGGGCGTCAGCTATGGGCTGACCGAAAGCCACGGCCTGACGATGGGAACCTCGGTGGGTGAATCCAGCGCAGTTGGCGCCTCGGAGGGCACCTCCACCGCGGAAGGTTCTTCCACGGGCTGGTCAGAAGGCCAGTCATCGAGCTGGGGCGAGAGCAGCGGGTCGTCTTCAAGCTGGTCAAGCGCCGATACCACCGGGCATTCCAGCAGTTCCGGCGTCACCGAATCCCAGGGCACCTCACACACGGAAGGCCAATCAGAAACCGTCAGCCAGATGTGGTCTTCCTCTTCCGGCGAAGCGCACACCACCAGTCGGGCAGAAACCAGCGGCTGGGCACACAGCCGCGGAACGGCAGACGGCGTTTCAGAAAACTGGGGCCAGACTCATATGGCGGGGCAGTCTGCCGGGCAGGCGCAGTCGCGCTCCATTGCCCAGGGCTGGGGCTCCAGCCTGTCCACCGGCCTGATGCCGGGGATGAACATTGGCCGTTCCTGGCAGACGGAAGACCATGTGGCCGACCTGCTCACCGAAGCCCTGGGGCGCTACCGCGGGCTGGTCAACCTGGCCGCGCACGAAGGCGGCTTCATGACTGATGCCCTCCTGCTGACCGATTCAGACGAGGGCGCCCGGGCTGCCGAAGCCCTGGCGGTGCAGTCGTTTCACGGCGACTCGGTCCCGACGCCAGTCCTGACCATCCCGCCGGAACCGGGGGATGACGAAGCCCTGCGCACGCATGCCCTGGCCTTCCTGCCCTGTGAGCTGACCGACAGCGACCCGTTTGGCGGCGCGCTGTGGACCCGCTACTCTACTCTCCTGGCCACGCCGCACCTCGCGGCTTATACCGCACCCGGATTGGTGGAGGAAGCCACTACCGTGGTGACTATTGCGCCCACCCCGCGCGGCCTGGCGTTCTATCCCAATATGACCGGGGACGTGGTGCTTGGACATCAATACAGCCCGCTGACCCGTGACCTGACCCCCGCACAGGTTCGGCTGGACCCTGACCGCCTCTTCCACACCATGTTTGCCGCCGATACCGGTTACGGTAAATCGGTGGCGGCCATGCGGATGGCCTACGAGACGACCCTCAAATGGCACACCCGCACCGTGGTGCTGGATTTTGGCGCAGGCTGGCGGGCGCTGCTGAACGCCCCCGGACTGGAAGGTCATGTGGCCGTCTACCAGCTCTGGCCGGATTCGGTGCGCTCCATGCGCTGGAACCCCCTGCAGATTGGGCGCAACATCAACCCCGAAACCCAGTGGCGCGCATTCGCCGACATTTTCGGCAGCATTGCCCGGTTGGGCGTGCGCCGTCAAAAGCAGGAGCTGCTGGATGCCCTGCGGGATGTCTATCTGCGCTCCGGCACGCTGGTGGATGACCCGGTCATCCGCTCATCCCCGAGCTGGGGGCAGGTGCGCATCGAAGAGCAGGACCTGGTGAAAGCACATTCCGGCACCCCTCTGGGCGACCTGACCGCCGCACAGCGTCAGCAGCTTGCCGTGCTGCGCTCCTCCCGGGTCGGGCTGATGGATCTCTACAACCAGATAAAGGCGCATTTGAGCACAGTCAACACCCGGGACACCATGCTGACCGGCGTGCTGGAAGGCATCAAGTACCGCCTCAATGCTCTGGTGCAGGGCGCGGCAGCCACCCAGTTCGCCCCCGGCCCGGATACCGTCCCCATGGAAGACCTGGCCAAGCCCTGGGGTGTCGCCATCATCGAAGGCGGCGCCTTCCTGGATGACTTTGGCAAGGCATTCCTGCTGGGCTGGGCAGGCTGGCACCTCTATACCGATATGGTCGCCCGGCGGGTGCATGCCGTCACCAGCGGAAACGAGCCCATGCTCCAGATCTTCTTTGAAGAAGCCAACAAGATCTTCGGCGGCGTGGACGGCGGCGGAGACGACGAGTCCGGCGGTGTTTCGCTCAGCCAGCGGTTTGGCGACATGTTCCGAGATGCCCGCAAGTATCACGCCCGGCTGCATGTGATCACACAGGCGCCCAGCCTGATTCCGCAGGACATCATTTCATCCTGCAACAATCTGGTGATCGGCTTTCTCAAAAACCCGGATGACAAAAACATCGTGCTGTCCGGCCTGGCGCGCTCCGAAAAAGGCTTTGTGGATGAACCCTGGCGGCGCTTCCTGTCTGACCTGGCGCGCGGCATGTTCATCGGACGCTTCCCCTACACCGACAACCGCGAACAGCAGCAGCCGATCCTCTTCCGGCCCCTGATGGTTGCGGCGCCGGAACCCAACGACGATGAAATTGCCCAGAAATTAGGAAGGATACGCCTGTGAAAACTCAAACAAAGCTTGACTGGCTGATGATCGGCCTGGTGCTGGTGACCGTGACGGCCCTGATCGTCCTGGCCCTGGCGGAGCCAGTCACCCCGGATGGACCGCAGATCCATCTGGCAACACAGACACCTACGGTAACAGCAACGGCTGGCTGGTGGGATGCCATCCCCACCCCATCCTCGGCTGCGCCAACCGCAGCTCAAATCACCCCGGAGGTGTCTCCATGACCCAGGCCGAGGCCCAATCCATTGAAAGTATCCTGCAGTCCATTGAACAGCGCCGTGCCGATGCCCTGGCAGACCAGGTCGCGGTGGTCGTTCTGCAGCTTGAGCCGCCGCAGAACCAAATCAGGCTGGTGCAGGTGGATGTCCGCACCCTTTCCGATCTGCTTTCCTGGATCGAAGCCCTGAACCAGCCGGACGTGGAAACCCCGGCAGGCTGATAAAGCTCAAAACCAACCCTATTATTCCTTTGGAGGACATGTGAAAAAACTGATCCCTGTTTTACTGGCCGCGGCTGCGTTTATCGCGGCCCTGATCCTGAACCGCCCGGAGAAAACCGTGTCGGTGGTCACGGCTGCCGCAGACCTGCCTGCCGGGCGGGAGTTGGTGGCGGCTGATCTGGCGCTGCGGGAAATCCCGGCAGCCCAGGCCCCGGATGGCTCGCTGGACGATATCTCACAGGCAGTTGGCCTGGTGCTGCGGATGCCGCGGGCCGCTGGCGATCCCATCCTGACTGCTCAGTTGAGCGAAGAGCGGATCGAACTGGAGCCCGGCGAGCGCGCCCTGGCGATCAAGGTCAACGACGCGGGCGGCCTGGCGGGTCTGATTGCCCTGGGTGACCGGGTCGGGCTGACCGCCGTGATCCGTGCCTCGGAAGGCACCTATTCCAAGTACATCGGCGGCGGATTCCGCATCCTGTACATCTCACCCGACTTTGCCGCAGATCAGGCAGAACCGGCAGCCGCCAGCACCCCGGCAGCCACCCGTTTTGGCAGCACCGCCAGTACAACTGCGACCCAACGCACGGATGAAGGCATCGTGGTGATTGCTGTCCCGGCTGCGGCCCAGGTGCTGCTGTATGACTTTGCCCCGTTTGGCGCACCGGTCGAATCACAGATGATCTTCCTGCTGGACCTGATCCCGGCGCTGGATCAATCGGCGGATGTTGAACTATCCCTGTCCCTGGAAGGACGGGAAGCCCGCGATGCCGAAACCAGCGGCGTGTACCTGCCTGCGCTGGTTGTGACCCCCAAACCCACCCCGGGCGGCTATACCGCTCCAACGGCTGTGCCCGAGAATTAGGAAGGACGCCTTGACCGACTGGAATACTGTCCAATATACCCAGACCGTGGTGGAAGCTGTTACGGTCGTGATCGCCGCGGAAATTCCGCGCGCCAATGCCATCTACAACCAGTTCTCTGCCGATGCCCGCTTCCGGGCAGTGGTGCAGGTGAACAACCCGCAGGACCTGGCCGCACGGCTCAAGACTACCCCGGCGGAAGTTCTGCTGCTGGATGCCACCAACTTCTTCAACGGCCTGAATGAGGTCGTTGCAGCCCTGACCGGCTTTGGCGGCCATGCCTATGTGGCCCTGCCGCTGGCAGCCGAGCGCAAAGATGCGGACGCCGTGGCGCAGATTGACTGCGTCAAGGGCGTTTACCAGGCGGAACTGCCGCTGGCCCGGCTGCTCGGTCAGATCTACGCCGACGCGGTGGCGGCTCGCTCTGCCGCCCGCCCGGCGGATGCGCTCTGGAATGCCCAGCCCGGCGGTGGAGGCGTCCGCGGTGTGCGGATTGTGGCGGTCTGGAACCAGGCTGGTGGGGTTGGTAAAACCACTGTCTCGACCAACCTGGCGGTTGAAGCCGCCCGCCGCGGCCTGGCAACCCTGCTGATTGGCCTCGGTGCGCCGGACGACACGGCCCTGATCCTGGGCCTGCGGCGTGAACCCAACATCAACCTGTACCGCTCCAACCCGAGTCAGGAAGGCCTGAAAATGGCCCTGCAGAAGGTCGGCCCGCTGGATGTTCTGGTGGGCTTTCCAGATGTGCTGTCTGAGGCGCAGGCGATCAGCACCCCGCTGAGCGATCCCACGGCCATCCCACACCTGGTGCAGGCGGCAGTCTATGCCGGTTACGCCGCCATCATCCTGGATGCCCCGCCCACGGCGCTGGCCTCTGCAGCCCTGTCGGCGGCCAACACCCTGGCGCTGGTCTGCCGCCCATCCCTGGAAGGCGCCATGCGCGCGGCCGAAGCCTACCGCATGGTCGCTGAGCGTCTGGCCTGCGAGCACCGTATTCCCCCCGAGGGCATTGTGGCCGTGCTGAACCGCACCGGTCCCACCCGGATGCCGCTGGCAGACTGGAGCAAGGCGGCCAGTTCGGCGGTGGGCCGCCCGTTCCCCCGGATTGTGGCCGAGATTCCTGATGAACCGCGCGTGTCACAGACCCAGGATGACCGCCGGATCCCGCTCGAGCAGGTGGACAGCTTTGCGCGCGGCATTCGCTCGCTGGCCGATGCCATCTTCTCGCCGGTGGGCGCCGCTGGACAGCCCGAGCCCAAAAAGAATGGGCGCAGGCTGATGCTGCCCGGCGTGAAAGTGAGCTGGTAAGCCGTGTCCTGGACTTCTGTTTCCCAAACCCTGACCCCTGAGGGGCAGGCTGAACTGATCGCCCAGGCAGCCAAAGACCTGCAGGGTCTGACCCTGGCCGATATTCGTGACCGCGCCCGGCTGACGGGTCGCGCCCTGGCGGCAGTCCAGAAAGCGGCCAGCCGAACCGGTGTTTTTGCCTCCCAGGTGCTGCTGGCCAGCCTGGCACAGCAGGTGGCGGCCCAGGTGGGCGGGCTGGGCATCTTTGATGAGCTGCTGCCGCCCAACCGCTCCGACCTGGAAGAAATCATGCTCAACCCGGATGGGCGGGTCTGGCTGCTGCAAAAGTCAGCCGTGTTTCCCGAGGCCTACCCGCGCCAGCCGCTCAAAGAAGAGGTCTGGCGGGCGGTTGAAGCCCTGATTGCCCCGATGGGCCGCTCGATCTCCGAGGCTCAGCCTTCGGTGGATGCCAAGCTGCCCCGGGAAGCCGGAATGGGCGGCGCACGGGTCAAGGTCATTCACCCGGTGCTGTGTGCTGGAACCTACCCGGCGATCAACATCCGCCTGTTTGAGCCGAAGCCGGTGCCCCCATCCAAGATTATTGATTGGAAGATGTGCGAACCGGCTGTGATGGAAGCCCTGCTGAATCTGGTTGGGCGGCGCTACCGCGTCCTGGTGCTGGGCGGCACCCGCAGCGGCAAGACAACCTTCCTGTCGGCGCTGTGCCACGGCATTCACGCCGACGCCCGGATCGTCAAAATTGAGGACCCGGAAGAAATCTGGCTGAACCACGAGAACGTGGTCACGCTGGAAGCTCGACCTGCCCTGCCCGGCTCGGAGATTCCCGCCTACACCCTGGCGCAGGGCGTGGAAGATGCCATGCGCATGTCGCCGAACTGGCTGATCCTGGGCGAGGTGCGCAAAGGGGATGCCGCCTCGGCGCTGTTCTCGGCCATGATGAGCGACCATGCCGGGCTGACGACCTTTCATGCCGACAGCCCCACCACGGCTGTCTCCCGCATTTCGATGCTGATTTACGGTCACTCCGGTCAGCGCGTTGAGGCGGTCAAGATGCTGTTCGCCCAGGCGGTGGATATTGTCGTCCAGTTAGGCTGGGCACAGGGCCGCCGCCAGGTAATGGGTATCTGGGAAGTTAGCCCCGAACTCAAGAGCGGCGACGTGATCTTTACCCCGCTGTGGCGCCCGGGCGATGCAGCCGTTGCCGCGCCGCAGCGTCAGCGCGGGGAAGAGGAGCTGGTCAAATGACACGAACTGAATTGGTTCCCTATCTGGTGGCGCTGGCTGCCGCCCTGCTGATCTACGGGCTGGTGCGGCTGATCCCCCGGCGCAGTGCCTCAAAAGCCCTGTCCGGGTATTACGATATTCCAACCCGCCGCCCGGATGCCCCTCCGGCGCCGGTTGGATCCAATGCATATAAAATCCGCCTGGCCTGTGCAGGCTTTGGATTGGATGTGGCGGGACGGGAGGAACTGGCCCGCTGGGCTGCCTATATCCTTGTATCGCTGGCGGCTGCCGTTCCCATTGCCATCAGCAGCCTGCCGCCGATGGTCTATCTGGTGGCCCCGGCAGTGGCCTTCGTGGCCGTGAACGGCGTGATCAACAGCCGGTGGAACAATATCCGCCTGGGGATTGAAAAGGAAATCCCGACCCTGCTGCTGCGCGTCTCGGCGGTGGTGCAGGCTTCTCCCAATGTCCTGGATGCCCTGACCGAGGTGACTGCCTCGCTGAACCCCGATGGGCCGCTCAAGGCCTGGATGGAACGCTTTACCCAGCGGCTGCAGAGCTCCGGTCAAAAAGGGCTGGAGGATGCCCTGGCGGAGGCCACTGCCATTTCACCCTCCCTGGCGCTGGTGGTGATTGAAATTGGCCGCCTGTGGGAAACCGGCGGCATCGGATACATCGAGGCGTTCCGCCTGGTTTCCGATAACCTGGCCGGGATCCTGGAAGCCCGGGCGCAGGCTGCGGCCAAATCCGCCGGGGCCTGGGGCACGGTGCGGATCATCCTGCTGGCGCTTGGATTTGCGATTTATATGGTCATGGGCAACCCCGGCACTGCCCACATGTTCCATGCCTGGTATGCCCAGCTTGGACTGCTGGCCGTGCTGATCTGGGCTGCCGTGGGCTGGAACATCATTGGCGACACGATTCAGGAGGCCACTCGATGACACTCTCTCAAGTCTTGATGGGCGGCAGCCTGGCGCTGCTGGTTTATGTGCTGTTTTCGTCTTTACTGCGCTCATCTGGAGCGCGCCGCAAAGGGCTGGACGCCTACTACGGCAGTGAACCGGCTGAGCGCGCCCGCCAGGAGCGAATTGGCCTGTCTGTGGCCAGGCGGCTGCCGTTCTCGCTGATCCAGTGGGAAGACCATCTGCGTTGGGCGCAGTTGGGTGGGCATTTCAAAGGCTGGACCCTGGGCGGTCTGGTGTTTCAGGCCCTGCTGTTCGGCGGTGCAGGTCTGCTGGTGCTGCTGCTCAACCCTGCGCCTGCTGCGCTTCTGATTCCGGCAGGGCTGGCGGCGTATCCGTTTGTACGGGTGCGGTCGAAAGCCAATACCGTCCGCAAACAGGCGGTGCGCGCTCTGCCGGAAGCCGCCGGGCTGATTGCCGCTGAACTGGCGGCCAGTGTGCCGGTGGAAACAGCCCTGGTGCGGGCAGCCGCCCTGCCGGGACCGCTGGCGATCCTGATTCAGGAGTCGGTGGAGAATGCCCGTGCCACCGGACGCCCGCTGTTTTCTCGCAAGCCGGTGCGCGGCGCCATGGTGGAGGTGTTTGCCGAAACACGTTTGCCCCAGCTGATTGCATTTGCCACCCAGCTTGATCTGGTGGCGGTGAAAGGCGTTGGCGGCGCCGAGTTGATGAGCGAGATCGCCCGCTCGCTGGGGCAGGAATACCGCGGCCGGTTGGTGATGGAGGTTGAAAAGCTGGACTCCCGCCTGATGGTGATGGTTTCGCTGTTCTTCTTCGTCCCCTTTGTGGCGCTGCTCCTGGGGGCCTTGATGATCCCCACGCTGCAGATGATGGGCGGATGATGTGACGCTGGACTGGTATTTCTTGCTGGGTGCCGCGGCCGGAGCTGCCGCCGGGCTGTTGATCCGCAAGGCCATTTACCATGCGGTGCGCAGCCAGGAGGATGACGACCAATGACGCTGGCTGTGTTCTCTCTGGTGGTGGGCTTTGTGTTTGGCATCAGCTGCGGTTGGATCCTGGGCCAGGCGCTCGATTTTATGGGTTCTTAGGAGGTGACGGTTGATTGACCTGATTTCAGGTTTTCGGACATTGATCCCGGGCAGGCGTGTGACATGATCCTGCGGATTCGTTATCTGGTTCTGGTTGCGCTTTTAACGCTGGGCATCTACGCCGGTGGGCAGTTGCTGCCGCTGGCCTCTGGAGACCCGGTCAGCCTGACAGCGGCGCCCACGCCCAGTCAGGCTTTGACCACGCAAACAGCCGTTCCAACGCCCACCCGGGCAGCGATCACACCGCAGCCCACGCCGACCGCGCTGCCGCCAACCCCGGCGCCTGATCTGGCGCCGACCTGTGCCCGGATTGATGCCCTGGACGAGGCCGAGCGCACCCTGGCGCTGTCTCAACTGACCTGGGCGCCGGATTATGCCGGAGCCGTGGTGCTGCCATCCTGCAATCTGGCAGGCGAGAATACACCCCGCGCCGTGGTGCTGCACTACACCCGCGGCAGCCTGATCGGCGCCGTGAGCCGCTTCCAATCCCCTAACGAGGCCTCGGCGCATTATGTGGTGGATCGGGACGGGAGAGTTTATCAGATGATCCCCGAGCGCTACGGCGCTTACCATGCATCCTGCCGGGGGGAGCGGAGCTACTGCCAGGCAGCCTGCCCGATCTGCGAGGATGAGCAGGGTCACTTTTTGGAGCCGTACAGCCAGAGCATTGGGATCGAGATCGTCAACTGGGGGCCGGTGGGCGACCCGGCTGCGTTTACCGAATACCCCCTGTACGAGGATTACAACCAGGCTTACGGCTACCGCTACTGGGAGGATTACTCGCCGGAGCAGGTGGCGGCTGTGAAAGCGCTGGTAGAGGATATCTGCGCCCGGTGGAACATTCCGCTGGACCCGGCGCATGTGTTTGGACATGCGCGGGTCAATAAGAAAGCCGACCCCGGCCCGGCGCTCAATCTGTTCTGGGATCGCTACGGCGAGCCGCCCCGCGAGGCGATATGGCCGCAGCCCTGATCTTTGGCCTGACTACTGTATGGCTGAGCGTTTGCGCCTGGTCAGACTGGCGCACCCGGCAGGTCTCCAACTGGCTGACGCTGCCCGCAGCGCCGGTCTTTCTGGCGCTGCGGCTTGCTGAAGTGGGCGAGCCCGCCCCGATCACGGTGACGGTGATGGCAGTGGGCGCCTTTGCGCTGTTCTGGTACTTCAATGCCATGGGCGGGGCCGATGTCAAGGCGCTGATAGCCATGTCGCTGTACCATCCGGGCCTGGCACTGGCTGCTCTGCTGGGCAGTCTGCTGTGGGCCTTCATCCTCAAACGCCTGCACAAATCCGATCTCTCCCGCCGCTGGGCCGGGTTCCCCGGCTTTGCCCTGGGGATGGGTGTGATAGAGGCCGGTGTGTTGATCAATCTTATTCTAAAAACCTGGAGTAAACCATGAGTAAATATGTCATTGACATGGGCATGCTGGAGTTCGCGCTCATCCTGCAGTCCTTTCCCAATCAAGACGGCGTTGACAGTGTGATGGAAGCGTGCGGCTCCGTTTCTACGGTTGAGCGCCTGAGACAATTGCGCGGCGCTCAAATTGTGCTGCCGTCTGACTGGCGTGCGGACCTGCTGATGAAAGATGGACTGATGAGGCCAATCCCGGAGATTTTGAACCTGGGGTTTGATACCTGTTTCACGATGGATGATCAGGTCAATCTATTCATGAGCGTTGAGAACTGCCTGACGTCTCACTTTCGGATCAAGACGGTGCCTTATACCCGGAAGACCGCGGCCAAACTGCACGAGCTGCATTTTCTCCTGCCGTGCAAGTTTTACGATCTGAAAACGCTGATCACCTATAAGTATGCTGCACTGGCCTGGCAGCTTGGCCTGCCGTTCCTGACCAGAAACACAGCCTTTGCCCTGGCCGCCAGACCCGAGGTCTATGAAGAAGATTACTGTGTTCTTTTTGCGAACGAGCGAACCGCCATCCCCGAAAGGCGGATGTGGATCCCCGCCAATTTACAGCAGCCTCAGAGCCAGGCAAACCAGGACATCTTCTCCTGGGTCGAACTGGTTGCAGATACATGCTATGTGGACGAGGATGATGAGGATTTCGAGGACGACGAGCTGGACGATGAGACCTACCCGGTGGATGAAGACGATGACGAAGGGATCGATATCAATAGCTAGGGCAAAGCAAAAACAACCACTTATTTTTTAGGGGTATGGACTGCCTGATCCATACCCGCAGCTTTATCTAACCAGAAACTGGGTCTACTTTTACTGACGGGTTCAATTATCTTAATAACGTACAATCGTTTCTGTAAAATCTAGCA
>ERZ1645192.2027-NODE-2027-length-16823-cov-13.076813_pt1 | contig 16823 bp, 16 predicted proteins | sample MGYA00575354_ERZ1645192 | MGnify/ENA primary metagenome ERZ1645192 (study PRJEB40844, sample SAMN11349763) | freshwater sediment metagenome | isolation source: river sediment | host: Sediment | place: India: Faizupur Khadar , New Delhi | collected 2017-02-21 ... | reverse complement strand
GTCGTGTACTTGATCTGCTCCATGGCGAAGGAGGTCGAGACGTCGGCGATGTCGATCTTGGCGATCAGGCGTTTGTAGAAGCCGTCGTAGGCCTCGATGTCGGGGACGACGACGCGCAGCAGATAGTCCACCTGTCCGGCCATGCGGTAGAACTCGACCACCTCCGGCATCGCCGACACCACTTCGGCGAAGCGCTTCAGCCACTCGTCGGAGTGGGTGTTGGTGGTGATGGCGACGAAGGCGGTCACCTTGGCGTTGACCTTCTTCGGGTCGAGCACCGCCACCCGGCGGGTGATCACCCCGTCCTCCTCGAGCTTCTGGATGCGGCGCCAGCACGGCGTCGTCGACAGGCCCACCCGCCGGCCGATCTCGGCGACGGGAACGGTGCTGTCCTCCTGGAGGATCTGGAGGATCTTGCGGTCGATACGGTCGATCACGGCGGGCTCCCGCGAGGTATGGATTTCTCGATCTGTCGCTTGAGAGGTGACTTCATTTCGTCTCCGCGTCAATTCGTCAGAGAAAATAAAAATCCATTCCCAAAAAATCGACCGCCTCTGGAACGTCAGAGGCGTTCGGCGACCAGTCGGCGCAGTCGCGGCACCACGTCGGCCTCGAACCAGGGATGACGTTTCAGCCAGCCGGTGTTGCGCCAGGACGGGTGAGGCAGCGGTAGGACGCAAGGGAAGGCGGATCGCGCGAGGATGTCGCGCCAGGCGGCGACGGTCTCGCCGAGGCTCGGCCGGGCGTCCTTTCCCAGATGCCAGAGCTGCGCCGGACGGCCGACGGCGAGGACGAGATCGACCGCCGGCATCACCGCCAACGCGCGGGCTCGCCAGGTCGCGGCGCATTCGCGGCGCGGCGGCAGGTCGCCGCCGTTGGCGTCGTGGCCCGGAAAGCAGAAGCCCATGGGCAGGAAGGCGATGCGGGCCCGGTCGTAGAAGACGGCGCGGTCGAGGCCCATCCAGGCGCGCAGCCGATCACCGGAGGCGTCGTCGAAGGGAAGTCCGGAGGCGTGGACCCGGGTGCCGGGTGCCTGGCCGGCGACCAGGATGCGGGCCGTGGCGGAGAGGTACGCCACCGGCCGCGGCTCGTGCGGCAACGGTGACCCGATCGGCCGGTCGCGGCAGACACGGCAGGCGGCGATCGCCGTTTCGAGTTCGGCGACGGTCTCTCGCGGTCGAGCATGAGACGATGGCTCCATCCTGTCGCTCACCTTGCGCCTGCGAACCAGCGCTCGAACCACCCGGCGTCGCGGCGCTCCCGTGCCTCGCGGCGGAACTCCTGTGGCCAGACGAAGTCGCCGGACCACAGGCCGCGGCCGTGAGCGCGGGCCTCGGCCTCGTCACGATCGTAGTCACCATAGGCCACCGCCCAGCCGCTCCGCACCATCTCTCGGTTGAGATCGGTGTCGCCGGCCCGGCAGCGGCCGAGGCGGCGGTCGTAGCGGTCGACATCGGTGGAGAAGCAGGTGACCGCACGGCCGGCGACGAGATGGACGAGGTGCTCGCGCGCCTCGCGGCCGCAGGGGTGGACCACCCCGGCGAGGGCGCAGGTCTGGGCGAGTTCCGGCGCATCGATGCCGACGAGACGGATGCGGACCCCGTCGAGTTCGAGGCTGTCGCCGTCGGCGATGCGCAGGTTGCCGACGTGGCGGTCGGGGGGAACGACGAGAGGTCGCAGCAGCGGCCATGCCTTCCACAGGGCGGCGGCCAGGATCACGAGCAGAATCAGGCCGAAACGGCCGCGGAACGGCGCCATCGGGGGACGGGACAGGAAGCGGGTCCGATACACTTCGAAGCGTTTCCTCGACGTTGCGTCAACCGACTCTCTCAGCGGTTCATTAAGCATTCGCCCTTAGCCTTCGTCGCATCGCAACACCGAAGATCGAGTGGACGAGGGACGGGGCGTGAGTACGGCGGGGCCGGCCAGCGACAGCGTCGTCAGGACGGCGATCAATTCCGAGCGCGCCGAGCGCCGCCGGCAGGTGACGCGCACCGTCAGGGACGTGCGCGAGAGGCTCGATTCCGACACCGACGTCCGGCCCGATTTCGATTGGGAACTGATGGTCGAACACGCGCGCCTGCGCCTGGCCTCGACCGTATGGGTCTCGGCGCTGGTCGCGTTCATCGCGCTGGTCGGCCACCTGTGGACCGACAAGGTGCTGATCGGTGCCTGGGCCTTCGTCGTCGTCGCGGCCCATCTCGCCGGCCTCTACTTCGCCCGTGATTTCCTCAAACTCGACCGCAAGGACGTGTCGCTGCGCAACTGGCGGGCGCGTTTCGCCGCGGTCGACGCCGTCTTCGGCCTCGCCTGGGCGATCCTCTTCATCCTGCCGAGCGAGGCGACGATCGTCGCCGACGTCTTCCGCTTCTCGGCCATGCTGATCGTCGTCGCGGTCTGCGCCATGCTGGCGTCGAACCTGCAGGCGGCGATGTTCGCGGCGACCTTCCCGATCACCGTCACCACCGCTCTCGGCTTCCTCGCCCGTCCCGAGGTGGTGTTCCTGCCGACACCGTCGCATCACGTGGTGTTGGCCACCATGGCGCTGACCACTCAGGCCTTCTTCATCGTCCTCGGCTACCGGCTCTACCGCGCCTCGCTGACCGAGATCGAGGCGCGCGCCGAGAAGGACTGTCTGATCGCCGAACTCGAACAGGCGAACTCGATCTCCGACGAGAGCCGGCGCAAGGCGGAAGAGGCGAACTACGCCAAGAGCCGCTTCCTGGCCACCATGAGCCACGAGCTACGCACCCCGCTCAACGCCATCCTCGGCTTCTCCGAGGTGATGCAGAACGAACTGATGGGGCCGCTCGGCAACGACATCTACAAGGGCTACGTGGCCGATATCCACGACAGTGGCCGACATCTGCTCGAACTGATCAACGAGATCCTCGACATCTCTCGTATCGAGGCGGGGCGCTACACCCTCAACGAAGAGTCGGTCACGCTGCCCTACATCGTCGAGGACTGCGCCCACATGATGGGGCTCAGGGCCCGCAACAAAGGCCTCGCCATCGTCGAACAGTACGAGGACAACCTGCCGAAGATCTGGGCCGACGAACGGGCCATGCGGCAGGTGACGCTGAACCTCCTCTCCAACGCGGTGAAGTTCACCCCGACCGGCGGGACCATCACGGTCAAGGTCGGCTGGACCGCCGGCGGCGGCCAGTACGTCTCGGTCAGGGACACCGGGCCGGGCATTCCGGAAGACGAGATCCCGATCGTGCTCTCGCGCTTCGGCCAGGGTTCGATCGCCATCAAGTCGGCCGAGCAGGGGACGGGCCTCGGGCTCTCGATCGTCCAGGCGCTGGTGCAGATGCACGGCGGCACCTTCGCGCTCACCTCGAAGCTGCGCGAGGGCACCGAAGTGATGTTCACCGTGCCGCAGTCGCGGGTGCTCGAGGTGATGCCGCGCATCGACGAGCGGCCGCGCCGGCGCGGCGGCGTCGATCTCGCGGCCGCCGGCGCCACCGGATCGGTGCTCGGCAGCATGCGCCGCCAATTGGGCAAATGAGCCGGCGCCGGATGGCGTTTCCCCCTTGCGCCGTCAGATTCGACGATGCCAATATGACGTGACGGCAATGCGTCCGGGTGGTGCGGATGCCCGTGCGGCGTGTATCCGGATGTCGGTCGGATGCGATCGCGGGGGAGCGGCTTCATGTCGGTACGTACGCGGTCGGAGCTTCTCGACTTCCTCTGTCTGGTTTTCGCCATCGGCCCCGCGAGTAGCGGCCCGTTCCGCACGGCGGCGGACTTCGTCGCGGTAACCGGGATCGAAGCGACGACGATGGCGCGGATCACGCGGGCCGGCCTGACGGGGCGGACGGGGCTCGGCGATCCGGGCGCGCCGTTCGGCCGAGACGAGGCACGGACGGTGGCGCTCGCGGCACGGCTCGTCGAACTGGGGGCGGACGACGACGACCTCTCCGCCCTGACCGACGCGCTGGACGGACACTGCGCCCTGTGCCCGGCGGGATCCCCCTGCCCGCGCCCCTGCGACACGCTCGACGAATTGCGCGCCCTCCTCCTCCGCTTGCAGAGCGAAGCACGCACCTCCGGCGAAGGGAGCGCGCACCGGGTGCCGGTCCTCGGCCGCGCCATTCGCTCGATCGAGGAACTCGGTGATCTGATCTGACGCGAGGCGGCGGCCGATCGTCGCGGCAGCGCGCGCACTTTCCTCTTCCTCATCTCATGGTGGTATTCTCGCGCAGGATCGCATCGTTCGCGCCGCATCCACGGTGTGTCGGCCACAGCGCCGAGCGAAACAGGCGCGGAGTGGCGGAACGGCATGGTCCACACGGCCGATGGGATCGCAGGGAAGGCCGAATCGTGCCGCGCCGAAGTCGTTCCGATCTACTGGATTTCATCTGCCTGATCTTCTCACTCCCGCCGGCCCAGGCGAACCGTCATCCGCCTCTCGCGGGTAGGGTGGAGCAGACCGAAATCGACCCTGCCCTCGCGGACCGAACGGGTTCGGCGAGCGCTGTCGCCGTTGCGCGAGCGGACGTGCCGCGCACCTGCGACCCCGACGATCTGCGCCTGCCGGCGATCGTCGCGCATCTCGTCGCGCTCGGCGCCGACGACGACCTGCTCGGGGAGCTCTTCGACACGATCGACGCTCATTGTGCATCGTGTTCGGTCGATCGCTCGCCCCACCCCTGTCACACGCTCACCCGTATCGAGGACCTGTTGGAGTGCCTCGAACACGAGGTGATGGTGGCGGTCGTGGGCAGTCCTCGACGAGCCGCGGACATCCGGCGCGCCCTGGTCTCGCTCGTGCAGCTCCGTGATCTCTTCTGAACGGCCGCGCCTCGTCGGGACACCCGCCGATGAGCGGATCAACCGTCCTTGTCGCTCACCCCGGCCTCGGCGAAGGTCGCCATGCCGGCATGGGTGGCGGCGGCGGCGCGGATGATCGAGGCGGCGACCGCCGCGCCGGTGCCCTCACCGAGGCGCATGCCGAGATCGAGGAGCGGTGTCCTGCCCATCACCTCGAGGGCGCGACGGTGCGCCGGTTCGGCCGAGACGTGGGCGAAGATGCAGTGGTCGATCGCCGCCGGGTTGAGGGCGAAGACCACCGCCGCGGCCGCCGATGTGACGAAGCCGTCGACCACGACCGGCACCTTCTGATGTCGGGCACCGAGGATGGCGCCGACCATCGCCGCGATCTCGCGACCGCCGAGACGGCGCAGGATCTGGAACGGATCTGTCTCGCCGCCGATGCGGGCGACCGCCTCACCGACCACCTTCGCCTTGTTGGCGAGCGCCGCGCCGGCGACACCGGTGCCGGGGCCGACCCAGTCCGCCGCCTCGCCGCCGAACAACGCCATGTAGATCGCCGAGGCGACGGCGGTGTTGCCGATGCCCATCTCACCGAGGCAGAGCAGATCGGTGCCGCCGGCCAGCGCCTCCATGCCGTAGGCCATGGTGGCGGCGCAGCCGGCCTCGTCGAAGGCATCGGTCTCGGAGATGTCCGGGGTGGGGAAGTCGAGGGCGAGTTCGAAGACCTTGAGGCCGATGTCGCTCACCATGCAGATCTGGTTGATGGCGGCGCCGCCGGCGGCGTAGTTCGCCACCATCTGCTTGGTGACCGCGGAGGGATAGGCCGAGACGCCCTTCTCGGTGATGCCGTGGTTGGCGGCGAAGACGGCGACCAGCGGCTTCTCGACCTTCGGCGGGGTCTTGCCCGTATAGGCGGCGAGCAGTTCGACGATCTCCTCGAGCCGGCCGAGCGAGCCGGGGATCTTGGTCAGTTGGGCGTCGCGGGCGCGGAAGGCGGCGACCGCCGCCTCGTCCGGACCGGGCACGAGATTGACGAGATCGCGGAAGTCGTCGAAGGGAGTGGCGGACATGGGATGCCTCGGAAGGTTCGGGTCGCCGCCCTCTATACCTCCCGCCGCAACGCGGCAAGGGAGACGGAGGGACGAGACCGATCGCGGCGACCGACGGCCCCTCCGGCACCGAGGTGGCGGCCTTCGGCCCGAGCAGTGGACGGCGCATATGCGGAACGGAACGAAGCCGTGAGCGACGAGACGAAGCCGACCCGCGAGGACATGTCGCCGGGAGGGGCCGAGCGGCCGTCGTCGGCTGCCGTGCCGACGGCGCCGGCCGGCGGTGGCGTCGCCGCGGTCTTCGCCGATCTGGCGGCGATGGTGCGCTTCTACTCGCGCCTGCCGATGCCGCGGCTCGGGCGCGGCGACGACCCGGCCGCACCGCCGCCCTTCGGTCGGGCGATCCGCATGCTGCCCTGGGCGAGCCTCGTCGTCGCGGCGCCGAGTGCGTCGACGCTGGTCCTGCTGGCGCCGACCGCCCTGCCCTCGCCGGTCGTCGCCGCTCTGGCGCTCGCGGTGCTCGCCGTCGTCACCGGTGCGTTCCACGAGGACGGCGTCGCCGATGTCGCCGACGGCTTCGGCGGCGGCCACACGGTCGAGCGGCGACTGGAGATCATGAAGGACAGCCGGATCGGCGCCTTCGGCGGCTTGGCGCTGGCCGCGCAGTTCGTGCTGCGGACCGGGCTCCTCGCCGAGGTGCTCGACCGTTTCGACGGGCTCGGTGCGGCGCTCGTGCTGCTCGCCGTCGCTGCGCTGGCTCGCGTCCTGCCGCTCCTGTTGATGGTCGCCCTACCGCCGGCGCGCACCGACGGGCTCGGGCGGGCCGCCGGGCGGCCGGGGCCGAGCGCCCTCGCCGCGGCATTCGTCGGCGGGGCCGTGCTGATCTCAGGCCTCGTCCTTCCGCTCGCCGGCGGGCTCGCCACCCTCGCCGGGATCGCCGCCGCCGGCGCCGCCGTTCTCGGTCTCGGTCTCGCCGCGCGGCGCGCGATCGGCGGCTTCACCGGCGACGTCGTCGGTGCGGGAACCATCTTCGCCGAGATCGCGGCGATGGTCGGATTGCTGGCGTGAGGCGGCGACCGGCTCGCTGTTGCCGCCTCCGGTCGGCGCCGGCGGCGGCGCAGTCGGCGTCGGTGCCGGCGAGGGATCCGGCCTTTCGTCGTTGCCCGGCCTCGGCAGGGCCGCATCGACGCTGTCGTCGAGGTTCTCGGCGTCGCGTCCGAGCGACCGGGCGATCCGCTCCCAGACCTCACGCAGGCGGTGGACGTGGAGATCGTCGACGATGATGCGCACCACGTGCATCACCGTCGCGTCGAGATCCTCCTCGGATGGGAGGAACCGCGGCGCTTTCTTCTCGTCGCGGCGATCGAAGGCCGGGTTGTCGACGAGGATGCGCGACGGCTCGGCGACGAGGCGCAACGCGTAGGCGTCGAAGGTCTCGTTCTCCTTGCCGGCGATGGGGCGCACCTGGAATCCGCCGGGACCCGCGGCGCCGACCACGGTGGAGAGTGCACAGGTGGGGGTGAACAGGATCGAGCCGATGATCCGCCGCAACTGGTGGGTCGAGCGTCGGCTCTGCACGGCGCGTTCGAGATCGAAGATGGTGCGGACGTTGTACTGGCGCAGCACCAGGAAGCGTTCCAGCCCGACTATGATGCAGAGCTGGGCCTGTGCCACCCAGTCGATCGCCTCGTAGATGCCGTAGGGCGATTCCACGTGCAGGAGGATCGGATTGAAGGTGGCGAGGTTCTGGACCTCGTAGATGCCGATCTCCTCCAGCCGGTAGCGGGTGGCGAAGTCGATGCCGTCGATGACGTCGAGCGACACCGACAGAGTGCTGTCGTTGAAGCGGTTGTCGGAGCGCTTGATCAGCCGGAACAACCATCCGACCGCCTGGGTCGAGGTGAGCTGGCGCGCCACGGTGTAGATGAACTGGATGCCGGCCTCGGGCACGCAGCCGATGACGAAGGCGCCGAGGAGTGCGATGCTTCCGAACAGCGCCTGGGGCGACGGCAGGAGCGCCTTCGCCGTCTCGGACGTCGCCTCCCCGGCGATCGGCGCTCCGAGCCGGTCGGCGATCGCTCCGTAGGCGAGGACGACGATCGCCGTCTCGAGGAAATGGCCGAAGGCACGCAGAGCCGTGCGCCCGGTCAGGTCGAAGACCGAGACGGCGCGCATCAGATAGCGCAGGGTGTAGAAATAGGCGCCGAGCAGCCCGATCACGAGGAGCTTCTTGCCCTGCGGTCCGGCGACGGCCGCGACGAGATCGCAAACCGGTCCCGGCCAATCGCCGAAGAGCAGCAACGCCACCGCCGCCACCGCCAATCCATAGGGCACGAAGGAGACGAGCAGCGTCCGGTTGGCCGGAATGCGATGGATCCGCGCCGCGCGGACGAGCTCGTAGAGTTCCTTCGACGTCAGCGACGCCGTTCCGTCGGCCCTAATCCGCTCGATCTGCTCCGGCGTGACCAACCTGAACAGGTCGATGATGTACTTCGTCACGACGAATTCGAACGACGGCGAATGGGCCGTCCGATGCGGGCCCTTGTCGGTGTTCTCCAGCAGGTTGCGTCGGAATTCCTCGATCAGCTTGATCCGCCGGATGCGGACTTCATGGTTGACCACGACGAAGATCAGCGGCGTGATCACCCCGAGAACGAAGGCCACCCACGTCGCCGTGGTGAAGTCGAGTTCGATCATGGTGGCCCCTCCCCCCGGGTCGTCTCACGGGATCTCCACGATCGTAGGTGATGGATTTTTTGTTTGCAACTTTTGAGCGCTTCTCGCGGCGTTGCTACCACGCCACTTCCGCGCTACCTGGACGGCATGCCCCTTCGCGAGCCGAATGACGACGTCATGAACGATCCCATCCGCTCTCCCTGCCGCAAGCAGTGCCAGCTCCACCCGATCGACCGGGTCTGCCTCGGCTGTTTTCGCCGGATCGAGGAGATCGCCGACTGGGCGCGGTTCGACGACGTCGAGCGGGCGCGGATCGTGGCCGAATTGCCCGGGCGCAAAGCGGCGTGGGAGGCAGGGCGCGGGCGGCGGAGGCGGTTCTGATCGCGATCGCGGCCGCTCAGGCGGCCGGAGTTTCTGCCGGTTCGCACGGCCGCCGCCGCACGGCGGCGAGCGCTTCGCGCAACACCTCGATCCCGGCGCCGGGCTGGACGGAGCGAACCGTCAGGATGCGCCGCCACGTCCGCGCGCCGGGGCGGCCGGCGAAGAGGCCGAGCATGTGGCGGGCGACGTGCGAGAGCTTGCCGCCGGATGCCAGGACCTCGGCGATGTAGGGCTCCATCTCTACCACCACCGCGAAGGGATCGGCGTCGGGGCCGGGTTCACCGAAGAGGCGGCGATCGACGGCGGCGAGGAGATCGGGCGTCTCATAAGCCGCGCGGCCGAGCATGACGCCGTCGAGCGTCGTGCCGTCGGGCTGCGGCGCGAGCAGCGCCTCGGCCTCGTCGAGGCTGCGGATGCCGCCGTTGATGGCGACGTGCAGGCGCGGGTGGGCGCGCTTCACCTCGTAGACGAGGCCATGGTCGAGCGGCGGGACGGAGCGGTTCTCTTTCGGCGAGAGCCCCTGCAGCCACGCCTTGCGGGCATGCACCGTCAGACTGTCGACGCCCGCCGCGACGATCTTGTCGACGAAGGCCGGCAGCATCTCACGCGGGTTCGCGTCGTCGATGCCGATGCGGCACTTGACCGAGACGGGAAGCGTCACCGCGCCGCGCATCGCGGCGACGCACTCCGCCACCAGATCCGGCGCGGCCATCAGGCAGGCACCGAAGGCTCCCGACTGGACCCGATCGGAGGGGCAGCCGCAGTTGAGGTCGATGCGGTCGTAACCGTAGCCCTCGACGATGCGGGCGGCCTCGGCGAGCTGGACGGGGTCGGAGCCGCCGAGTTGGCAGACGATCGGATGTTCCTCGGGCGAGAAGCCGAGCAGGCGATCGCGATCACCGTGGATGATCGCCGGGGCGGTGACCATCTCGGTGAAGAGCGCGGCGCGGCGGGTCAGCCGGCGATGGAAGACGCGGCAGTGGCGGTCGGTCCAATCCATCATCGGCGCGACGGAGAAGCGCAGGGCCTCGGCGCCGCGGCTACGGGCGGCTGCCTCGCGTTCGTTCGTCGTGCCGCGCGGCCCGCTCATGCCGTCTCAGGCCTTCTTGAGGAACTCGGTCCTGAGCACCAGGCCCTTCACCTTCTCGGCGTTGCACTCGATCAGGTCGGGGTCGTCGGTGAGGCGGATGTTCTTGACCATGGTGCCGCGCTTCAGCGTCACCGAGGTGCCCTTGACCTTGAGGTCCTTGATGACGGTGACGCTGTCGCCGTCGGCGAGGCGGTTGCCGTTGGAGTCCTTGACGACGACGTCGCTCATCGATCGATCCTCTCGCGGCGATCGGCGATCGGCGCGCACCGGGGAAAAGGCCGCCGGCGAGGGGCCGGGCGGTCGGGAGCGCCCTTCCTACTCGGCTGGAGGCGGCGAAGGCAAACGGGAAGTGGGTGGCGGAGGCGCCGCGAACCAGGGTTCGTCGGCGATCGGGGGGCGTCGAAGCGCTCCCCCCCTTCTCCCCTCGCGGGAGAAGGTGCCCCACAGGGGCGGATGAGGGGGTGCCGCGGAGCGGCATCGGACGCCCTACGAACGCTCCGCCGGATGGATGGGCCCAACCCCCTCATCCGGCCTTCGGCCACCTTCTCCCGCAAGGGGAGAAGGAAGACGGGGGCTTCCCATCGCCGTGCCTCGAGGATGCCCGAGCGAGGTCGGCGGGACGGCCATCGATCGGGGTCGGCGCCTCACCCGCCGATCCGCTTCGCCCCACCGTCCTCGATCGCGAACTTCGGCGCCGCCTCCTTGAGGTCCACGCCGGTCAGTTTCAGGCGCAGCGCCTCGCGGATCAGCCACGCCAGTTTGTGGCCGGCTTCCTCGGGGCTCTGGCCGTGGGCGTGGATGTTGGAGAGGCAGTTGCGCTCACTGTCCTTGCGGCCGGGAACCGGGCGGAAGGTGAGGTAGGCGCCGAGGCTGTCGGCGGCGGTGAGGCCGGGGCGCTCGCCGATCAGGATCGCCACCACCGACGCGTTCATCGCCGCGCCGACGACGTCGCCGAGCGCCACGCGGGCCTGTCGGGCGAGGACCACCGGGCCGATCGAGAGATCGGCGAGGCGGCGAGCGGTCGCCTCCAGGGTCGCGGCGGCGTTGGCGTCGACCGCTGCCGCCGAGAGACCATCGGCGACGACGAAGACGACGTCGAACGGGCCGGCGGGGAGCTTCTCGACCTCACCCTCGGCGAGACGGCGGCCGAGATCGGGGCGTCGGAGGTAGGTCGGCCGGTCGGGGGTGGCGGAGGTGAGGCGGATCACCTCGCGGGGGGCGAGATCCGCGGCGATGGCGTCGAAATCGGCCGCGCCGTGCACCGCGTCGCGGGCGGCGGCGTGGGCCATCTGGAAGTCGAGCAGGGCCTTCGTCGGCAGGCCGTCGCCGGCGCGGCCGAGGCCGATGCGGGCGCGGGTGAGGCGGCGGAGCCTCTCCCAGGTGTCGAGGGTCTCGCTCATGCCGCACCTCCGATGGCCAGGAGCCGCCGGGCGGATCCGGGGTCGGGCGGCAGCGCCGGCAGTCGGCCGGCCGCGTCGAGCAGGCCCATGCGACCGAGCCACGCCTCGAATTCGGGGGCGGGTTTCAGCCCGAGCAGGTGGCGAAGACGGACGATGTCGTGATGCGACAGGCTCTGGTAGTTGAGCATGATGTCGTCGGCGCCGGGCACCGCGATGAGGAAATTCACCCCGGCATTGGCCAACAGCAGCGCCAGCACGTCCATGTCGTCCTGATCGGCCTCGGCGTGGTTGGTGTAGCAGACGTCGACGCCCATCGGCACGCCGAGCAGCTTGCCGCAGAAGTGATCCTCCAGGCCGGCGCGGGTGATCTCCTTGGCGTCGTAGAGGTATTCGGGGCCGATGAAGCCGACGACGGTGTTGACCAGCAGCGGCGAGAAGGCGCGGGCGACGGCGTAGGCGCGGGCCTCGACCGTCTGCTGGTCGACGCCGTGATGGGCATCCGCGGAGAGCGCCGCGCCCTGGCCCGTCTCGAAATACATGACGTTCGATCCGACCGTGCCGCGTTTCAGGGACAGCGCCGCCTCCTGCGCCTCCTTCAGGATCGACAGCGTCACACCGAAGCCCGCGTTGGCGGCCTCGGTCCCGGCGATCGACTGGAAGACGAGATCGAGGGGCGCGCGCTTCTCGATCGCGGCGATCGAGGTGGTGACGTGGGCCAGCACGCAGGACTGGGTGGGGATGTCGAAGCGGGTGCGGATATCGTCGAGCATGGTCAAGAGCGAGACGCAGCTCTCGACGTTGTCGGTCGCCGGGTTGATGCCGATCACCGCGTCGCCCATGCCGAAGAGCAGGCCGTCGAGGGTGGCGGCGGCGATCGCCGCCGGGTCGTCGGTCGGGTGGTTGGGCTGGAGGCGGGCGGCGAGGCGGCCGGGGAGCCCGATGGTCGAGCGGAAGCCGGTCACCACACGCGCCTTGGCGGCGATGGCGACGAGATCGCCGTTGCGGCAGAGCTTGGAGCCCGCGGCGACCATCTCCGGCGTCAGACCGGGGGCGAGCCGCGCCAGCGCCGGGCCGTCGGCGGCGTCCGACAGCAGCCATTCGCGGAACTCGCCGACGGTCATCGACGACACGGGGGCGAAGGCCGCCTCGTCGTGGGTGTCGACGATCAGGCGGGTGACCTCGTCGATGTCGTAGGGGACGACGACGTCCTCGAGGAAGCACTTCAGCGGCAGATCGGCGAGCGCCATGCGGGCGGCGACGCGGCGGGTGTCGCTCGCGGCGGCGATCCCGGCGAGTTCGTCACCGGAGCGGCGCGGGCTCGAGCAGGCGAGGAGTTCGGCGAGGCCGGTGAAGACATGGGTCTCGCCGGCATGGACGGTCTTGAACCTGCGGGATCGCATCGTCGTCCGGCCCTCTCGAACGGTCGTTCGAGGGGGAGCATGCAACGGCAGGCGAGACGGGGGAAGAGGGGGTGGGCACCGGAGCGGTTCGGTGAGCGCCCCCCTCCTCTCACCGCGTCTCGTAGACCGCCTGCGCCTCGGCCAGCGCCTCGGCGAAGTCGCGGCCGGGCCGGTAGGGGGCGAGGTCGGCGGGGCGGGCGACGCCGGCGGGGACGTGAGGCGAAACCTCGGCCTCGCCGATCACGGTGCGCAGCGGGATGACGCCGGCCCAGATCGGCAGGTCGAGATCCTCCGGCTCGTCGCCGACGCCCTTGCCGCGGACCTTGGCGGAGGCGTCGTCGATCACCATCGAGATCACCGTCGTCGCCTTGATCTCCTGGGACGTCGCCGTGCGCAACGTCGCGGCTCGGCCGGGATAGTAGCGATCGATCATGCGGTCGAGCGCGGCGCGCTTCTCGTCGACGCCCTCGACCAGCCGCGCCGTGCCGAAGCACATGGCCGAGTGGTAGTCGACCGAATGGTTGAAGCCGCAGCGCGCCATGACCAGCCCGTCGAGATGGGAGACGGTGAGGCAGACCGGCATGCCCTTCTCGAGATGCCGGATCATCCGGCTCGCCGAGGAGCCGTGCCAGAACAGCGTGTCGCCGTCGCGCCAATGGATGGTCGGCGTGCAGTAGGGCTGGCCGTCGATGACGTAGGCGACGTGGCAGAGCATGGCGCCGTCCAGCACCGCCCAGACCGAGGCACGGTCGTAGCGGCCGCGCTCGTGCAGGCGCTTCACCCGGTTGCGCGGGGTGACGGGATAGGAGCCGAGGCCGTCGGAAGAGGTGGTGTCGGGCATCGAAGGGTCTCCGTCGCGGATCGCCCATGGTTAGTCGAGAGCATCGAGCGGGGGAAGCCGCGGTACGGATCGCCGGTGGCCTTTTCATCGTGTCGACGGCGCGGGATGATGGCGAGGCGGAGGCGACGTCCCATGACCCGATCCATCCTCGGCATCGATGCCGACGACACGCTGTGGCACAACGAGACGATCTTCCAGTGGACGATCGAGCGCTTCATCCGGCTGCTCGGCAACCACGCCCTCTCCGATCATCTCGCCGAGCGCCTGATCGCCACCGAGCGCAAGAACCTCAGGCTCTACGGCTACGGCATCAAGGGCTTCACCCTGTCGATGATCGAGACGGCGGTGAGCGTCGCCGACGAGGGGCTGCCGTCGTCGGTGATCGGCGAGATCCTCGCCCTCGGTCACGAGATGCTCGAGCATCCGGTCGAGCCGCTGCCGGGGGTGGCCGCGACGCTCGCCGGACTGAAGCGGGAGGGGCATCGACTGGTGGTGATCACCAAGGGCGACCTGCTCGACCAGGAGCAGAAGCTCGCCCGCTCCGGGCTCGGCGATCTCTTCGACGCGGTGGAGATCGTCTCGGAGAAGACGCCGGAGGTCTATGCTCGGATCTTCGGCCGCTTCGGCGCCGGCGAGGGCGACGCGGTGATGATCGGCAATTCGGCCAAGTCCGACATCCTGCCGGCGCTCGCGGCCGGCCACTGGGGCTTCCACATCCCCTACCACCTCACCTGGGAGGCGGAGGTCGCCGAAGTGCCGGCAGAGGCCCCGCGCTACCGCCGACTCAGCCGTTTCGACGAGGTGCCGGCGGCACTCGCGGCGATCGGGCGGGCCTGAGTTCAGGCGGCGACGGAGGCGAGGAAGCGTTCGACTTCGGCGCCGAGACCCTTCGAGCACCGCGCCAGTTCCTGCGACAGAGCGGCGACGCGTTCGGCAGCGCGGTCGGTCCGTTCGGCCACGGTGCTGACGCCGGACACGTCCTCGGCGGCGCGCGAGGCGCCGTGAGCGGCGGAACGGGCGCTGTGCGAGATGTCCGCGGTCGCCGAGGTCTGGCGGGTGACGGCGGAGGCGATGGCCTCGGTATAGGACGAAGCTTCGCCGATGCGACCGACGATGGCGGAGATGGCGGCGACGGCACCCTCGACTTCGGCACGGATCGAGCCGATCTGTCCGGAGATCTCGTCGGTGGCCTTGGCGGTCTGGCCGGCGAGCGTCTTGACTTCGGAGGCGACGACGGCGAAGCCGCGACCCGCCTCACCGGCACGCGCCGCCTCGATGGTGGCGTTGAGGGCGAGCAGGTTGGTCTGGTCGGCGATGTCGCGGATGAGGTCGAGCACCGCGCCGATGCGGCCGGAGGCCTCGGCGAGGCTGGCGATGCGGGCGTTCGACTCCTCGGCGGCTCGGCGCGCCACGTCGACCGCACCGGTGGCGGCGGAGGCGCGGCGGTCGATCTCGGCGACCGAACCGGCGAGATCGTCGGCGGCCGAGGCGACGGCAGCGGCGCCGGAGGAGGCCTCGCCGGTGGCGTGGGCGGCGCTCTCGGCGCGGGCGGTCGCCTCGTCGGCGAGGCGGGTCAGATCGGCGGCGGTCGCCGACATGGTGGCGACGTCGCCGTCGAGGGCCTTCAAGGTGCCGGCGATCGAACCGCGGAAGGTGGCGATGGCGTCGGCGATGCGACGCTGGTCGGCGGCACGGCGCTCATGCTCGTGGTTCTGGTCGGAGGCGAGCGTCTCGCGTTCGCGGGCGGCGAGGCGCAGGGTCTCGGCGGCACGCGCCACCGCTCCCACCTCGTCGGCGCGGCCGCGGTGCGGCATCTCGGCACCGAGGTCACCCCGGGAGACACGATCGAGCGCGGCGGTGAGGTCGACCAACGGCCGCGTGGTACGCCGACCGAAGACGAAGAGCGCCAGACCGGCGATCGACAGGACGACGACGCCGGTGATCACGATCGAGCGGGTCCAGGAGCCGATGACCGCATCGACCACCGACTGCTTGACGCCGGAATAGACGACGCCGATCACCTCGTTCGTCGGTGAGAACACCGGCACATAGGTGGTCACGTAGGGAATGCCGAGGATGTCGACGGTGCCGTTGAAGGTTTCGCCGCGCGCCACCACCGGATGGACCTTGCCGCCCTTGCCGAGGACGGTGCCGACGGCGCGCGTGCCGTCCGGCTTCTTGACGTTGGTGGTGCGGCGGACGAATTCGCCGGTGGCGGCGTCGAAACCGAAGAGTGTCGTGGTGTCGCCGGTGATGCGGCTGACGGCGTCGATGGTCGAATGATCGGAGATCGCGGCGGGGATCGTCGGCATGACGATGCGGGGGCGGCCTTCGGTGGTCCACTCCACCCGGGTGCCGGGGAGATCGCGCTCGAGCACGGTCGCGGCGGCGCGGATGTTGGCGTCCTGGCGGCGGGCGGCACCGTCGGAGACATAGTCGGCGAGCACCAGCCACGACGTCCCGGCGAGCGCGAGCGTGACACAGAGTACGGCCAGGAAGCCCGACGCGGTCACCTTCACGGTCATCGAGGAGCCGAAACGCGGCAGCCTTATCGCAGACATTGAGTATCCCCCGGTATTGCCGTACCGATGTCCGGTCGGCCGTGCCGAACGCGCCCCGCACCCACGCGCCCGAGCTCAAATTGGGCCGGGATGGTTTCCAAATCGTTTCCGAACGACGGCCGACGACGGAAACGACCGGGTTCGACCATCGAACCACGCCGCCGAACCGTTCCGAGATCGAGACACGCGCCGATGATCGACAAGCTCGAATACCTTCTGGCGCTCGCCCGCGAGAAGCACTTCGGCCGGGCGGCGCAGGTCTGCGGCATCTCGCAGCCGGCCTTCTCCTCGGCGATCCGGCAGCTCGAGGACATCGTCGGGGCGCCGCTGGTCGATCGCGGCTCGCGCTTCATCGGCTTCACCGCGGAGGGCGAGCGGGCGCTCGACTGGGCGCGGCGGATCGTCGGTGACGCCCGCGCCATGCGCGCCGATCTCGACACGATGAAGAAGGGCCTCACCGGTCATCTGCGTATCGCGGTCATCCCGACCGCGCTGCCGATGATCTCGCGGCTGACCACCGCCTTCACCGAACGTTGGCCGGCGGTGAGCATGGCGGTGTCGTCGCGCAATTCGAGCGAGGCGCTGCGGCTCCTCGACAATCTCGAGACCGACGCCTGTCTCACCTATCTCGACAACGAACCGC
>ERZ1645192.2024-NODE-2024-length-16835-cov-4.788975_pt1 | contig 16835 bp, 11 predicted proteins | sample MGYA00575354_ERZ1645192 | MGnify/ENA primary metagenome ERZ1645192 (study PRJEB40844, sample SAMN11349763) | freshwater sediment metagenome | isolation source: river sediment | host: Sediment | place: India: Faizupur Khadar , New Delhi | collected 2017-02-21 ... | reverse complement strand
CAATGACTTCGCTCCGAGTGCTGTCTGTGATGATTACCGGAACCGAAGCTGAGTTGTTGACAACTTCACTGAAAAAAGATTCTACCAGATCATCGATTACCACCTTCAGTTCGGAAAAAAGGTGCGACTCCTTGTAATAAAGGTAAACATGGTTGCCGTGGTAATAATCCAGCACAATCGGAGGGTATTCAGAGAACTCCTTCAGCAGCGCCGGGGTCATCTCAGGTACGGTATCCGGATCAAAGTCAACATTTTTGACCTGGTCTATCTGGCCTTTCTCATTGGCAAGGATCACCGGGATGGTTGTATTGCTTTCGACAATTTTCAGGTAAATACCCAGGGCTTCGTCATCTTCGGTGGTAGGGATTTTCACCGTTGTTTCGGCAAGCAGTTCAACCCTCTTTCGCTCTTCGGTGCGGATCTGGTCGAAAAACTGACTGGTATAATTCACCAGGCTGGCCCTGCGCTGAATGGCATTGGCCCAGGTGGTAATCTTGCTTCGCTCATCGCGGGCAATGTTTTTCACCAGCATATTGGTGTACCAGAGCGACACACTCACAATGAGCAATGCGACGAAAAACAGCCACCGCTTCCAGGTCTTCTTTTGCTGGTAGATGTTGGTAACCCGGGGTCTTAACAATTTGCGGATGTTCATCTGTAGTTACAATGCTTTACAAAGATCGGCTTTTTCGTTTACCCTTAACAAACGATGGCAGGTAAGGGTTTGTTTTGTTCGGGGCGAAACCCTTTTCAGGCCTGATCGGAAACTTGGAGTACCGGCTGCCGGTTGCTCAATAAAAACAGCAACAGAATTAACCGCTACAGGTAGGCCGGAAGAACTCAGTACCGGCAATCGGGAATCTTTTCCAAGGGACAAAAAGCGATGGGATTACCAGCCACCTCCGCCTCCACCGCCTCCGCCTCCGCCTGAGCTGCCAGCACCGCCGCTGCCTCCGGAACTTTGTGAAGGGGCTGTAGAGGAGGAGGAGATGGTTCCTGTAAAGGAAGAACCCAATCCACCCGTAAATTCAGAAGCAGAAAAGCTGGTGGTTCCAAAACCCCGGAAGTAGGCAGGCTGATAGCCCTGCTGCTCTGCCTGCTGCAAAACATCGTCAAATTTTGAAGCCCATTCATTTTCACATCCGAGTGCAATGGCATAGGGCAGGTATTTTTCGAAGAGCCTGAGGTTCATTTCCGGTGGGTTCAGGGCATCGAAACGCCGTTGTTCAGCAGTTTCCAGGTACATCTTAAATCCCAGCACGTGATCAAGAACCCTCCTGCCTTCGGGCGTGTAGGCGCTCATAATCCTGCCAAAAACCACCTGAACCAATATACAGAGCACGAGAATCAGCACACTGTACAGGATCAGCACGGGTGTTGAGTACCTCATCAGAATGATTCCGGCTGCCACAGCCGTTAAGATAATCAGCAGTATACCAAATCCAACCGGCCCCTGGTTGAGGGCAAACATCCCCCTGAAGGTATTCTTAAAGCCTTTTCTGATCAGCAGTCTCCCTTCCAGGGTCGTTTTGAAACGGATCAAGGCAGCCTCAAGGGTGGGATTGTATTTGCCTTTGACTGCTTTTTCATCATAAAGATCGTCCGCACTGAATCCATACCATTGTTCCAGCCGGCTAAGTGTTACCCCGTCGGTCGGCGCTGCAGGAGCAGTAAAGCGATAGTACCTGCTTTTGAATATCTTCCCTTCTGAGCCTGCTTCAATATCTATTGCCCTTTGGACGGCACAATCCACAAGGGCCGCAGTAAACAATTCGGGCCTGAACTTCTGGTGAAGCAAGTAACCGGTATCGGCTGCTGACATCTCTGCCGGAGGTGAAAACTGCGGAATGATGGTGCCTGCGGCAGGATCGCGCCCCACCCTGACCCAGCTGATGTAGTTAAAGATGAACAGCAACAGGAGCACAACAATCAGCACGGGCAGTATGTAGTTGTCAGCAACCAGATCAAGTAAACGGCTCGTGGAAGAAGGTTCAGTCAACACGCCTTTCTTTACGGAAACAGCTACGGTTAGCCCTTCCCATGCCTGCAACGGCCCCTGGGTTGCAAAGTGGATCTGTGACTGATCAACGGGGGTGGCGGAACACAGGTTTCCGGTGGAACCCTGAGCTCCGGTGTAACACTGAAATTCTGAAATCTCAGCCTTTTCCGGAAAACGGATGGAACAACCGGCTTTTTCAATCACGAAAGACCAGCCATTCCCGGTAACGTTCCAGTAGAACTCATCTTTACCGGGATGAAAAATCAGCTGATCGTCTGTTTCATATACTATGCGGTAACGGTACAATCCGCGATCGAGGTAATAGGAAGCATCTCCCAGATAAACAACCGTACCGTTTTCAGCCCGTTCGGTGTGATAGGGCTCCGGCTGCCCGTCGCGGCTTATCTCAATGATCCGGAACGGGACAATGTTCAGCAATCCGTATGCATCGCGGTAGACCGTTGGGAAAGTCCGCACAATGCCGCGCTTGATTTCGTCGTTCCCGCTGTTGAAACTCCCGTCACCGTTGTACACGGTAATCTCCTCGGTAACATGGATGGTTCCGCTGCCGGAGATCACGATGTCGGATCGAAAAATCAGTATGCGGTCAGACTCGTTTCTCGTCAGCAACACCCCGGACAGTAAAGAGTCGCTCAGCATGGCTTCGGTAACACCCCTGCGCAGCTCATTCGCATAGGCAGTTTTACGTTTTTCAAAAGCCGGAGTTCCGGGTGCAGGTTTCGTGAAAAGGCCTTCTTCGAGCCATCCGAAACGCTTCACGATAAAGGGGCGGCTGACCTCATGTATCCGCTCTTCGTACTCAGGATATACAAAATCGAAGAGGCTTTCCGGAATTCCGTTTTCTGTGGCAACACCGGCAGATGCCTCGCGGATTGATTGACGCAGCTCTGCCTCACTGAAATAGGCTGCTGAAGCCCTGGTATAGCGAGCTTCCGCTGCCCGCAGGCCTGAGAGGCTGCTCCAGAACAGGATCAGGGAGATCAGGACAATACTCCCGATTTGGTGAGAAAGGATTTTCATACTCCGGCTTTTTGGCAACAGAAATACCTCAGAAGGAAACCCTGGGGGCCGATTGGGAAGCCGGATCTTCCGCAAAGAAGGTTCCCTCCTTAAATCCGAACATCCCGGCAATCAGGTTTTTCGGGAACACAGCGATACTCTGGTTAAACTCCCTGACGGTACCGTTGTAATACCTCCGGCTCTGATTTATCTTCTCTTCCATATCCGCCAGTTGCTGCTGCAGTTGAAGAAAACTGCTGTCGGCTTTCAGGTCAGGATACTGCTCAGTGAGTGATTTGAAGTTGAGCAGGGCTGCATTCATATGGCGGGCAGCCTCCATCTGGGCTTCCGGGGTAAGGGCCGACAACGATTCGTTGCGCGCCTTTGTCACATCGGTAAGGGTTTTGTTTTCATGACCGGCATACCCTTTCACGGTTTCCACCAGATTGGGGATCAGGTCAAGGCGTTGTTGCAGAAATGTACCGATTCCACTCCATCCCTCCTTAACCAGAATGGATTCCTTTACCAGTTCGTTGTAAACCATTATACCATAGATTACCACCAGGGCAGCCGCACCGGCCAGAATTAATACGACCATAGAATTGATTTTTGGTTGGGAATACTGTTTGCTTTTATGCTCAAATATAAGGATTTAATGGAAATTCAGTGAGTGGACAGTAAAAAACTGCCGGAAGCGGTATCTTCAGATTCAGCAGGCATTACCCAATAGCTGGATTGTTTAGTTCACGCGCACCTGCCTGTTTGCCCATGCAGACAGGCAGGTGCAGGCGAACATCTGGAGTAATATCCATAATGAAATTTTCATCACTGAGGACCTTTGTCGCTGAGGCTCTTCTTCTTATAAAGAAAATCGAAAGCTCTGAATGAAGCAAAATCCTGCCCCAGGCGATGCGTCCCGGGCCCAAAGTCAATTCGTCTATAGGTCACACAAAAGGAAAAGAAATCATAGAATGCTACTTCCATTGCCGGAGGGCATTCAAACCGGTTTCGATGCGCTATTCGTATTCATAAACCCTGTTTTTGCCTGCCAGTTCAAAATGGTAGCACACTCCCATGGATATATCCAGGCCGCCGGCATTCAGTTTCTTCAGGTTGTTGCCAAAGCCCGAAGGGAAATAATCAATAGCTGCAGGATTGCCATCCGAGATTACATGATCAACCTTTATCATATTATATCTGAAGGAGAAACCTGTTACGAATGAAAGGTTCATTTTCTTTCGCAGATATATTTCATGCTCTGCAGATAAAGCAAAACCCAGGGAGTTTTTAAAGTAAAAGATATTGTGTGCACCGCCTTGGATCTGTGTTGCATCTATGTCAAATACCGGATTGATTGCATAAGACAATCCACCACCAAATTTGAATTTTACACTTTTTGTTAAGCTGAGTATATACAGTACCTCTGGCTGAAGCATCAATTTGGTGAACCTGTCATCGACATTGCTTGCCCCGGGTGTTAAATAGGAGATCTGGTAGTGTACTTTTAAATCTGTTTCAACTTTCGGATTCAATTCATAGCCAATCTTAAGGCCATAGTCAAATGAACCGCCCGGTCGGAATTTCAGACTCTCGTATGTCTGAGTCAACGCCAGTCCGGTTTCATATTTCTTAAATGGAACAGCAAAGCCCCCCAGAATCTGAACTTTATATGGGTTATCAGCCAGAAGTACATTGAAGGATAAAAACAGGAGTACAACCAAAAAGATTCTTTTCATTTACCTGATAATTGAGTTATATTTTGCCACTAATTAGGTTAAAAAATCATTGCAATAATTTGATATTCAAATGATTGAATATTATAAACAGCGTTCACCCCGGCCTTCTCCTGATAAGCTGACCAATAAACCTGATCAACACAATCTTTCGCTTCAAAGATAAAATATTTAGTTAGAAATGTATCCGAAAAACACCCTACCAGCCCCATGTTTACCGGCGTAACAAAGCGGAGGCGGGCCTGAATCTGACGGTAGTCAGCCTGCCCCGACTGCGTCAAGCAGACAGGACAGGCCCCATGCACCATGCACCATGCACCATGCCCCGCGCTTATTTATCCTCATCCCATTCAATCTCGAATTTGGTGGATGTTTTGCCGGCCGGCTGCGTGGTTTCAGCTTTTCCGGGATTGAATTCCTTCCGGATGGCATCGCGCAACTCCTGCTTCTGCTGTTTGAAGTCACCGGCGATCTTTTTTGCGACCGCCTGGTAATCATAATTTACCACTGGTTCATCCACCGTTCCTGTCATATGAAGAAACAGGCGGGTGCGTCCCAGTCCGTCGTCTTCATAAGCCGTGGGTGGGGGCTGGTTTTTCCTGCGTTTGTTCTTGCGCAGCTCTGAAGTCAGCAGGCTGAAATGGTAATCAATTTCATTGCCGAAGGTATGCGAACCATAACCCTTGAGGTTCAGTGCAGAGGTTTGTATCTCCATTTCGGGGATAACCACGGTTTTACGTGCAATCTCAATGCGGTTGCGCATGGTGGAAAACCTGACATTGCGTAGTTCCTCCTCGTCAACAAAACCCGACAATTCCTGCAAGGGCTCAAAACCGGTCAGTTGTCCGTTGCGTATCTCAACATCGGCTATCGCGGCAACAGAGGCCTCATCTGTTTCAAAATTTCTGCTGAGGGCCGATGAATACTGCACACTGGCATCTCCCCGCCCGCGCATGTGGCGGCTCTGGAGGCTGGTTTGTCCAAAATCGTTGAATTCGGCAAACAGCCTTGGAATATCCACATCTTTCAACTCTGCATTGCAGACAACCTGGGCATGGTCACCATAACGGCCATTGAGCAGTCCGCTGGCTGTTATTCTGCCGTCCAGCGCATTGAAGGCAAGAGCTTCTGCCCGCAGCACCTGATCGTTCAGCGTCAGTGTTCCTTGTATGTTTGTGGCTGAAAACTTCCTGTAGCTGAACTTTTCTATCTGAATACTGGTCGTGAAGGTGACATCCCGCGGAAAAACCGGACCAGGTTCAGCCGTTGACTCCGATGCTGTCTGGAAACCCGGAATATCTTCCAGTCTGAAAACAGAGGAGATGAGCCGGGTGTCAGCATGCAGTGGCTGGTCGTCGTAGAGTATGAAAGCAATCAGGTTGTCGGCCGAACCGGTAAGACTGATATCTGTTTCACCGGTTTTACCCTGCAGCTGATCGATGTACACCCTGCCGTTTTTCAGTTCAAGGCTGCCATTGATGCCGGTGACTTCTGTTCCCGATGCCGGGAGTTCAAACCGGGTGTTTTCGAAACGTATCAGTCCCTGCGAGGTGACTGCCATGCGGGCTCCGTCGTTGTATTTTCCCCGGTAGGTGAGATCTGCAATCACCCTGCCAGCGGGCTTGCTTACTGTGGCTGACGAAAGGAATCCCGCTACCTCAGCCAGGTCGAGGTCGGCGCTGAGCCTGAGGTCGAGGTTGGGCCGGCTGAAATCCGAGATCCGGGCATTACCACCAAAACGACCATGTTGGGTCTCACCGGAGAAGGAGCTGAGGGTCAATACCTCTGCTTTTTTCCCCGATGTGGAAGAATAATCTCCCTTCAGAACAATGTTTTTCAGTTTTGCTCCCGTTTCTGAATGGGAGAAAGTGCCTTTACTGAGCTCAAAATCAGCATGAATGAAGGGTGTGGATTTTTTCCCCATCTTGCCCTTGATGGTGGCTTTCAGGGTGAGTCTCCCTTCAGGTTCATATACTTTATAGGGCCCTGACAACTTTTCGGGCAGGGCTCCTAGCACCTCGGAGATGTCGGCATTGCTTGTCTGCAGATTCAGGTAAACCGGATTCTCTTCTTTTCCATAATCAAAATTCCCGTCTACATTGGCCTCAAGTCCGGCAAACCCAACCTTAAGCTGCCTGATGCGGCCCTGTTTCCGGGCATTGTTCACATGAACCACGCCACTGAGCAGAACCGGCGAGGCCGGGGTGTAGCTGAATCCGGAAGTATTCCACCGCCTGAGCTCAAATCCTCCGGCCAGCTGCAGGTCGTATTGCTCACCGGCCATCCTTCCTTTCAACAGGAATTCCGGGAAAAAGAAGGCCAGATCGGTATTTTTGATCAGGTTCCGGTAGTAAATCCCCGAATTCACGAGCTCTACCCGCTGCATATCAAATTCAACGCTGCTGCCCTTGCCCCCCGTTTGTTTCCATACATGAAAATTATCGCGGCCATCGGATCCGGTCCAGAGGGTAATGGAGGCATCCGTAATCCGGAGCGAACGTATTTTATACTCACCTGTGAACAGGCTGAACAGCCCGATCCGCAATGAAATTTTTGCAGCACTGAGCAAACCGGGGGCTCCCGGAAGACCGGCAGGTGGTTTCAATTCCACATTTCTGAAAACGACAGAAGCATCAGGAAAACTGCTGAACAGCGTGAAGTCGATCTGCTGTACATCGGCTGTCACCAGCAGGTGGCTGTTGATCTCATCAACAACCACCGCCTTCACCTTGTCACCAAAGGCCAGACCCACTACCGTAATACCGGCTGTCACCAATATCAGCAATCCGGCAGCAAGCAGGATGAACCTGGTAAAAAATCGTTTGCTAGAGGAAGCTGTTTTCATTGACAGATGGAGGATAAACCAAAGCAGATTAACGGATTAAACAGAGGTTCATTGCACAGGGAGGGTGTGATTGTCAATTTTATTCAGACTGGTTTATAACAGTACATTTCAGCAACATTCAGCCGGCAGAAAGGTTTAAGCCTGAGCACACAGGCCTTTCACAGCCACAACAATACCGGCAGTATCGTACCCGCACTCGGCATAAAGCTCCTCGGGCCTGCCCTGGGTGATGTACCTGTCGGGTACACCCAGGCGCATCAGCGGAAGCTTGTACCCATGGTCGGCCATAAACTCGAGCACCGCACTGCCCAGTCCACCCTTGATGGTTCCGTCTTCCACAGTGAGCAGGCGCGGATAGCTGCGGCAAACCTCATGCAGCATTGTTTCGTCGAGCGGTTTCAGGAACCGCATGTCGTACACTCCTGCCTCAATGCCCTCTTTCTGCAGCTGTTCGCTGGCTTCAAGGGCAAAATTGCCCGGGTGACCGATGCTGAGTATGGCCACATCCCTTCCTGCCCGGATCTTCCTTGCGGTTCCGACCTGAATTTCCTCAAACGGTTTTTTCCAGTCGGTATTGAGACCTCTTCCCCGGGGATAGCGGATTACAAAGGGGCCTTTTTCGGAAAGCTGGGCCGTGTACATAAGGTTGCGCAGTTCCACTTCGTTCATGGGCGACGAAATGATGAGTCCGGGAATGGCCCTGAAATAAGCCAGGTCGAAGACTCCGTGGTGGGTAGGGCCATCTTCGCCCACCAACCCACCACGGTCGAGGCAGAAAACCACATTCAACCCCTGCAGGGCTACATCGTGGATTACCTGATCGTAGGCCCGCTGCATAAACGAGGAATAGATGTTGCAGAAGGGCAGCAATCCCCGTGCAGCCATACCGGCAGAAAAGGTCACAGCATGCTGCTCGGCAATACCCACATCAAAAGCCCTGTCGGGCATCACACTCATCATCATGTTCAGAGAGCAACCCGATGGCATGGCAGGCGTTACACCCACAATTTTATCATTGGCAGCGGCCAGCTCAATGATGGTCTTACCAAATACATGCTGATACTTCGGCGGAAGGCTTTTACAGGGTTTTTCGATGATTTCGCCGGTGGTTTTGTCGAACATGCCCGGCGAGTGGTAGAGTATCTGATCCTGCTCGGCTTTTTCAAAACCCTTGCCTTTTACGGTAATAACATGCAGAAGCTTGGGTCCCGGGATGTTTTTGAGATCGTGCATCAGTTTGGTCAGCCTCACCACATCGTGGCCATCGACCGGGCCAAAATAACGGAGGTTGAAAGCTTCAAACAGGTTACTGTTGTTCAGAATGGTTGATTTGAGAGCATTTCCGATCTGTTTGACCACGGCCCTTGAGTTTTTCCCGTAACGGGTATTGCCGCCCATCAGTTTCCATACCTTGTCCTTGAGCTTGTTGTAGGCGCGGGATGTGACAATGCTGAGCAGGTATTCGCGCAGGGCGCCTACATTCCGGTCAATGGCAATGCCATTGTCGTTGAGGACCACCAACAGGTTGGTTTTGGCTACCCCTGCATTGTTGAGGGCTTCCATGGCCATGCCGCCGGTCATGGAGCCATCGCCGATCACGGCAATGTGCTGCTCTTTCGTGTTGTTTTGCAGACGGGCTGCCACGGCCATTCCCAGGGCTGCAGAGATGGAGGTCGAGGCATGCCCTACCCCGAAGGTGTCGTATTCACTCTCGCTCATCTTCGGAAAACCGCTGATGCCCCGGTAGGTACGGTTGGTCGTGAAAGCGTCACGGCGTCCGGTGATGATTTTGTGGGCATAGGCCTGATGGCCGACATCCCAGATCAGTTTGTCGTTGGGGGTATCAAAGGCATAATGAATTGCCACGGCAAGCTCAACCGCGCCGAGACTGGCCCCCAGATGGCCGGGGTTCGAGGAGATTACATCGATGATGTACTGCCTGACTTCATCACACAACTGCGGAAGATCGTCTTCGCTCAGCTTGCGCAGATCGGCAGGGGAATCAATGGTCGACAGAAGTTTTCCGGGTACAGGCGACATGCGTAATCGTTGATTGAGCTGCAAAGGTAAGCAATATGGCAATTCAGCACCGGTTAGGTTTGATTCATGATTTTTCAGGATTTTGCGATTCAGTGCTTCGGGTAAAACAAGATCCGTGATTTGACAGAGGTATCGTATAAATACTCTTCTGACAATACACTTCCATCAGAGCATGCAGTTGATTTTTCCCTTTAAAAGTCAATTAACGGTAAAACACTGAATTTATGACCACTCCGGCGCGGGTTTAACAATTTTTCACTACCGGGCATTGAAATGTATTACATTTGCGGGCTGAATTTCAATCGGGAGAAATCATGAACATCATTATAGCCGGCGACGGCGAGGTGGGCTTCCACCTGGCCAAGATGTTATCCGGTGAAAATCATAACATTACGATTGTTGATCCGCATCAGGAGCTGCTCAAGATGATTGAATCGCATTCAGATCTTCTCACCATCACAGGCGATTCCACATCCATCAGTGTACTCGAGCAGGCCAACATCCGCCGGGCCGATCTGCTGATCTCGGTGGTGCACGATGAAAAGATCAACATCACCACCTGTGTCCTGGGCAAGAAGCTGGGTGCCAAACGCACCATAGCCAGGATCAACAACACGGAATACCTCTCAACAGAAAACCGGGAGATCATGCGGGCCCTCGGCATCGATGCCATGGTTTGCCCGGAACGTATTGCCTCGAAAGAGATCGTCAGGTTGCTGAGCCAGACTGCCGCCACCGAGATTTTCGATTTCTCCGATGGCCGGCTTTCGCTTTTCCTGATCAGACTGGATGAGCACGCGCTTGTACTGAACAAAACCCTCAACCAGATAGCCCATGAAAATCCCAAACTCGATTTCAGGGCCATTGCGGTCCATCGCAACAACAGAACCCTGATTCCCAAAGGGGATGACCAGTTCAAACTGAACGACCTGGCTTACGTTATCACCAAGCCCGACGGGGTGGATGAACTGTTGCGTCTGGGCGGAAAACAGAAGCAGGAGATTAAAAACGTGATGATCGTCGGGGGGGGGCCGTATTGGCCGCAAAACTGCCCGCAGGCTGGAGCGCGACATGAATGTGAAACTGATTGAGATGAACAAGGAGCGTTGCCTCAACCTCATTGATCAGCTGGAGCATACCCTCATCATCAATGCCGATGCGCGCGATATCGAACTGCTCGAAGACGAAGGCATCCGCAACATGGACGCCTTTATTGCCGTTACCAACGATTACGAAACCAACATCCTCACCTGCCTGCTGGCCCAGCGTTACGGGGTAAAGAGGGTAATACCCCTGGTCGAAAACATCGATTACATCAGCATTTCGCAAAGCATCGGAATAGAAACCATCATCAACAAGAAGCTGATCACCGCCTCTTATATTGTACGGTTTACCATGGATGCAGAAGTCACCTCCATCAAGTGTCTGAGTGGAATTGATGCTGAAGTACTGGAGTTTGTGGTTAAACCGGGGGCCTATGTAACCCGTAAACCCATCAAGAATATCGACATCCCGAAAGGCAGCATCATCGGGGGCATTGTCCGTGGATTGCAGAGTTACATCGCCATCGGTGATTTTCAGATTCAGGAAGGCGACCGCGTGGTAATTTTCTCATTGCCGGAGTCCATCAGTAAGGTGCAGGCATTGTTTAATTAATATTTTTACCCTTTCGGCAGATTTATTCCGGGGATATGGGCCGCAAAAGCAAGATTAACCTCAGCGCTATACTAAAGATTACCGGTTTACTGCTGGTGATCGAAGGGGTGTTCATGTTGAGCAGTTTGGGATTTTCAGCCTGGTATAACCCGGTGACCCTCCCATCGCTCAGGCTATTCGACCCGCAGAATGATTTTCTCCCTTTGCTTGTATCGGGAACCGGCATCTGTCTTATCGGATGGATTCTCTGGCTTATGAACAGTCGTCTTGACCAGAACTCCATAGGGAAGCGTGAAGGATACATCGTCGTTTCTTCTGCCTGGGTTATTATTTCTCTCTTTGGGGCAATCCCGTTTTTACTCAGCGGAACTACCCATAGCTACACCGATGCCTTTTTTGAAACCATGTCGGGGTTCACCACTACCGGAGCAAGTATTTTTACCGATATAGAAGCCTTACCCGCCGGGATACTTTTCTGGAGAAGCATGACTCACTGGATAGGCGGAATGGGGATCATCGTCCTCTCGCTTGCCATCCTGCCGATCCTCGGAATCGGAGGCATGCAGCTGTTTGTTGCTGAAGTACCCGGCATTACACCCGATAAGATACATCCTCGCATAACTCAGACTGCCAAGAGGTTGTGGCTGATTTATGTTGCGCTTACCTTTGCCCAGACCTTGCTGCTGATGGTTGGTGGGATGAGTGTATTCGATGCTTTGTGCCATGCCTTCGGTACCATGGCAACCGGAGGATTTTCAACTAAAAATGATTCGATAGCCGGCTTTTCACCATATATCCAATACATCATCATCCTGTTTATGTTTCTGGCTGGTGTAAATTTCTCACTTCATTATTTTGCCATCAAAGGCAGGTTTGAGAAAATATTACACAACGAAGAGCTCCGGTTATACACTGTTATCATACTGGTCTCCACGCTGTTCATAAGCCTTGGATTGATTTTTATGCAAGGAACCCAGATTGAGAAGGCCATCCGCGATGCCCTGTTTCAGGTTGTATCCATCATTACAACTACCGGGTTTGTCAGCAGCGACTATCTGCTCTGGCCATTCTTTGCCTGGTTTCTGCTCTTTCTTCTGATGTTTACCGGAGGTTGCGCAGGCTCAACGGGCGGAGGGATCAAAATGGTACGCATCAACCTGCTTTTCAAGAACAGCCTTCTGGAGCTCAAGCGCATCATTCACCCTCAGGCCATTTTACCTGTCAGACTCAACGGTAAATCCATTTCACAGGAAATCATTTTCAATGTATTGGCGTTCTTCCTCATTTACATCATCATCTTTGCCTTTGGATCCCTGCTTATGTCATTTATGGGCCTGGAGTTTGAATCGGCAGTTGGTGCTGTTGCCGCTACCCTGGGAAATATCGGTCCGGGTTTGGGTTCTGTGGGACCAGTTCTGAATTTCGGATTGGTTCCCGACTCCGGTAAATGGCTTCTTTCCTTTTTCATGTTGTTGGGCAGGCTGGAATTATTCACTGTTCTTATCCTGTTTTCTCCCACATTCTGGAAAAAATAACAACAGGCAAAGTATATTAAACACCGGATGTACCGTTTCCACTACAGGGCACTGATAAAAATTACCGGCATATTGCTGGTAATTGAAGGATTGTTTATGCTGACCAGCATTCCCTTCTCACTCTGGTATGGCGGTACAGACCTTTACCCAATACTGATTTCTGCCGGTATCACAATTCTGACCGGAAGCGTTATGTGGTTTACACGACGCAACTACGATCAGCGCGACATCGGCCGTCGTGAGGGTTACCTGATTGTCAGCATAACCTGGATTGTCATTTCTGTTTTCGGTGCACTCCCCTTTTACATCAGCGGGGCAATCCCATCATTTACCGATGCCTGCTTTGAAACCATGTCGGGTTTTTCAACCACCGGAGCTTCCATTCTGCGCGATATTGAAATCATCCCCAAAGGATTGCTTTTCTGGAGAAGCATGACCCATTGGATCGGTGGCATGGGGATCATTGTTCTTTCGATTGCCATTCTGCCATTCCTCGGCTATGGAGGCATGTCTTTGTTCTGGGCAGAAGTTCCCGGACCGGAAAAAGATAAACTGCATCCCCGCATCGCAGTAACAGCTCGTCGGCTATGGGGTATTTATATTCTGCTGACATTTGCTATGGTATTCATGGAACTGGCCGGAGGTATGAACCTGTTTGATTCACTCTGTCATGCATTCGGAGCATTGTCATCGGGCGGCTTTTCACCGAAAAACACCAGCCTGGCTGGCTACTCCCCTTATCTTCAATATGTGGCTATTCTTTTTATGTTTCTGGCAGGCACCAACTTCACCCTCCACTACCTGCTCTTAAATGGCAAAGCAAAAAAAGCGCTCAGTAGTCAGGAATTACATGCATACCTGCTCATCCTGCTTATTCCTTCTGTCATCATTGCCCTTATTCTCATCTTTACAAGAAGCTATGGAATAGAGCAGGCATGGCGCGGGGCCCTCTTCAATGTGGTGAGCATCGTTACCTGCACCGGATTTGCCAATGAGGATTACATGCTTTGGCCATCCTATGCCTGGTTTATCATCTTTTTACTGATGTTTTCCGGGGGCATGGCTGGTTCCACATCCGGAGGGATTAAAGTTGTGAGGCATGTTCTGCTGTTCAGGAATTTTTCAAATGTGATTCAAAGGCAGGTGCACAAAAGCGCTGTAATCCCGGTAAGACTGGATAAAAAGCCTGTTAACCCGAAAATCCTGCACAATGTACTGGCCATTTTCTTTCTGTATATCATCACTTTTGGTATCGGTTCACTGTTGCTTACCGCAACCGGACTCGATGTGATTTCATCCATGGGATCGGTGGTGAGTTGCATGGGAGGTATAGGCCCCGGACTCGCAACTACCGGACCGGTTGCCAATTACGCCCACCTTACCGATTTTGCCAAATGGGTGTTGAACTTTATGATGCTGCTGGGCAGGCTTGAGCTTTTCAGCCTGTTTATTGTACTGCATCCGGCTTTCTGGAAACAATAATCCATTTTGCTTTTTTTTCTGCTCATCCTGAGTACAGGGAATTGAACTACCTTTGCCTGGATTATGAGTACAACTGTCATCCCCACCTATAAAAAGATCTGGGACATCTCCCTTCCCATCATCTTCAGCCTTGTTGCGCAAAACATTGTCAATGTTACCGATACGGCATTCCTGGGACGCGTTGGAGAGGTTGAACTCGGAGCTTCAGCCATCGCAGGACTGTTTTACATCTCCCTTTTTATGCTGGGCTTCGGCTTTGGCATCGGTGGTCAGATCCTGATCGCCAGGCGCAACGGAGAGCGGAATTACCATGAAATCGGTAAAATCACCGACAACAGCCTCTATTTCCTGATGGGCATGGGCCTCTTCCTTTTTCTGATCATAAAGTTTCTTTCTCCGGCCATGCTCCGCCCGATGATCTCTTCCGATGCAGTGTATCAGGCAAGTGTGGACTTTCTTCAATACCGCATTTATGGCATTTTCTTTGCCTTCGGCAATATCCTGCTGAGAGCCTTTTACATAGGTACAACCAGTACCAGGGTGCTGACCTACAACGCCCTGATCATGGCCGGCACCAATGTAATTCTTGATTATGCCCTGATTTTCGGACATTTGGGCTTACCCGAGATGGGCATAAAAGGGGCAGCACTGGCATCGGCCATTTCCGAAGCGGTTTCGGCACTCTACTTCTTCACCTATACCGTGAAGATGGTCGACCTGAAAAAATACAACCTGTTCAGATTCAAGCGCTTTGACTGGGGAACTGTGAAAAAGACCCTGGAGATATCCGTATTCGTTATGCTTCAGTATTTTATCTCCCTGGCTGCCTGGTTTGTTTTCTTCATGATCATTGAAAAAATGGGTGAACGCCAGCTGGCCATCTCAAACATTATCCGCAGTGCCTACATTGTGCTTATGATCCCGATTTTCGCCTTTGGATCTGCTGCCAGCTCCCTGGTTGGCAATGTGATCGGCCAGGGACGAACCGATCAGGTAATCCCTGTCATCAGAAAAGTAGCCCTTCTCAACTTCCTGCTTATCGGCGGTGCTGTGCTGATTTCTGCCCTGATTCCTTCACTGCTCATCTCAGTCTACACCTCCGATCAGGAACTGGTAAAACAGACCGTCCCGTCATTCTATGTCATCATGTCGGCCCTGCTGCTCTTCTCCTTTTCCAGCATTCTGTTCAACGGCGTTTCCGGAACTGCCAATACCGCAACTGCCCTGATGATTGAAGTGGTTACCATCGTTGTGTATCTGATTGTGGCATACATTCTTGCCGTGGGCCTCAGGTTAAGTATCGAACAGGTGTGGGCCAGCGAATATGTCTATTTCCTCGTATTGGGTGGCTTGTCTTACCTCTACCTCAGATCGGGCCGCTGGAAGAAAAAGAAAGTATAGTGATCCGCATCAGGCAATCACTGCGGCAGTAAAAAACCGCACGTCGTATTGACATTCATCTGCGCTCGTTTATCTTTGCAGATTACATTGCACGCAAATGGCACAACTTTCGGTTGTAATCATCACCCTCAACGAAGAACGCAACATTGGGCGCTGTCTGGCTTCTGTTGCCGGCATTGCAGATGAGGTGGTGGTGGTTGACAGCGGATCGGCGGATGCTACTGCAGGTATCTGCGAAAAATTCGGTGCCCGGTTTATTACCCATGAATGGATGGGTTTTGCAGAAACCAAAAATTTTGCCAATTCCCTCGCCAGTTACCCGCTGATATTATCGCTCGATGCAGATGAATCGCTGTCTGATACCCTGAAGCAATCGGTAATGGAAGTAAAGAACAACACGGAAGAAGCTGTTTACAGCATGAACCGGCTCACCAACTACTGCGGAAGCTGGATCAGGCATTGCGGATGGTATCCCGACCGGAAAATCAGGTTGTTTCACCGCGATCATGCCCGCTGGACCGGAGACCTGATCCACGAAAAACTGACACCCGAAACAGGATTGCCCGTTGTTCATCTCCGGGGAGATATCCTGCATTACTCCTATTATTCCGTCGAAGGACACATTGCGCAGGCCAACCGGTTTACCGGTCTTGCAGCCCTGGAAGCACACCGGCGGGGAGACCGACCCGGCATTTTATCACTGGTACTGAATCCTGCTATCCGCTTTTTCAGGGACTACTTATTCAAACTGGGCATACTCGATGGCTATTACGGCTACATCATCTGCCGGATCTCCGCCCAGGCCACATTTTTTAAGTATGCCAAAATCAGGCAGTTGAATAAAGATTCCAACAATCAGCAACCTGCATAAACCCATTCACCATGCAGGAAAAACAAAACCGGAAAATCCGGTTTTAACCACTTTTTGTTAAAGAGAACCTATGGATGTAAATGGTCAGTGGTTTGTAATTGTTAATCCCAATGCAGGCCGGAGAAAGGGAGAGAAAGACTGGCTGGAGATTGCCGCATTGCTCAATGAAGCCGGCATTCAGTTTACCAATGTTTTTACGGAACATCCCAATCATGCGGTTAAGCTGGCCCGTAAATACATAGAAAACGGGTAC
>ERZ1645192.2021-NODE-2021-length-16847-cov-7.145665_pt1 | contig 16847 bp, 18 predicted proteins | sample MGYA00575354_ERZ1645192 | MGnify/ENA primary metagenome ERZ1645192 (study PRJEB40844, sample SAMN11349763) | freshwater sediment metagenome | isolation source: river sediment | host: Sediment | place: India: Faizupur Khadar , New Delhi | collected 2017-02-21 ... | reverse complement strand
TCTTTTCAGGAATCCGATTCTGATAAGGTATGGCTCATATACATCCTCAATAGTCCTCGGTTCCTCACCGACTGATATCGATATTGTTTTGAGACCGACCGGGCCGCCATCAAAATCATTGGCAATGACCTCAAGAATTCTCCGGTCAAGGATATCCAGTCCTTTCTGATCCACACCGAGAGCAAAAAGGGCAGTATTTGCAATATTCTGGTCAATTGATCCCGTGCCCCTGACGATTGCATAATCATACGCTCTTTTCAGCAGCCGGTTTGCAATCCGTGGTGTCCCTCTGGACCGGCTGGCAATCTCTGTAGCACCTTCAGGAGTGATTGGAATTCCAAGAATACCGGCTGATCTGGTAACGATGACCATGAGTTCGGATGGATCATAGAGATCAAGTCGCAGGATGATGCCAAATCGATCACGGAATGGCGATCCAAGGAGACCAAGACGAGTGGTTGCACCAATCAGGGTGAATCGCTCCAGGGGGAGCTGAATTGTCCGTGCAGAAGGACCTTCACCTATCAGGAGATCAATGGTATAATCCTCCATTGCCGGATAGAGTATCTCTTCGATAACCGGAGACAGCCGGTGAATTTCATCGATGAACAGAAAATCCCGATCTTTTAAGGGAGTGAGCAGTGCTGCAAGATCTCCTGGCCTGTCCAGAACTGGTCCACTGGTTGTCTCGATATGTGAGTTCATCTCCTGGGCGATGATATGTGCCAGTGTTGTTTTCCCAAGACCGGGAGGCCCGGAGAAGAGTATGTGATCAAGTGATTTATTCCGTTTCCTTGCCGATGTAATCGCAACCGTGAGAGCGTCCTTAATTGAGTCCTGACCGATGAATTCTGCAAGAAGACCCGGTCTGACTGATGGTTCATCCTGATCATCTTCATGGCTCACCGGGCTTACAAATCTGGTCTGCATGTTTTCTCACTTTTTCCGAAGGAACACCAGTGCCTCTTTGACAAGTTCTGATGAGGAGACCTTACCCTTATCCAATTCTGATTTTTCAATTGCGGCCATCGCTTCATCACGACTATATCCCAGTGATAAGAGGGCAAGAACGGTATCCTGAACAGGAGATTCAGAGGAGGGTATTTGAGGATACCGAATGTTCAGTTCTGACACCTTTTTCGAAAGCTCCAGGATGATTCGTTCCGCTCCTTTTTTCCCAAGACCCTGGACCTGCGATAAAACCTCCGGCTTTTTGGATGATATGGCATCACAGATTTCAGGAAGAGACAACCTGCTGATGATTGCAAGTCCGGTCTGTGGTCCGATGTGAGATACTGAAATAAGGAGGCGAAACATCTCTGTCTCTTCCGGTGTGAAAAAACCATAGAGCTGCATAAGATCCTGACGGATGATAAGTTCCGTATACAGGATAATTTCTTGATCCTTTGTGAAAGAAGAGAGCACAGATTCCGGAACACGTATCCGATATCCAATCCCGCCGGCCTCGACCAGAACTGATCCTGTTTCATATCCGATAACCGGACCCCTGATTCGTGCAATCATCTCATTCTCATCCAGTTTGCATGACACAGTGCCAGTGCCAGTCCGTCTGCAGCATCATCAGGTTGTGGTACTTCTGAAAGACGAAGAAGTCGTGTAATCATCATCTGTATCTGTTTCTTATCGGCTAGACCCGATCCGGTAATCGCGAGTTTTACCTGCTTTGGGGTGTATTCAAAAACGGGTATCTGATGTTTTGCAGCAGCCAGAATGATAACTCCCTTTGCCTCACTGACCTGCATCGCGGTTGTGGTATTACGGGAAAAGAAGAGTTTCTCACATGCCAGACAGACCGGCTTGTAGGTCATGATAAGATTCTCAATTGATTCATATATCGTGAGTAACCGGACCGGAGTATCACCGGTTTTCGGGGTGGTCTGAATACATCCCCATTCATATGCCACCGGAGTATTCTGTTCCTTCCCGACAACTCCATATCCGCATCTGGCAAATCCGGGATCGATCCCAAGAATCTTTTCATTACCGGTGTTCACATCAATTACCTTGCAATATCAAACCTAGATGTCAATGTTCTTTTGGAGCTGACCATTCTCTTCATACAAATGTTCATTCCAGATACCCCGGTGGGCAATAAGCCATTCCTGTGCATTTAATGGCTCCCCTTCCGGAGCAGCCCTGATGTAGGTCCCATCTGAAGTGAGAATCCGCTTTTTAATGGAGTCATTCAGATGAACAGGCAGAATAGTTGAGATGATCTCCTTTCTGATCTTCTGATCAAGGATTGGGAACAGGACTTCAATCCGCCGGTTCAGGTTTCGTGGCATGAGATCAGCACTGCCCATAAGAACAATCTCATCCCCGCCATTATGGAAGTAATAAATTCTTGAATGCTCAAGGAACCGTCCGACGATGGTTGAAACGGAGATATTTTCCGAAACTCCAGGAATTCCCGGCCTCAGGCAGCAAATCCCACGAACCTGAAGATCAATCTTTACTCCGGCCTGGGAGGCACGGTACAGGGCACGGATCATTTCAGCATCCTGCAGGGCATTTAATTTCAGGATGATATGTCCGTCCTGATGCTCTTTCTGACGCTGCATCTCCCGTTCAATAAGTGATAATACTCCACGCCGGATATATTTTGGCGAGACCATCAGATGATTATAGGCCATATAATTTGAGTATCCGGTCAGGGCATTAAAGAGGTTAGAAACATCTGATGCTATCTCAGGATCTGCAGTGAAAAGGCCAATGTCAGTATATATTCGTGCCGTTGTTGCATTGTAATTCCCTGAACTCATGTGAACATACCGGACAATACCTTCCCGTTCTCTTCTGACAATGAGACAGAGCTTAGAGTGAACTTTCAGTCCCATAATCCCATAAACAACATGGACCCCGGCGTGTTCCAGCGCTTTAGCCCAGCCAATATTGTTCTCCTCATCAAACCGTGCTTTGAGTTCCACAACAACGGATACTGCCTTGCCATTCTCCCGTGCATCCAGAAGTGCCTGAATAACCGGTGAGTTTGCACCAGACCGGTACAAGGTCATCTTAATTGCGAGAACATCAGGATCATGCGCAGCCTGGTTTACAAGTTGTATAACTGGCTGAAAACTCTCATACGGATGGAAGAGGATGAAATCCCGTGATTTGATTTTTGTAAACAGGTTCGGTTCGCTATCAATTTTTTTCGGAACTGAAGGAATAAACGGAGTGTCTTTTAAATCTGGCCGGTGTATGTCCACCAGGCACATCAGGTCAGCCATCCCCACGGGTCCGGATAACCGGTAAAACATATGTGGGAATCCGGCCATTTTTTCTGCCATCATGGAACAGACCGACTGATCCATCCATGAAGAGACTTCAATCCTGACCGGTCTTCCTACCCAGCGACGACCGATGGACTCCTGAACTGCAACCAGCAGGTCATCTGCTTCATCCTCTTCGATCTCAATATCAGCATCCCTGGTCACTCTGAACGGATATGCAGCTCGTACATCCATTCCTGGGAACAGAAGATCCAGATTTTCTGCGATAACTTCCTCCAGAAAGATAAATTCATGCCTCCCACGACCATTCTGTCCATCGCCGACCGGGAGAACCGGAATAAGTCGGGGGAATAATTTATTCGGAATCTTAATCCTGGCAAATAATTCTTCTTTCTGTCCGCGTTCCCGAAGAATTACAGCAAGATTTAATGCAAGATTGGAGATGAACGGGAAAGGATGTGATTTATCAAAGGCAAGAGGAGTAAGGACGGGAAATATCTCTTTTATAAAATAATTTCGAACATTATATTTCTGCTCTTCATTTAATGTTTCATAGGTATGGATGAAGATACCCTCTTCTTTTAAAGCAGGAATAAGATCATCATTCCAGGTTCTGACCGCTTCTTCGAGCAGGGGAACGAGTGTATGATATATGGCATCAAGTTGCTCTCCGGGCGAGAGACCATCTGGAGATGCTTTTGTCACTCCTTCCTGAAGTTGCTGATGAAGACCGGATACCCGGATCATAAAAAATTCATCCAGGTTATTTGCAAATATGGAAAGAAATTTTACCCGTTCCAGAAGTGGGTGAGTATGATCCTTTGCTTCATCCAGAACATGACGGTTAAACTGAATCCATGAGAGTTCCCGGTTAAAGTATAAATTAGGATTTTTCAGATGCTGATTTCGTGAAAAAACTTTATGTGAACTCTCCTGCTCTCCTTCCATTTCTTTTCCAGAATTATAATGAGAAAAAAGAATAAGTAATTGACGGATATTGAAAGAGATTAAAGATCCGTTCCACTCTCATAATGGAAAGACTTCATAAAGTTTTTGATAAATCCACTCACCGATGATTTATCTGAGAACGACATAACTACTGAGGGAGACTGATTATTTCCCCGTGCCTCTATGGAAGAGCCAGAAAACCCGGTGCTTATCCGTCCGACATCAGCATACCCCTGGGCTGAAATACCATAGTCGAGACCTTCCGCTGCCTTCAATCCATCCTCAGGGTATTCGATCCCTTCTGCCATTGGTGTTTCGTTCCCAGCGGTGAGGTTTGTCTGATTTGTTACATTCCCATCATCAGCAAGAACGGGTACTGATAGCAGAAATATCATCGATATGAAGAGTATAAGAAAGCGGGATTTTTTTTCCAGGTTCATGATTTCTCTCCTGAATTTCATATTTCTGTCATACTATTAGCCGGGTATTTATGAATTGTTTGTGGTCACAGAAAAAATGAAATTCTTTCAAAAGTTAATTATAAAATTTTTAATTTTTTCAGGTGTGAGGATGTAATCTACCTCTCCCGTCTCGATTGCAGCCTGTGGCATGCTTTTAATGGGTGCAGTTGCAGGTTCCTGAGCTATGGTGACGGCTCCTAATTTATGTAAATAATATATCCCATCAGCACCGTCCCGCCCCATTCCGGTGAGCACGATACCCATGATCGGATCATCTGTTCTTTTTTGCATTGACAACATGGTCCGGTCTACTGCGGGTCGGACGCCATGCAGTTTATCATCATCGTTCAGAACAAAGGTCCGGTTATTTTTAATCAGAAGATGCTGTCCGGCAGGAGCAATGTAGATATGTGGCTCAGTAATCTTCTCTCCTTCACTCGCAACAGAAACCGGCATCTTCGTGAGTGATGAGATATGTGTGTTAAATGTCCGGGTAAAGGTTGGAGGGAGATGCTGCACTATAATAATTGCTGCATTCACAACTGGAAAGTTAGAAAAAACAGATTCCAGAATATATGGGCCGCCTGTAGATGAACCGATAATGATTATTTTCATTCTGTAGATGTTCCAATGGAAGCGTGGTCCTGGACAAAACCCATGATAAATGTGGTTTTCTCTATAAGATCCTCATTGTCAAAAGGCTTTGTTATATAATCAACAACATACTCCTGAAGACCTATCATTTTTGTATCAGGAGCATTCTTTGCGGTGAGCATAACAATTGCAATACCCTGCTCAAGGTTATTATCAAGAATAGCCCGGATGGTATCCCACCCATCCATGCCCGGCATCATGATGTCAAGCAGTATCACTCCCGAAAATCCTTTCTTTAAGAGATCAATACACTGATCCCCACTCTCTGCGGCAATTATTTGAAATCCCGCGTCAGAAAGGATGGTTTTCACCGCTATCCGTACATGAGCATCATCATCAACGATCATTACATTTCCGGTATTACCTGCCATTTTCTTCCCCCTGCTGTTGTCGGATCGATTGAATAAGTCCTTCTCTTTTCTTGAGAAATACATCCGGGTTTTTCTTCAATTGAAGATAAAAAACTGATCCTTTTCCAGCACCATCACTCTCAACCGTTATAATTCCATGATACATTTCAGCAACCCGCTTCGCAATAGCAAGACCTAATCCATGTGAGCCACGTTCATGTCTGGAGTTATCAGCCCGATAAAACTCGTCAAATACCCTGGATATATGTTCTGGTTCGATACCAATACCTTCATCTTTTATAGAGAGTATTATTGAATCTTCCTGATCTATTGCTTTTATGGTGACATTGCCATCAATAAATGAATATTTTATTGCATTTCCAATGAGATTTCCAAGGACGGTCTCAAAATGCATTGGTGACATGTAAACCAGGCACTCATCTGGTATTTTGTTCGTTACTTTCAGACTTTTCTGATGGATAAGATATGCATTATCACTGATTATCTGATCTATCATCTCCCTGATACGGATCTCCTGAATATCAGAGATCATATACAGACTGTTCATCTGTGCAAGATCAAGGATTGTAGTGACCAGTTTTCTGATAGTTGATACATCCTCTATAGAATTATCCAGAAGTTCGCAGAGCTCATGATCGGTCATCTTTTTCCTGATATAGGGTAAAATTGCAACCAGGGGTGTAAGTGGTGTTTTCAGATCATGCCCGATGATCTGAATAAATTCATCCTTCTGTTTTAAGAGATCCTCTATCTGAACAGTCCTCTTCCGGACCCGGTAGTCAAGGTCGCGGTTCATGTCCAGGAGCTGGGTCCGCATCGCATCCAGTTCCATGGTCTTTTGTTCCAGTTCTGTTGCATATTTCATCAGGTGATTTTCGACATCCTTTCGCTCTGTTATATCCTGCAATATTCCAAAAGAACCCTGAACAATATCTTTCTTGACAAGGGGTTTTCCTTTTATCCGGAGATATTTAAATTTCTCCTCCCCGAGACTTATCCTGAACTCAAAGTCAAAGTCTGTTCCCTGGGATACGGCAAGGGGGAAATAATGAAGAAATTTATCTCTGTCATTCGGGTAGGTGCGGGTAATGAAGTCATCAATGACTACATAATTCTGGTCAGGTGGAAGACCAAGGAGGGAAAAGACTTCGGGTGACACTCTGAACCGTTCCAGATGGTTATCAAATGACCAGACACCCATTCTCGCAATCTTCTGGGCCTGCTCAAGTTTCCATTCAATGTCTGAAAGCAGATCTCCGTATTGTTTCCGCCGTGATATATCTCTGATTACTCCTTCTATCCCCTGAAGCATCCCATCATCATCATAGATGAGCCGGCAGCTGATAGATGAATAAATGATCCTCTGATCCTGGGTGATCAGCTGAATTTCATAATCCTTCACCCCTTCGCCACTGATGATATCTGATAGAAAAATTGGCCAGAACTCAGGAGGGTGGACAACATTTTCAAGAGATGTTCCCTCCATGGTTTGTGCCGACTGATATCCCAGGTTCTTCACCATCGAGGAACTGACCCTGATAAGATATCCTGATTTATCAGTCATAAAATACATGTCTCCTACCTGATCGATGAGACTTTGAAATTTCTGCTCACTCTTCGCTAGAATTCCTTCGATCTGGCGTCTTGAGAAACGAGTTTCAATAATCCCGGCAAGTACCATCAGGGTGGTGAGCTCTACCTGCATCCATCTCCGTGCTTCTGCAACATCCCAGAGGATGAGTATCCCGGTGAGATGTGAATCCCTGATAAGAGGAACCATAACGAGTGAACCACACTGACGCTCTTTTAGTAAATTCTGGATAAATCCGGTTGTCTGTTGTTTTCTGAGGATAATAGGCTGATGGTTTTTTAGTTCGGCTAAAATAGTGACAAAAACCGAGTCATTTATGAGTTCATCCACATCGGTTCCGATAAGAAATCCGTATCGGTGAGACCAGAGATACCGTTCCTGAATGGAGTGAGGAAGAGATACTTCATCAATCTCAAGGTATGATGAGAACTGCACCTTCATGACTGCTCCGACCCGGCTCATAATCTGCTGAATCTGTTCTTCAGGAAATTGATCCAGAAGATGCGAACCGATAATTTCCCGAATGAGGTCATGAAGAGTGTTGATTCTGCTCTGTTCTGCATTCAGGAAAAATTCTGCGGTAATGTCACACCCGGATATAAAGATCAATTTTTCTTGCTTTTCATCAAGAAATAGTGTTATGGCAATCCGAAAACAATGAGTCAGACCATCAGCGGAATGGAAAATCACATTCTTGTGAGTCGAAGTATGCGTTCCTCTACCTATCTCGCTGACATCTTCAGCAATCGAACGAAACGGACTTTCTTCTGTTAATATATTAAAAGACAAATTGCCTGCATCGGATGAGATCCCGGAAATATCCTTAAATTTTTGATTCGCGAGAATGATTGTTCCGGTCAGATCAATGATACAGGCAGGTCCGGGCATATTTAAAAGAAGAGAAACGAGTCCTTGTGCAGACTGAACATCAAACCCGGTATTTTTCCTGATGTTCAATCTGGTTCACCTGATGTATTATCAGGAGAAGGATATTAATAAACATTTCAGATTTCATCTGATGGTCAGGTATCAGGTATTCGTAAATGGTACGAGAGCAGAGATATTAGCCACCTTTCCATGACTCCGGATAATCCTGTCACACAAAAACCAAAGCCTGTTCTCATAGATATCACATTATCGCGAGATTTATTACCCGAAGAGGTCTCTATTCTTCATTCATTAAATAGAAAATACTCTGGGAAAGAGATCGAACTTGACTATCAGGATCAAACTCTTTTCGCACGGTTATGGAAACTTGATCCGTCTCAATACGAAAACTCGGTCAATGAATTGATCAGTGGGGCAGGTCTGACTGAACACTACGGAGCAGGGTCTGATAATCCCTTTGCAATGCTCCTTGAAAAGATTCTGGCAATCGGGAGTTATGGAATACGGTATCGGAAGCGGGTCTATGCCGGGTATGCTGATGAGCGGAAAGTAACCGGAAGAAAAGAGAAGGAGTCTGAGCGGGGGACTTTTTTTTATGCAAAAGGGAATACATTTTCACACCAATCACATCCCCTTCCAGTTGAATATCTGGATCAGATTATATGTGGCGATAGTGAAGAGATCCTCTCCCGTCTCCCTGACAATTGCGTTGACCTTATTATTACCTCTCCTCCGTATAATTTCGGTCTTGAGTACTCATCATCCGGAGATAGTGCTCATTGGAAGGCATACCTTGATAAACTCTACCGGGTCTTTACCGAGGGTATCAGGGTTTTGAAATACGGGGGACGGTTCATCGTGAATGTCCAGCCTCTGTTTTCAGATTATATTCCGCTACACCATCTTATTTCATCCTTTTTCATGAATCAGAAGATGATCTGGAAAGGGGAGATCCTGTGGGAGAAGAACAATTACAACTGCAAATATACCTCATGGGGGAGCTGGAAAAGTCCAAGCAGCCCATATCTGAAATATACCTGGGAATTTATCGAGATCTTTTGTAAAGGCTCATTGAAAAAGAACGGGAAGTCCGAGGATGCAGATATCTCTGATGAAGAGTTCAAGTCATGGGTTGTTGCAAAATGGTCAATCGGACCTGAACGAAGGATGAAACAGTATAATCATCCGGCAATGTTTCCTGAGGAACTTGTTGAACGATGTCTGAAATTATTCAGTTTTCAGGGTGACATAATCCTTGATCCCTTCAACGGGGCAGGAACCACAACTGCTGTTGCAGCCAGAACCGGTCGGCATTTTATCGGTCTTGATATCTCATCAGAATATTGTTCCAGTGCCAGAGAACGACTGGTACAAAAACCTGAACCTTCAGTGAGTAAAAAAGACAAACCAAAAAAAAAGCCTGAAAAGGTAGTTATCTCATCATCTTCCGAAGCACCAAAGCGAAGAGGCCGCCCACCAAAACAACGGGTGTTGACAGAGGAGTCTTCTCAGCACCATCTTGATCGGTTTTACTCTGATGCTCCTTAAGGGACTCTGTCGCAAATTTAAGATTGGATAATGCATCGGGATGTGCCGGATCTAACTGAAGGGCATTTTCCGAAGCATTAATTTCTTCTTCAAATTCTCCCAGACCACCATGTGCAGTTCCCTTCACTACCCATCCCTCCACCAGAGATGGATCTTTTTCCAGTGCGGTATCTGCTGCTTTCAGCGCCTCCTTGTACCGTCCGGTTTTGACATACAGCGATGCTTGTGCAGCAAGCACATAGGCATTATCAGGATGAGATTTTCCTGCCTGAATCAGCAGTCTCTCTGCATCTGAATAATCACCTTTCTGAGCGAGAAGGCTGGCCTTTGTTATCTGGGCAAGATAAAAATCAGGCTGTATCTGAAGTGATTTGTCAATCAGGATCAGTGCCTCCTCGTAGGAACCGTTCGCCGCAGCATCTACAGCCTGGTTGTAGAATGATATCGCATCCACAACCGGCCCTTCAAGTCCAGCAGATGCCGGAGCTGCGCAAAGAAGCATGATAATAAAGCAGAATAAAAGAGATTTTGTCTGCGCTTTTTGAATAGAGAGATTCATTGTACGTACTCAGTTTCCATAATTTAAGGGATTATCGGGTTTCATGGGGTCAATCCGGTTTTAATGGCCAAGAGACTTCATCACTATTCGAGCCTGTTATATGTTAGCATGGCACAATGATGCATGGATATGTTAGGGTTACCAACAGAAACTATTGTTATTGTAGGCGGAGCTTTTGTATTCTGTACCATTCTTCTCATTCTCTGGGGACTGTATTTCAGGAGTGAGGCATAATGGCCGATATTGTAACAATTGGGATTGTCTTATTTTACTGTCTTGCGATGATTGGAATCGGGGCCTGGGCTTCCAAGAAGATTAAAAATACTGAAGATTATCTGGTAGCTGGTCGATCTCTTGGATTCTGGGTATTTGTTCTCCTGATGATCGGAACTGTCTGTTCCGGAATGTCTCTCCTTGGAGTCTCCGGCCTAGGGTTTAAATTTGGATGGCCTACCATCTGGGAACAGATATTTGTCCCGCTCTCCATTGCATTTTGTATCATCTTCTTTGGAGTGAAACTCCATGCCATAACCCGTACAACCGGGTATATCACCGTGCAGGATTACCTGGCTCACCGGTATGAAAGTCCGACTGCTCTCCGAACCTTATCCGCAGTATCTGGTATCATTGTATCTCTCATCTACCTGGTCGGACAATATACTGCAATTGCTATCGTCCTCATGTGGCTTTTTGAAATTCCACTCTGGCTGGCTCTAATTATAGCGACCCTCGTCGTTACTATATATACAACCATTGGTGGTCTTTATGCAGTTGCCTGGGCCGCACTCATACAATCTCTCATCCTCATTATTGGTGTTGTCATCATGGCACCGATTATTATCTTCTACGCCGGTGGGTTTACTCATGTCAATGAGTTCATGGCTTCGGTCAATCCGGATCTTGTTCAGCCCTGGCTTGCGGAGGGGATGGTCTTTACTCCCGCATACCTGGTCTCTTTCGGAGTTTTATTAATCATAGGGCTTGCCTGTGCTCCTCATGTCATAAATAACGTCCTTGCGGTTAAAGATGCCCGGCTCTTTACCTGGGCCCCCCTTCTCGGATTCCTTATCTATGGCGTCGTCATGTTTTTACTGAAATTTGCAGGATTTGCAGGTATTGTCCTTGTGCAGGAAGGAGCATTTACTCTCCCGGATGTCCCAAATGCTCAGGATTTTGTCATTCTCTACGGAATACAAAATGCAATTCCCCATATCGCCCTCTGGTCAATTTTCGCAGTTATTGTGCTTGCAGCGGTCATGTCAACTACAGACCGTCTCATGCTGACAATCGGCGCTATGTTCTCATGGGATATTTACAAGAAGATAATCAGACCAGATGCCCCTGATAAGCAGGTCCTCCTCATCAGTAAGATAGTTGTCGTTCTTTCAGCACTGGTCACCATGGTTATTGCATTAAATCCCCCGGAGATGCTGGCCTTCCTTATCTGGATGGGGATTGGTATTATGCTCTCCACCTTTGCAGTCCCGCTTCTAGCAGGGCTGTACTGGCGTCGTGCAACCCGAATGGGTGCGATTGTCAGTATGGCATCAGGACTCGTGTCAGCGGGAGTGTTTGGAGCATATTACCAGTACGTGGCTAAACTCCCGCTTCATTTCAGTTTTTATGCGGTACTTATCTCATGTATCGCTATGATCATCGTTAGCCTGGCTACGAAAGAAACCAGTGAGAAAGTGCTTGACGAGACAAAAACCGGATGGTACATCCGCTGCCCCTGATTTTTATAACCGCTTCATCTTTTTTTAGCATTCTCCTGATAATCGATTACTGATCATTGGGAATTATTAACTGAATGAGCAGAAGAACTATAAGTAAGAAATGGAACACCCATCAAAAACATCGATCGTAAAAGCTGCAGGACTTGTATTTGGTGACATAGGGACCAGTCCTATTTACACCCTTGCAGTTTTATTTCTCTTCCTCTCGCCTACTCCGGAGAATATTATGGGTGCAGTATCCCTGATCTTCTGGACTCTTCTCATCATGGTCACCGTCCAGTACACCTTCCTTGCCATGCGTCTTTCAGAAACCGGAGAGGGAGGGACTCTGGTCCTCAAGGGTATACTTCTTCCGCTTTTAAAGAAACCAAAAGGTGTGGCAGTCTTCACTCTGCTGGCAACACTTGGAATCTCCCTGATGATCGGTGAATGTGTTATTACTCCCGCGATATCAATACTCTCTGCGGTAGAGGGAGTCAGGCAGATACCAGGTTTGGAACTCATTGCCCAGGACTGGCTCATATTCTTTGCAATTATTATCGCCCTGGGGTTGTTTTTATTTCAGAGGAGAGGGACTGAAGGAGTCTCACGGACATTCGGGCCGGTCATGGTCATCTGGTTTCTGACATTATTTATTTCTGGTGTAATTTCTGTCGCCTTAAGCCCGGAGATACTCCTTGCCATTCATCCCATATATGCAATAGAATTCTTTCTCCATAACGGAATCCTGGGCTTTTTTTCATTATCAATGATTGTCCTGTGTGCGACAGGGGCTGAGGCATTATTTGCCGATATGGGGCATCTTGGTCGTGAACCGATACAATATGCCTGGGGTTTTGTATTTATTGCAGTATTTTTCTCATATCTTGGTCAGGCGGCATATTTACTCAGGAATACTGATGTTGCCAACCCCTTGTTTGAGTTGATCTATTCCTTGTCTCATATTTTGTATATTCCATTTCTGATGCTCATGATCATTGCCACAATTATCGCGTCACAGGCGGTTATCAGTGGTATTTTTTCCATCATATACCAGGCAATCACCACTCATCTTCTCCCCATGCTTCCGGTTGATTACACTTCAGATGAACTGAGAACCCAGATTTACATCAACACTGTAAACTGGCTCCTCTGCATCGCGGTCATCTGTGTCCTGCTCATCTTCCAGTACTCAGACCGGCTTGCCAGTGCATATGGTCTTGCGGTTACGGGTACTATGTCGATCACCGGTTCATTTATGATTGCCATCTTCCTTCAGAGAAAAAGATACCTCTATATGGGAATTGCAATTCTTGTGACCCTGGTTGATATCGCGTACTTCCTCTCTACGGTATCCAAGATCACTCATGGCGGTTATTTATCTCTTGTAATTGCAGCAATTCCATTCTCAATCGTTATAATCTACACCACCGGCCAGCGGACCCTGTACCGGTCCATGAAACCGATGGGACATGACCAGTTTATCAAAAAATATACTCGTGCATACAAGACCGCCCGTCATCTCCGGGGAACTGCTCTTTTCTTTGCCCGATCATTAGATCAGGTGCCGGCATACATCTCCCGGACGATGTTTAATAATGAGATCATTTATGAAGAGAATGTGATTATCTCCCTGGATATCAAGGATGAGCCATATGGATTTTCATGGCATTTTGACAAATCAATAGAGCCTGGCTTGTCACATCTCTCCATCAGTTACGGATATATGCAGATTATTGATCTCATGCGAATCATCCGTGATGCGGGAATAGAAGAGAAGACGATCTTTTATGGTATGGAAGAGATTGTTACCCGGAATATCATCTGGAAAATTTTCAGTGCCATTAAAAGACTGTGTCCGTCATTTGTGCAGTACTACCGGTTACCTTCCCATAAAGTTCATGGGGTTATAACCCGGGTTGAACTATAATTTCTGCACATGTATTGCCCGTTACTTTTTTTTCAATAATTGCTTCCTGGTCAGCCAGATATGGAGGATGCACAGGATACAAAACGGTCCCCATAAAAAGGTGTGTATCCGGAGAGATATGAATTTGTTAAAGAGCCCAAAGGTCAATGGGGTGATGATACCAGGCTCAGTGATACCAAGACCGGAAATGACCATCAGGACTGTGCAGGCAATCAGGGCATATGCCACCTGGATGTGAATCTCCCGCCTGTTCATATTATTCTAAAAATCCTTTGTTCAGATCTGCATCCTGGCCAAATCCCCTGCTCTCCCAATATCCGCGATACTGAGGATTGTCAGAGAGTTCTATCCGCGTAATCCATTTTATCCATTTATACCCCCATTTATCTTCTGCTACCAGTTGAAATGGAAATCCACGTTCGGCTGGCAAGGTCAGATTATTCATTTTATGAGCCATAATAATTGGTTTTTCCATGATGTAAGGCAGGGGGAATGATGTGGAATACCCGTCTTGAGCATAAAAGATAATGGTATTTGCAGCAGGGTTGACCCCTGCTTCTTTGATAAGATCACTAACCAGTATTCCTTCCCATAGAATAGTTGCATCCCAGCCTTCTACACAATACAGCGTCACAACTTTTTTATAAGAAGAAAATTTTTCAAGTATCTCCTGATATGAAAATGATTGTCCCCGCAGAACAAGGCCGGATATCTCCAGCCGGTAATCATCCACCGAAATCTTTTGCGGTCCTTTTATTGAATTTTCCCGAAAATCACGAAATGAACTCAGATCTTCACCTTCATAGCTCCGGACTTCCACCGATGCCAGTGTGTTTGAGGAATCAAGAGATACTGAACCTGGTTCCAATAGGGTATATATCCAGAAAACTCCTATTCCGATGATGAGCAGAATGAGAATGAGAGCTCCGGTTTTCATACGTTTGACTAAGAATTGTGAATATTTGAATGTATGGTTGACTACCAGAGGTTAGAAAGTCTCTATTGTTACGGGTATTGAAACAGATAATTTATTGCCGGATATGTCAAGATATGGTATCGAGGTGAATTGTCATGTGCACCGTTGGCGGCCCTGTTGATGTTGACTTTGATGAAGGAATAAAACCGAAAAATTACAAATGTAAAGACTGTGGTGGCAGCTTTAGCACCCTGGGTAAGAATGTCCGCTGCCCAACCTGTGGTTCTGATAACTGCGTTCCGGCATGATTAAAGAACTCCGGGAAGGCTATCTCTGTATTCAGAGCAGACGGTCTTTTCTTCTGATTGGAAGGGTTCTCTCCCCTTTTCATCTCTTTATCGAAACAACCGGCGATGAACATTGTCAGTATCTGGAGACAGGAGATCTGGTTGTGGTTTCCGCACCTGAAGGTGGAGAGTTTGGTCAGGCAGTGATCCTTCTGGAACTTATCAGAGAGTATCATGCACCCCTGGTTGTTCTGCCGAAAGGCCATCCTGGCAGTAAACGACTGACCATGGTTGTGTCTGCAGGAGATCATATTGAAATAAACTGCTCAATTCAGCGGGGTACTCACCCTGAACAGCACTTGCTTTGTGGGTCTGAAGATATGGCAGGGTTAGTGCTGAAACGATCAGAAAAAGGAGTTGAGATTACCGGAGGGGATAATCTCTCCATTCAGTCACTTGACCGGATGATTATTGCTCCTCTTCCCTGACCGGATCTTTATTTTTAAATATATTGGTAAAGCCTTCTGAAATACTTTTTATTTTTCTTTTCTGATTATAGAGCACGATGCTGGTGTGAATATATATAATACCGACTATCAGAATTAAATCTACTACCCCAATGAGTGCGGTTGGAAGGTTGAATCCAAAATGGGAGAGTGCATATGCATCTATCACGGGAACCATCAGGATTCCTACAAGGAAACAGAGTATCCCGGTTATTACAACCATAGCGTCATTAAAATTCATATGATATCTCTTATTTATGAAATATCGGTTGTTGTAATTATTAAAGGGTAATGTATTATCTCCTGGTAATTGCTGAACAATGCCTATCATGGATGAAAAACATAGAAACCTGCATCCTTACTTTATTGACTTTTTTATGCTCTGAGGGAATAAGACTATGCGAACATCAGAAGAGAAGCTTGCGAAATCACTGAGTGCGGATTCAATTGATCTTATTCCTTATCTCCCTTATTTGTTACAGGACATATGGGAACTAGGTTCATCACCCAGGACCATTATGAACTTGATCGAAAAGCACATACCGGTTTCACAAGACACAAAAGTACTTGATTTGGCTTGTGGAAAGGGAGCTGTAAGTATTCAGATTGCCCAGGTCATTAGATGTCAGGTAAAAGGTTTAGATATTATTCCTGAATTTATTGATTATGCGAAAGGAAAAGCCCAGGATTATCAGGTAGAAAACCATTGCAAATTTTTTGTTCGAGATATTCATGATGCAGTTTATGTCGAAACTGACAATGATATTGTTATTCTTGGTGCAGCTGGAGATATTTTTGGAGATCCAGAGGATACCATTCTCAAATTAAAGCGTACAATAAAACCGGGAGGACATATCATCATTGATGATTCGTATGGAAATGATGGATATAAAGGGAAATATCCGACAAGAAATGAATGGCTTCAGGTTTTTCAAACTACAGGTGTACAACTACTTGAAGAAATATTTTCTGAAAAAGATGAAATAACCCGCATAAATGAGGAACAACAATCACACATCAGAATTAGGGCTTGTGAATTAAAGAAAAAATATCCTGATAAAGCCGATATGTTTGATTACTATATAAAAAGCCAAATGGATGAGTGTAATGAACTGGAGAATGAATTAACTGGAGTAACCATCCTTTTAAAAAAGATTCCTTAATCTTATTACTTTCCGTTGCATAATCCACAGGTACAATTAAATAGTAAAATTATTTA
>ERZ1645192.2020-NODE-2020-length-16847-cov-33.536267_pt1 | contig 16847 bp, 15 predicted proteins | sample MGYA00575354_ERZ1645192 | MGnify/ENA primary metagenome ERZ1645192 (study PRJEB40844, sample SAMN11349763) | freshwater sediment metagenome | isolation source: river sediment | host: Sediment | place: India: Faizupur Khadar , New Delhi | collected 2017-02-21 ... | reverse complement strand
TTCAACGGCAACCACGTGGTAACCAGGCACTCCAGAGGATTTGCCATACCCTGCGTGGCTGCAGCAGTAGCACTCGATGCCGGCACTCAGATGTTCACACCTGAGATGACATCTGGTCTGGTCGGTGCCATATACGGCGAGATCAAGGAATTCCGTGAGCCGATCGTATCGGTTGCGGAGGCTGTGTAAAGGCGGAAAAATGGTCACTGCATCAGACACGGAATCGATACAGGTCGAGATACTCCCACAGAGATATCTCATGCCTGCCACGGCTCAAAAGCTCCTGAACGCGATCTATGAGAATGGGGGAATAACCAGGATAATGATCCACGGCCCCAACCTTCCCAGATCCGTGCCCTACGGTCCCGCTAAAGGGACCCCTATTGATGAGAACAGAGATCTCATCATTGAGGTGGGAGGACAGGCTTTTGAGCTGGGCGTCAAGGTGGGAAGGGTCAGGCTGGAGCTGGAAAGCGAAAAATATCTGCCCGGCCTGAGAGCAGCGTGTGAGCGAGCGCTGCCTTTCACCTTCCAGATCAAACAGGGCAAGTTCTTCCATAACCGTCCGACGATCTCGGACTATGCCAAATATGGCAATGTGGAGGATAAGAGAATCCTGGGACTGATCGATCCCAAGGCCAGAAAGGATAAGCTGGCCATATTGTCTGAAGAGAAAGTGACTATTGAAGATGAGGAGAGATAAATATGGCATACACACCACAGTTTTATCCCGGAAGCACCTCTGTTGGCATCAACAGAAGAAAGCACATGTCCGGAAATGTCGAGAAGCTCAGGGATATCCCTGAGGCGGATGTCGTGGCTATCATGGGCCACAGGGCACCCGGCGCCGATTACTCCAGCACCCATCCACCCCTCAAGGAGATGGGCGAGCCCGACTGCCCCATAAGACAGGCCGTAGAGCCCACCCCGGGCGCAGCCGCAGGCGACCGCGTCAGGTACTCCCAGTGGACAGACTCCATGTACTTCGCACCCTCCATCCCCTACTTCAGATCCTATTGGGGAGCCATCAACTGCAAGGGCTGCGATCCAGGCACCCTGTCCGGCAGACAGATCATCGAGGCCAGAGAGAGAGATATTGAAAAGTACACCAAGACCCAGTATGACAGCGAGATGACCGATGTGGCCCTCTGTTCCATGAGGGGCTGCACTGTGCACGGCCACTCCCTGAGGCTGGAAGAAAACGGCATGCAGTTCGATATGCTGGCCAGGACCGAGCTGGGTAATGATGGAAACGTCCTTGGCGTAAAGGATCAGGTAGGCATTCCACTGGATAAGAAGGTCAACCTGGGCAAGCCCATGAGCGAGGCCGAGGCCAAGAAGAGAACCACCATCTTCCGGTTCGATGGTGTACCCATGAGCGGAACTGTCGGAGCCAGAAAGCCCGATGAGGCCGTGGAGATGACCCACCATATGTGGGAGCTGAGGACCAAATGGGGCTACAGGCCGGAGTAAGAGGGGTGATTTAAATGGCAGTTAAGCACACCAAGAAGCTATTCGTTAAGGCTCTGAACAAGAAGTTCGGAAAGGATTTCGATCTGGCCAGCCAGAAGGTAGAGTACAAGAGACTGGGCCCGGAGCAGAACGCCCGCAAGCGGGAGTTCATGGAGTACGCCAAGAAGCTGGAAGGCAAGCGCGGCATGACCGGCTACAATCCCTATGTCCATGCCGGCGGCATTCCCCTGGGACAGAGGCAGCTGGTGCCCTACAAGCTCTCCTCCACTGAGTATGTGGTAGAGGGCGACGACCTGCACTTCGTCAACAATCCCGCCATGCAGCAGTTCTGGGATGATATCCGGAGGACCATCGTGGTCGGCCTGGATATGGCCCATGAGGTGCTGCAGAAGAGGCTGGGCAAGGAGGTCACACCCGAGACCATCAACAACTATCTCGAGATCCTCAACCACGCCATGCCCGGCGCAGCCGTGGTTCAGGAGCACATGGTGGAGACCCACCCCGGCCTGGTAGACGACTGCAACGTCCGTGTCTTCTCCGGCGACGATGCCCTGGCCGATGAGATCGATGACCAGTACAAGATCGACATCAACAAGATGTTCCCGGCGGAGCAGGCCGAGGTCCTCAAGGCCGCTATCGGCAAGACCACCTGGCAGGCCATCCACGTCCCGACCATCGTAGTCAGGACCTGCGACGGCGGCACCACCTCCAGATGGAGCGCCATGCAGCTGTGTATGACCTTCATCGATGCCTACAACATGTGCGCCGGTGAGGCCGCTGTGGCCGACCTGGCCTATGCCGCCAAGCACGCTGCCGTCTTGCAGATGTCCGACATGCTGCCAGCCAGGCGGGCCCGCGGACCCAACAACCCCGGCGGTATCTCCTTCGGCTTCATGGCCGATATGGTCCAGACCTCCAGGGTCAAGCCCCAGGATCCAGTCTATGTATCCCTGAACGTGGTCGCCGCAGGCTCCATGTTCTATGATCAGATCTGGCTGGGAAGCTACATGTCCGGCGGTGTGGGATTCACCCAGTACGCCACAGCTGCCTACACCAACGATGTCCTGGATGACTTCTGCTACTACGGCGTGGACTATGCCAACGACAAGTATGGAGGATTCGCCAAGGCACCCGCGGCCATCGATGTGGCCAAGGATTGCGCCACTGAGGTCACCCTGTACGGCATTGAGCAGTACGAGGCCTTCCCCACCCTGCTTGAGGATCACTTCGGCGGGTCCCAGAGGGCAGCCGTTCTGGCAGCCGCATCCGGTATCACCTCCGCCATCGCCACTGGTCACTCCCAGATCGGCCTGGCCGGCTGGTATCTCTCCATGCTCCTGCACAAGGAAGCCTGGGGCAGACTGGGATTCTTCGGCTACGACCTGCAGGATCAGTGCGGTCCAACCAATGTGTTCTCCTACCAGTCCGACGAGGGCAACCCATTGGAGCTGAGGGGCGCCAACTATCCCAACTACGCCATGAATGTGGGCCACCAGGGCGAGTACGCAGGCATCACCAGCGCCGCACATGCCGGCCGCATGGATGCCTTCGCCGTCAACCCCCTGATCAAGGTCACCTTCGCCAACCCCGGCCTGGTCTTCGACTGGGCCAACATCCGCGATTGCTTCGGCAAGGGCGGTGCACGCGAGTTCCGCGCTGCAGGCGAGAGGTCCTTGGTCATGCCCTCTGTGTAGGTCGAGAGACCTACATCTTTTCTTCTTTTTTAGAGATTGTCTTTCTCACATTGATAGGGTTTTTATATTTTATTGGCCGTTAGTTTATCTACAACGATGGAGGTCAGAAAGGATGAATGAAGAGAACTTGAAGGTAATTTTGGCTGCATCATTGGCGGCAACATTCAAACCAGACTATATGACCAACGACAAGATCGAAGCAGCAACTAAAGGTCATGGGTCTCTGGTGATCCCGGTATTCTGTGCAGCCAATTCACTGGCTGAAGATACCTTCGGCGGCATAAGCGCCCCTGAGATGCGGCTTATGAGCAGCATGACCATGATCGATGCATCTTTTCCTCATATTCCTCTGGATCAGGTCATAGAAAAGGCCGTTAAAGAGGCCATGCAGGCCGGGGCTTCGCCTGAGAACGCCGCTTTGCTTGTGGCTTCCCTGGCATATTTCTGCGGAACTTGCGCCCGTGCCGGTGTGCCGATGGGCAACAGGAAGCTTGGCGCTATAGCCAGGATGCATGCCGGTGCCGCCAGGACCAGCGCCATCGCCCTTGTTACATCCAAGTTCACCCATCGTGTTCCGGCATTCCCCGCCTATTTGGCAGTCTACGAACATCTCATGGATAAGAAACTTACCCGGGTCGATGGGTCGGTCCTGCCTCCGTTCATTGCCGGAGGAGCGATATACGGCCACAGCGCTCTGGGCGAGGACTATAACTTCCCGGAACTGGCCCGAAATGCCGCCCGCATCGGAACTGAGGCCATGATGAATAGCATGAATGGCGCTGGAATCACCGCATATCCTCTCTGGCCGGCCTTCATAGGGGCCACTGTGGCTATGGAACTGGTACATCCCGATGCCTTTCTGGGTGAAAAGTACGGTGCCTTTGGAAGCGTGGACTCTGCTTATCTGGCCGGCAAAGGAGCAATTGAAGCAGCGAAGCTCCCGGAGAAACTGCATATTCGGGGAACTAGGGATGAGCTGGATTCTGCCAGGGTGATTGGCGACTTCGGCCTCATTCTCAAAGACATAGGCGGGCCGTCTGTAATCGGTTCCATGGCCTTGAATGAGATCTTTGCCGGCTTTGAGGAATCGTCCGTGATCGGCGCAGGATTTTCTGGCGGTCCCGTCAATCCGCCCCTTGGCCATCTATGCGGCGATGTAGTGCCGGCATTGAGGTTGATGATGAAGCACGGCGGAGATGTCTTCTCGGTAGCCGAAGAGATCAAAAACTATAAGATGAAGTCCTTTATCGATCCTGAGATGTCCCTCTGCGCCCTGAACACCATCGCTCGAAAGGCGGAAGAAGTCAGCCGTGGACCCATAAGCCGTGCCTGCATTCTTGCTGGTGAGGACGTGAGGGACCGGGCCATCTACCGGCGGGCTACAGCAGTCTACAATCTCCTGAAATCAGGAAAGAAGATCGAGGATGCAGCCCGGACATTGGACGAGGAACGCAAAGCCTACGTGGAGATGAGAGGCTCAGCAGTGCTCTCTGCATTTACGGGCAAGAAGATAAGCCTCAAGTTCACAGCTCTCCGGGCCCAGGCACGCAGAACGGACCGGTTCACAGATAAGTTCTGGGGATTTGACTCCTTCATCTCCTATGATGTGGAGATCGACGACAAGAAATACCATATAGAGGACCTATCCGCCAAGACGGTCCCTGACTTCGCTCTTTTAGGCAAGGGTAGAGATGATCCCAACATGGGAACCGCAATATTTGCGGGAGCGGTTTTGGCCCAGGAACTGCAGTACATCGGCCATACCATCATCAACATTACCATCCCTGCTGCGGTGGGCGCCCTGCTCGGAGAAGAGGAAAAGTCCGCATCTAAAAAGGCAGAGGATGGAGCTTATCTCACCAGAGCCATACCGGGAGCCAGAAAGAACGCCCTCGATGTGGCCCGCATTGCCCGCAAAATCTACAGCTCCTTAAATCAACCCTCAGAGGGCATGCCCTCATCTCTATGAAAACGCTGCTGGTAGATCCAAAGACTGCTGGGATTTCAGGGGACAAGCTACTTGCCTCCCTCATAAATCTTACAGGTTCGCCGGAGATCCTGGAGCCACTGGCTGGAGCATTGCGAGAGCTTCCTAACTGCATGGCCTTCAGCTATCGAGTGGACCTGGTTAATTGCGGAGGTATTTCAGCTCAAAGGCTGCATATCGAGCTCCAGGAAAAGAGATTCTCCAGCAGGGATGAGCTGGAGTCAGTCGCCCGCGATCTTGTCGTTAAGCTGAATTTATCCCATAGGGCAGGGATGCTGGTCGGTTCTGTACTCAATGACCTGGCTCTCGCACAAGCGCATATCCACGGCGGAAGCTTCCGGCATCATGAGGTCGCCTCACTTGATACGCTCTTCGATGTACTGGGTTCAGCCTTGATTCTGGACAAAAAGGATTTCCTGGATGCTATGGTATACACCCTCCCTCCTGCCCTTGGAGGCGGCAGCATCAGGATGGATGGAATAGAGATGTCGGGCCCAGCTCCTGCCACACTGGAAATTCTCTGTAATCATGGGATGGCCTATTCGTTGCAGCCTGTGAACAGGGAGCTAACTACACCTACCGGAGCCGCCCTCCTGGCCAATCTCACCGATCTTGTGGTGGATTTCTATCCGTCCATGAAGCCTGTGGCGCTTGGCTATGGGGCCGGGGACGGTGATCTGGCTGGAGTACCCAATGTGCTTAGAATCATGCAGGGAGAAAACTTCCGGGCGACGAGAGAGAGCATTGTCCTTCTGGAGACCAACCTCGATGATTTGCCGGGAGAAGTCATAGGCTATACCACGCAAAAACTGCTGAAAGAGGGCGCTGTGGACGTTTTCGTGACAAATGCGCTGGGAAAGAAGAACCGTCCGGTGAGCGTGATCTCCGTGATTGCGAATCACAGTACATACGATCGTTTGCTGAGGATATTGATGGAAGAGACTGGCACCCTGGGCGTCCGGGTGCAAGAGGTGCCGAGAATTGTGGCAGATAGAACACGGGAGCCCCATAGCTTTTCTGTTCTGGGCCGGACCTTTGAGGTGTTGGTGAAGACCTCCTCTATCGATGGCAAGGTGATAAGCATCAAGCCCGAGTACGAGGACCTTAAAAAAATAGCAGAGAACCTGAACATCCCCTTAAACCAGGTGATTGACGCAGTGAAAAGAAAACTGCCGCAGTCCCCGCGTTTCAATGAACCTTAGAGTGCCGCATGAGCCGCGGCTTAGAGCAGGCACTCCCGGTATTTTTCTAAAAGTCCCATAACCTTTTTTATGTCCTGACCCTGGCCCCTGGCCTCGCAGAGATAGGCATTGTACTGCTCATTGGATATGGCTCTCGGGACGGGCTTGCAGCTCTGGGCATGCAGCATCAGCTCAAAGCACCTCGCTTCGGCCTCAGATAGCTTGAGAGCCTGATAATCGCCTCTGTGCTCCTGATAGAGGGCCAATTCCTCCGGGGAGCTGCTGAGCATCGTCTCGGCCAGGGGCGTGCCGGGTATGGGTTCGGCTATGCTCACAAAGACGTCGTCGAGCATCGCCTCTTCTGCAAATCTGAGGGTATCCTCGAAGTCCTCCCTCGTCTCGCCGGGATAGCCCACAATGAAGCTGCCCCCCACCTTCACTCCCATTCTCCTGGCCAGCTCTACCGCCCGCAGGTTGTCCTCTACAGTCACTCCTTTTCTCATATCCTTGAGGATAGAATCACTACCGCTCTCCAGGCCGAAGAAGACCCAGCCGATGGTGTAATCTCGCACAGCCTCCAGGACGGCCTCGTCCACCAGGTCAACTCTCATATCCGGCACGGACAGGTTCCTCTTGCCCAGTATGGCGGAGAGGGATCTTATCATCTGCACAAATGCCTCCCGATTGACCCTGTTGCGATAGCCGAATAGAGAGCCCGTTCCCCCGCTGATGGCCACCCTGGCTACGCCCCGCCTCTTCAGCTCCTCTACCTCTGCCACAATATTCTCTATGCTGCGGCTCCTGATGCTCCTGCCGAAGAAGCGGGGAACCTGGCAGAAGGTGCAGCCGCCCAGACAACCCCGGTGAGTCTCAATGTATACATTTGCTCCGCGTACATTTTGTCGGCAGAGGTCGTCAGGAATGAGAGGAAGGACGTGGTCTAAGGATTTAACCGGCTGAGAGGGATTTTTTATAATCGTTCCATTTTCGCGATAGGCGACACCGGGCAGCCCTTCCGGCCCCTTTTCCACCAGGTCGGCCACAATCTCCTCTCCTTCGCCGGTCACAACCGCCCTGGCATTCATCTCTCCCAGCACCATCTCCGGGCACAAACCCACCGGCCCTCCGATATAGACATTATCGATGGAGGAGACAAAATCCCTGATCTTCTCATCGAGGAGCTGTAAAGTGGAGAAGAGGCTGATCAGGGTTGCTTTTCCCTGGGATTGCAGATCTGTGGTTATCTTAACAGCATGTCCTCTCTCCCTAAGCACTCCTCCCAGGACCAGGGAGCCGTAGGTGTATGTTCCCGGAGAAATTATATCGACCTTCATGAATGACACCAGCTTCTGCCAGCCAGGGCAATTGCATGCAGGTTCTTTGCCAAAAGAGATTAAGGCTGTGCTTGAAATGGCTCAATCCTGGATAAAGGAGGGTGAGCCGACACCATCTTCTCGCGGGAGATGAATCTTTTTTGCGTCAATTGTGCCGGCTTTACGGTCCATGTACCGCCTCAATGTCAGGCTGAACTGAGGCTTATTTAAGAGCTTATACGAATAAATATTTAGCTCTTTTGGTGGATGGTTAATGATGACGCAAATGCAAGTCTACGGAGAAGGCGAAAAGCTATTAAAAATAAGGTGCAACCTGAATATCCGGATCAGTCTTGAACCGCGCTCAAACGCTTCAGTATTGTGTCTCTTCGATCAGGTTGCCTTTGGGCATTAAAGAATGATCTGGGTTTCCAGAGGGATTCATCTCAATTCTCTTTCCCTGGGCTTTGAAGTACTCCATATGCTTCTTGGCCAGGTCCAGTTTATCATCTTTTACAGTGTGAACCACATAAGCCTCTTTCTTTGCCTCATCATAATAGAGCTCATGCCCTGACCATCCATTGGCCTTTCTTACCGCCATCCGCTCGTCGAATTTCTTCTTCCAGGCCGCAAAATCCGGTGCGCTATGTCTTACAACGCCTATTCTGGTCATTCTTTTCACTCCATTAATGGTTATTCGTTATCTATCTATAATACAGTTTTGCCTGAGCTTATTCAAAATGGAATTTACGATCCCCTCGAATGCATCTGCGGCAGCAGTTGCCCTCCCCGCGAAGGCCACACCCCGATCGCCGAGCCTTCCGATCTCTACATCCATTGGTATGGCACCCAGGAATGGCACATTCAATTCCTTAGAAGCCTTCTCTCCACCACCTGTCTTGAAGACCTCTATCAGCTTTCCGCAGTGAGGGCAGATAAGGCCGCTCATATTTTCAACGATCCCCAGAACAGGCACTTTCATCATGAGAAACATGTTCACTGCCTTGCGCGAATCCAACAGTGCCACCTCCTGGGGGGTGGTTACGACCACGGCACCATCCAGACTCGATATTAACTGAGCAATGCTTAAGGGCTCATCGCTGGTGCCGGGAGGCAGGTCGACGAGCAGGAAATCCAGGTCTCCCCAATTGACATCAGAGACAAACTGCTTTAGGGCTGCCATCTTCATGGGGCCGCGCCAGACCACAGGGGAGTCCCGGCTCTTCAGGAGCAGGGCCATGGAGACTGCTTTGATTCCCGATGCATCCGCCGGCTCCAGTCCCCCCGGGCCGGCCTTGAGCTTCTGGTTCTCGATCCCCAATAGCTTGGGAATGTCCGGGCCTGTGATGTCTCCGTCAAGAATGCCGACTTTATAGCCCCTTTTCTGCAGGGCGGCAGCCAGGTTGACGGCGACTGTGCTCTTGCCAACTCCACCTTTGCCGCTGCCTATCAGGATCTTGTGCTTGATTCCAGCCATTCGATCTTCTATGTTGCTGTCCTGGGCTCTTGGATCATCGCAGGTCCTCCTCTCGGCGCAGGCGCTGCAAATTCCATCACAGCTCTTTTTGCGGGCCTCTTTCTCTGGAGATGCGCTTGTCATTTTCATCCCTGTTGAAATAATAACTTATGAGATCAATTATATAAATCTTTTGATCATACCCCCTAAAAAAGAGAAACAGAAAATCAGCATTGGATGGAACATGGTAAAGATAATCTCCTCTGGGCCGGCCCCTATTGAGATAAAATTTCCTATAGGTCTGCCTTCTCCTCCGCCCTCAATGACGCCAGCCTGGCGGCAAGATACTCCTGTCGCGATAAAAGAAGCTCCTGTTCCCTTTCTATGAGCAACATATCATTGCGGCGGTCCTGGCCATCGCTCTCCTGGCTTGCCTCAGACCCTCGCAGCACAAAGCTCCCCCCTTCGATCCTCAGCCCCAGGCCGTAGATCAAGGCTGTGGCTATCTTCTTTCGGGCATTCATCAGATCGTTCCAGAAGGCCTTCCTGGATATGCCCATGTAAAATGCCGCCTCCTCCTGATCCAGGTCCAGCAGGTCCACCAGACGCACCGCCTCCAGCTCCTCCAGATTCATGGAGATGGCCTCCATTCTGGGGCAGCCCTCCGGCATAAAGCAGCGCACTGATGGCATCTCCGATATCCAGCGCCTACCTCTTCTCCTTCCTCGACAGGGACACATGGTCTTAGTTGGGCTGGCGCCTTATTTCAATCTTGCGCAATAGAAAGATTTAAGTATATTGTCTCATAAGTTATTAATACTGGGCCGCAAGGACACTTTCCGGCCCGGAAAAAAAGAGGTGAATGAATATATGCCTTGGGGAGACTGTACGGGGCCGTGGTGGATCGGCTCTCGAGAGAATAGGTCCGGATATTACAATCCCTGGTGCCGCCGCGCCTTCGGCAGAGGTGCAGGATATGGCAGGGGAGCTGTCCGGTACACCGGCGAGCCTTTCCGCCAGCCTACGCTTGAAGAGGAGAAAAGCTATCTGGAAGCGGTGGCCAGAGATCTGGAAAATGAGCTGAAATCCGTGCGGGATCAAATAGAACGGCTACAGTCCAGGTCATGAGCGAAAAGGAAATTGCAGTCATTATTTTTAATATGATTGGATTATCATGTAGTAATCAATCTTAAATAGATACCGGTATCTATATGGCTGTAAAAGAGAAACGCCTTCATTCTATAACGAATAAAAGAGTGAACGGTGTCAGTCAATGGCTTTAACTCTGGATGAATACAAGAGGCTCTTCGGTCTTAAATTTTATTTAGTTGAGGTGATGTTATGACAGAGGAAAATGTGGTCCCGGAAAAGAGCGAAGCAAACAGGCAGACAACCGGCAAAGGCATGGCGAACCGCGAATGGTGGCCCAATCAACTCAACCTCAATATCCTGCATCAGAACTCTCCGCTGTCCAATCCCATGGGAAAGGGCTTCAACTACGCTCAAGAGTTCGGCAGCCTGGACCTGGCGGCCGTGAAGAGAGATCTGGCGGCTCTGATGACCGACTCGCAGGAGTGGTGGCCGGCGGACTTTTCTCACTACGGCCCTCTATTCATCCGCATGGCCTGGCACAGTGCCGGAACCTATCGCACCGGCGACGGTCGCGGCGGCGGGGGCAGGGGCCAGCAGCGTTTCGCGCCTCTGAACAGTTGGCCGGACAACGTCAGCCTGGATAAAGCGCGTCGCCTTCTCTGGCCGATCAAGCAGAAGTATGGCCGCAAGATCTCATGGGCCGATCTGATGATCCTGGCAGGCAACGTCGCCCTGGAGAGCATGGGATTCAAGACTTTCGGCTTTGCCGGCGGTCGAGAGGATGTCTGGGAGCCGGATCAGGATGTTTACTGGGGCTCTGAGGACAAATGGCTGGGTGACAAACGCTATTCCAGCGGCCGGGAGCTGGAAGATCCTCTGGCTGCCGTGCAGATGGGGCTGATCTACGTCAATCCCGAAGGCCCGAACGGGAGTCCTGATCCGGTCGCAGCAGCCAGGGATATTCGCGAGGTTTTCGCTCGCATGGCCATGAATGACGAGGAGACTGTCGCTCTCATCGCTGGCGGCCACTCCTTCGGCAAGACCCATGGCGCTGGCCCCGCCTCCCACGTGGGAGCAGAGCCGGAGGCGGCTGGCATCGAGGAGCAGGGCCTCGGCTGGAAGAGCAGCTTTGGTAGCGGCAAAGGCGGTGACACGATCACCAGCGGCCTGGAGGTCACCTGGACGCCCACCCCGACCAGGTGGAGCAATAACTTCTTCCGGGTGCTCTTCGGCTACGAATGGGAATTGACGAAGAGCCCCGCAGGTGCCTATCAGTGGAAACCGAAGGGTGGCGCAGGTTCCGGCACGGTCCCGGATGCCCACGATCCGTCGAAGCATCATGCTCCAGGCATGCTGACCACTGACCTCTCTCTGCGGTTTGACCCGGTTTATGAAAAGATCTCCCGGCGTTTCATGGACAATCCGGACCAGTTTGCAGATGCATTCGCCAGGGCGTGGTTTAAGCTGACGCACCGCGACATGGGCCCTCGATCACGCTATCTCGGCCCGGAGGTCCCCGGTGAAGAGCTCATCTGGCAGGACCCCATCCCAGCAGTCAATCACGAGCTGGTTGATGGGCAGGACATTGCCGCCCTCAAGGGCAAGATCCTGGCTTCAGGATTGTCCATCTCCCAACTGGTGTCGACCGCCTGGGCGTCGGCTTCCACCTTCCGCGGCTCAGACAAGCGGGGCGGCGCAAACGGGGCGAGAATCCGTCTGGCTCCGCAGAGGGATTGGCAGGTCAATCAGCCCTCTCAGTTGGCGAAGGCCTTGAACACCTTGGAAGCCATACAGGAGGAGTTCAACAGTTCAGCCTCAGGGGGCAAGAGGGTCTCTCTGGCGGACCTGATAGTCCTGGCTGGCTGTGCCGGGATTGAGCAGGCAGCGAAGAATGCCGGCTATGATGTAACTGTCCCCTTCACGCCGGGACGAATGGATGCCTCGCAGGAGCAGACTGATGTGGAGTCGTTCGCCGTTCTCGAGCCGATCGCGGACGGCTTCCGAAACTACCTGCGGGGCCGGTGCAGCGTACCGGCTGAGGCATTGCTTGTCGACAGGGCGCAATTGCTGACTCTGACTGCACCGGAGATGACAGTGCTCGTCGGCGGCATGCGTGTCCTGGATACCAACTTCGGAGGGGCCCGGCACGGCGTCTTCACGAGGCGTACGCAGGCTCTGACCAACGACTTCTTCGTGAACCTTCTGGACATGGGAACAGTGTGGGTGCCGGTATCTGACGAGAAGGAGCTGTTTGAAGGGCGGGATCGCAGGACGGGCGAACTGAAGTGGACGGCAACGCGTGTCGATCTCATCTTCGGCTCGAACTCCCAGCTCCGGGCCCTGGCCGAGGTCTATGCAAGCGCAGACGGGCAGGAGAAGTTTGTCCGGGACTATGTGGCGGCCTGGAGCAAGGTGATGAACCTGGATCGCTTCGACCTTGCTTGATGGATCAGAAAGAACGGCTGCAGTCTGAGTCTCTGAGCAGAAAAAGAACTGCGGCCATTATTTTTTATCTCATTTATCAGTCTCATCCGGTATCGGTGTTGTTCTCCGGCACATATACCACCTGGCCGCTCTCCAGCCTGTAAGCCGTCCCCATTCTGCTTCCCTGTCCTCCTGCGATCTTGCCGGTCATGTTGAGGACCTGGATCTGGCTCATGTCCTTGATTATGATCTGCATATTGGGATCGCCCGGATTCTTGACTATGGTCACATTAGCCTGAGGCTCTAGCAGTTCCGGGACGTTGTAGGAGACCACCAGTGCCAGGAGGAGGGCCACGGCGAAGACCATGGCCGTGTCGAAGAGATTGGCGACGCCGCTCATGGGATCGTCGTCATCCGGGTCGTCCAATAGCCCCAGCCTATGCCGCCTCATTCATCCGTCCCCTGATCAGCTCCACGGCGTACTCCAGGTCGCTCATGTCCTCTCTGTACCACCTGCTCCGGACCACCATCGCTCCATAGCAGATCCCTCCCACGACCAGCCCTATGACTGTGGTGGCAAAAGCTATTACCAGGTTGTCTGCCAGCGATTTTATGTCCCCCTGAGACAGCCCGATGAGGGCGGGTCCCATGGGAATCAAAGTTCCCATCAGCCCCAGTATCGGACCGGCCTTAACTCCAATCCTGAGGGGCTCGAGTGCCTTGGCCATGGACAGCTCGATGTCCTGGAGGATCTTCTCGAATTTGAGGTCGAACAGCCCCGTCTCCAGAGCTCCGCCGATCTGCTCCAGGGCTGTAGAGAGCTGCCGGGGGCACCTGTATCCTTGAAGGGCATCTGCCGCCTCTTTGGGCCTGCCCTCTCTGTACAGCGCGGCGGCATTCAGGCTGAGACCTTCCAGCTCATCGAGAGCCCTGTGCCTTGAAGTATATTCGTTTATCAGAGACCCGAGCAGGGCCAGCGACCAGGCAAAAAGGAGGAGAAGGGCCAGTATATCCGGGTAGAGGAATGCGGTTGAAAAGATATAGAGCAGCTCTACACTGGTCTGGTAAAGGATCAGAAGGAGACCCCCCATCTTCTGCTCAGGAAGCCCATGGCCATCAAGGACATTATCAACAGATAGGATGGGACAATTTCGCCCAGCAGGGCATCGGCGGCAAGAAATGAGATCTTCTGGCTTTCCAGGTATGCCGGGATGAGGAGGATGGAGAGGATGTAGAACAGGCCGAGAAAGATCATGGCATTTCCCAGAGATGAGGGGCTAGTCTTCATCCGTCCCAGTGCGGTGGAGAAGGCAGCTATGCTGAAGAAGAAGAGAACGCCCACCAGGGCGCCGGTCTTCCATGGGTCTATATCCATCAAGCCGGCCAGAAAGCTGCAGGAGATGAAGCTGGCTGCCAGACAGGCCGGGCAGGGCATGGAGAGGACCCAAAAGGTCTTCCTGGATATGTCATGATGATGGTGATTCCATTTTTTGGCAGTCATCACCCCCAGGGCTATCAGGAGCAAGGCAACCATAAGATGAATAGCCATTCCGGCATTCAAGGCGGTCGATAGCATGCTCTCGGGCAGCAGTTCTATAGCCACTCCCATGAAGAAGGAAATAATCACGTATCCCGTGGCTATGGACAGCATCTCCCGGCGGGTCAGGCTGGCCAGGCCGCAGCCCATGCTGACCTTGAGCGCGAAGATCAAAATCCCGATCAGCACACCGGAGATAGAAAACCAGGTCAGATCCAATTAAGACACCTACTAAACTTGATTGGTGCAAACACAAACTCATTGGATTTAACTCTTACGCAAGTTGATATGTTTAAGCTCAATTTTATTTGATCTCTAAACAATTAAGCTTAAATAAGATCAATTTTACTTGAACAAATGAAATTGAATTAACTTAAATAATGTTGAGGTAGGAAGGGATGAGACATCTGGGTTTAGCGCTTTTCTGCGCTTCTTTATTTGCCTTAATTGGCATATCAGGAGCAGTAACCGTGCAGATAACGGTTTTCTGCAATGGAGGCGTCGTCTATGACAACGGCGTCACTGTGGCCGGTTCAAATCCCACGGCCTGGGATGCGATCAAGGCCAGCGATGCGGGCTACGATGGTTTAGAAGATGGCTGGAAATTAAAGAGCATCGCAGGCTGTGACGGAAGTTGGGGGCCCGCCTTTTATGTAAATGGCGTGATGTCTGGTTCGGGAGTCGCAGAATGCCCGATAAGTGATGGTGATCAACTCCAGTTCATAGGTCCCAACAATGGCGGCCCGACAGCGAAAATACTGTATTTGGATGAGATTCCTGACGTTGTGGGCAAGGGTGAGAGTTTCAGGATAAGAGTGATGGAAAAATCAGCATATGATTATTATGAACATGTCCCATCCTCCGGTGCGGAGGTCATTGTCGGAAACGAAACATATCAGACTGGAAGCGACGGGTATACCGAAGAGATAACCCTGAATTATGATGCCTACTATTGCGTGGCTGCCGAGAAGGGCGGATATGTGGCCACATATTACTTTTCCGATATTCCCTCTATACAGTGCGGAGTAGGTGGGCCGTATATCTGCAGCGTAACCATGGGTGGCGGACGCAGCGGGATAATAAAATATGACGAAAGCTCGTCGGTTTACGGCAATGGTTTTTCTTCCAGCCGCTCCGTGTACGTGAATTCCGGGCAGCAGTATCCGAGACGCTCCACAAAGCTCTCTCAGAGTGGCTCAGGAAGCTATTCTGTTGAGAAAATCATAAAGCAGAGGCCAAGCGGAATCGACCTATCCGAATCCTCTCAACTGGAGCACAATGCGACCACGTTTAATGCCTATGACCGGCCTCTCAGCTACAATTCCAGGTATGAAGACAGCATAGTGCAAAAGAATTATCATAAAGCAACAGAATACAGTGAAATGTATCAGGATCTGGAGTCTCTCCGGAAGGTTAGCCTCTTCAACAACACCCTGGGAATCAATTTCACTTCCATGGCAGAATTTCAGGGGAGGGCGGAGCTGTCCGCCCGCACCTTTGAAGAGGATGCCCTCACCAATTGGACGGCGAAGGCCCAACCTAAGGAGGAGGTCTTCGAAGAGTATGTCGGACAATTCCAGATTATGCAGAGAGGCTTCCTCCCTATGGGCGGAAACGATGAATTCGACTGTGAAGAGGAGTGCCTTTGGAATTGCCAGAGACACTGCATGGAAGACCTGGGATACAGCGAGGAGTATTGCCTGGAGAATTGCACAGAGAGTTGCGAGGACTATTGTGCATCTGATGAGGAGGAGTATGAGCTTCTCCCCTGCTGCACCGGTGGCTGGTCGAATATGACTGAAGTGGATAGAAATGAGCACTCTGCGGAGGGCGTCTTCGATTGCACCTCCTGCAACAAGGCTTGAGATAGGTGATGATATGAGATTTGTACAAATTCTCCTGGCTTTGGCCTTTCTTTTGGCCATAGCGGGGCAGGCTGTCGATAGCCCTTCCCATGACCCGATTGCTTCTGCAGTGGGCTATCTTCTCTCCTGTCAGAATGAAGATGGCGGCTTTGGAGCTGACCAAGAGGCGGCAAGCGACATCAAAGCTACATCCCTGGCGATCATCGCCCTGGCGTCCGCAGGAAAAAACCTGTCGGATCTCGCCATGAACGGCAACGATCCTCTGGATTATCTGCTGGAAAGGCAGCAAGAGCTTGATAATATGAGCAATGTCGAGGCCCAGGTGGGGCGGTATGTGGTAGCCGTAACCTCTGCCGGCCTTGATCCAGGGGATATCAACGGCAAAGATTACGTGCAAATTCTGAAGAGCTTCTTTCATGCAGGCGGATCGATAGGTTCAGACAATTACATCTGGGATGATGCCTGGGTCATAATGGCCCTTGCCGCATGCAATGAGTCCCGGTCGGATGAGGTGAAGGGTGCGCTTGATCACCTCAAGGGCCTTCAGACGGCTAAGGGCGGCTGGGCCTGGAACGGGGGCTCGAATGATGGGGACGCCGATACCACCAGCATCATTTTATGCGCCCTGTTAAGCGGTGGCGAGGATGCCGGCTCGGATGCGATCCAGAAAGGCCTACAGTATCTCTCATCTGAGCAGAATGCGGATGGCGGAATCTCCTCACTCTACTCCAATGCCGCAACCGACGGTTGGGCCATACTGGCCATAAGAGCTGCCGGCCAAAATCCGGAGGAGTGGAACGTCGGATCGGCGGACCCCGTCCAGCA
>ERZ1645192.2019-NODE-2019-length-16850-cov-5.391247_pt1 | contig 16850 bp, 14 predicted proteins | sample MGYA00575354_ERZ1645192 | MGnify/ENA primary metagenome ERZ1645192 (study PRJEB40844, sample SAMN11349763) | freshwater sediment metagenome | isolation source: river sediment | host: Sediment | place: India: Faizupur Khadar , New Delhi | collected 2017-02-21 ... | reverse complement strand
CGGTTACTATTGTTATTTTATTGGTGCTTAGTACCGGAATACTACTTTCAAGTGTTATAAACGACATGGCTCTTCCATACCCGGTTCCTTCACTATTTGTGGCGTAAGCTCGCACATAATACCTTGTATTGGCTGTTAAGCCTGTGATAGAACTTATAAAACTACCTGATCCGGTACGATATGTGGTTTTATTATCGGCAATTGTTGGGGTTTCGCTTGTACTCCAACATACTCCGCGTGCTGTTATTGTAACTCCGTCATCAGTACTTATTATTCCTCCACTTGTAGCTGTGGTTTGGGTTACGTCTGTTACTGCGATGGTACTTATTTCGGGAATGTCTTTACAATTAGTTAAAAATACTGAGAAGACAGCAAATAGTATTGCCGGCATCGAAAATCTAATGGTTGTTTTCATTTTTTTTAAGTATTTTTATAATGCAAAAGTACATTTTTATTATTAATAAACGGTATTGTCTGATATAAATTCGGATATTGTTGTAGATTTTTCGCTTCACTTCGTTGCGCTCAGAATGACGTTAACGCTTCATCCGCGTGCTATTTTCTCGGCATTCGGCACAAAAAACTGACAGCTGATAGCTTTTTAAACTGAGAGCTGAATAGGGAACTACTATTCAATTATCGTTCTTATAATAAAAAAAGCATTCTGACGTTTTTATCGCAATCAACAAAATGTTAGAATAAAATTTGCCTGATGAAAAAAATAATATTTCTCATTATTTTATGTATACCCATCTTTCTTTCAGCACAAAACAAATACACGATCAGTGGTTATATCACTGAAAAAGGCAGCAAGGAATCGTTGATAGGGGTAAGCGTGTATGTAAAAGAGTATGCCACCGGAGCCGTAAGCAATACCTATGGCTTTTATTCCGTAACTCTCAAAGAAAGAGATAGCATTACCCTTATTTATTCTTATGTCGGTTTTACCTCCGATACCATACGTACCGCTTTTCGTTCAAATCACACCTTCAATGTAGCACTCGAACAAGGGATTTCCTTGCGTGAGGTTACCATCAGTGCGGAAAAAAACATCAGTGAAACAGCACAAATGAGTTCTATAAAATTAAGTTCGGTAGAAATAAAAAGTGTACCTATGTTATTCGGAGAAAAGGATTTATTTAAAACTCTCATGCTTTTGCCCGGTGTACAAAAAGGGACAGAAGGCACTTCGGGTATGTATGTAAGGGGAGGGGGACCGGACCAAAATCTGGTCATTTTGGATGAAGCTACCATTTATAATGCAAACCATTTGTTGGGTTTCTTTTCTATTTTCAATGGCGATGCCATTAAATCGGTGGAACTGATAAAAGGAGGTTTCCCTGCGCGTTACGGTGGACGTTTATCATCTATTATTAATGTAAATATGAAAGAAGGCAATAAAACAGAATATCACGGTGAAGGGGGCCTTGGAATTATTGCAGCTCATGCCATGGTTGAAGGTCCCATTGTTAAAAACAAATCCTCATTCATGGTTTCAGCCCGTAGAACCTATCTAGATGCACTGATACAACCTATTTTAAAAATTGATAATCCTAATTTATCTGCCGGATATTATTTTTACGATTTAAATGCCAAACTAAATTATGATTTTGGAGATAAGAATAAACTATATGTCAGTGGTTATTTCGGGAGAGATAAATTTTATTTGTCGGAAAAAGAAAAAGATTATAGTACAAAAGTAGGTTTGTTTTGGCAGAACGGTACCGGCACAATGCGTTGGAATCACTTATTTACCAATAAACTATTTTCTAACTTAAGCTTTATTTTCAGCGATTATACCATGAAGATATATATGAAAGAAGCCATGGAAGACGATAAAATTTCGATGGATTACTCGTCGGGGATTAGGGATTATTCTTTAAAATACGATTTAACCTATGTGCTCAACCCATCAAACACTTTTTACATGGGAGCTATTTTTACCTATCATATGTTTACTCCCAGTGCATTGGCTTTAAAAGAAGCAGATACCAGTTATAACTTATCACAAAGTATCAAAATACACGGTTTTGAATATGCCATATATGCTGAAGATGAAATAAACATACTGAATAAATTAAAGATTAATCCGGGCATACGATTGGCAATGTTCTCGGTGAGAGGGAAAACGTATTTTTCTCCTGAACCTCGTTTGAATGTAAGTTACAACATCCTCAGAAATTTTGCCCTCAAAGCTTCTTATGCCTTAATGAATCAGAATGTGCATCTTATGAGTAATTCGAGTATTGGGTTGCCAACGGATTTATGGTTGCCGACTACCTCTAACATTCGTCCTCAACAATCCCAGCAAATAGCCATGGGCTTGGCGTATGATTGGGAAAAACCTGCTTTATCATTCTCGTTGGAAGGATATTATAAAAAAATGAACCACATGATTGCTTATCGGGAAGGAACCAGCTTTTTATTGATGGACTATATAGAAGGGGATATGCCAACCACCGGAGAATTGGCATGGGAGAAAAATATAGTAACAGGGCAGGGGTGGTCTTACGGAGTGGAATTCCTAGTAAGACGTACTGCCGGAAAATTTACGGGATGGATAGGGTATACACTCTCCTGGACTCAACAGCAATTCGATGAGTTGAATTTCGGAAATAAGTTCTATGCCCGTTACGATCGCCGTCACGATGTATCGATAGTATTAATGTACAGTCCTACTGATAATATCAACCTTTCCCTTACCTGGGTGTATGCTTCAGGCAATGCCATTACGTTACCCGAATCAGTTTATTATTCCGAAAGCATGAACAATGCGCTTGATGATTTTATGTCTAGTAAATTAAACATTCCTAACGCTGCTATGATATATAAAAATGATTATTATGAATTCATAGAGAGCTATGGACAGCGGAATAGCTCTCGAATGAAATCTTTTCATCACCTTGATGTTGGCATTCAATTTATCAAACAACATAAAAAATGGAAAAGCATTTGGGAAATTAGTGTTTACAATGTATATAACCATAAAAACGCTTTCTTCTATTTTGTGGGAAATGAATACGATGAACAAACAGCTACTTACAACAACAAGTTACAGCAAATTTGTATTTTCCCTATTATTCCTTCTTTTTCGTATAACTTTCAATTTTAAACTATGAAAACAAAAAAAGATACCTCACTTTGTAAACGCTACTTGATATTCATACTATTAATACCTATATTGAACGCTTGTATCGAAGATGTAAATTTGAAAGATTTAAACATAGAACCTAAAATGGTTCTCTTTTGTTATATTTCGCCCATGTTCGACACTAATAAGGTATATTTAACGAATTCTCAACCTTTGTTATCATCGAACGCAGATGAATTAGGGGTTATAACCAATGCAAAGGTTCAAATATCAACCGATAGTGTCAATTGGGTTTCATTTACCTATCATTTACCCTCCGAACGATATATTCTGCCGAGTAATGATTTTCCGATAGAAGAAGGAAAAACTTATTACATACGTGCCACGGCACCCGGATTTGATGAGATGATACGTTCATCTTGTAAAGTACCTGTTTATAGAGATATAAATATAAAAATCGACACCCAGTTAACAGTACAAGACTATTATAAATCCATTATTTTTAATTTTTCATGGAAAGATTTTGCGGGAGAACAAAATTATTATTATGTACCGGTCTATGACACCTATGAAGAGTATTACTTTGAAAAAGACACCATGAGAAGTGTTTTATATTCTAATCCTGTATACAATGAAGCAACAAACGATTATGTCTTTTCCGATGAAAAAAATGACGGTAAAATCTTAAAAGGCAATTATTCACTTTGGATAGATGAATATCAACCGAAAAACTATGATACTCTGCGATTCAATTTTGTTCAAATGGATAAAATTGCCTATATGTATTGGTCTTCGTTAATACGATATTACGGCTCTATTAGTTTTATGGGGATAGTTGAACCTGTAATACTCTACAATAACATAGAAAACGGCTATGGCTTGTTTTCTGCTTTCGTTTTTAAAACCTACCGATTTGTACTGAAAGATGAATCCATAGAGGAATATTAATATTTCGAATGTGGGATTTCGGGTTTCAAGAGAAATTCTTTTATTTGTTTTATATTTAAACGATTACAAAATATTAGTTTAAGTAATAGTTTAAGCTACAGAAAAATATAGTCGTGTACATTGTGTATGTATAAATATTATTGTACTTTTGCAGTCTAAATTCAAACGTCGATGATTAGTCGTAATACCATTAGAATCAAAGTAATGCAGGCATTGTATGCGTATTATCTTTCTCCCGAAAAAGACAGTAAGGTTTCGGAGAAGAAGCTATTAAGCGTCTTTGAAGATATATACAGGCTGTATATCAAAATGTTTGCTTTATTTGTACCACTTACTTATATCGCTGAACAAGTCATAGAAATCAAGAAAACACTTTTCTTTGCAAAAGAAGAAGACTTGAAACCAAATACAAAATTTATTGATAATCTATTTATTAAAAAAATAAAAGAAAATAAGAACTTACAAAAAGCCATTCAAAATTATGGTCTCAGCTGGGAAAACGATGTAGAGATGGTGTTTGTACGTAAAGTCTTCGATGCCTTAACCAATAGTCCGTGCTACTTAGCCTATATGAAAGATCCGGAACGTTCATTTTCAAAAGATAAAGAGTTCATTTTACAAATGGTAGAAGAATTTTTACTTGAAAACGACGACATCATTCATTATATGAGTGAAATCAAACTCCATTGGCAATTGGATTATAATGACGTAATCATCATGCTTTACAATACCTTAAATGGAATCAAAGAAAAGAATGCCGATACGGTAGCCATTCCGCCCTTGTTTAAGCTAGTAGACGAAAAATCATCGGAAGATAAGGAGTTTATGCTCGACTTATTTCGTAAAACTATTCTTTACAATGAGGAATACGTATCGTTAATCACCAAGAAACTACAGAATTGGGAATTAGACCGTATAGCTACCATAGATTTTATATTGTTGAAAATGGCTATTTGCGAATTTTGTTACTTCCCAAGCATACCCATACGGGTTACACTCAATGAATACATCGAAATATCGAAATATTACAGTACTCCCAAAAGCAAAATGTTTATCAATGGGCTACTGGATAAAATATTGGAAGATTTAAGAAACGAGAACAAAGTCGTTAAACAAGGTAGAGGCTTGATGGGTTGATGCATAAAAAAGTGTTACATAAATTAAGTGTTACATACAGGCTAATTGTTGGATTTATACTGTTTGCCGTTTCTTTTACTACAATAACAGCACAAGGTCCCTCTGATTTTGAATTATTGTTTAGGCTTCGCATGCAAAGTATAGATCCGCTTTTGCTTATAGATTATAATCCTCGCATCAAAGACAATATTTTTTATCTTTCAAGACAAAAAGCACAACAAACAGAAGATGAAATAGCAGATTTTATCTTTTATCAATCATACATTCAGCATGAATTGATGAACAGGAATCTTCCTGTTACTCTACAATACATCCCTTTGGCACTTACCGGTATGCAAAAACACTATGAAGTTGATTTTCATAGGGCAGGAGCGTGGTCTTTGCCTGTTTTTGTGGCTATACGTTATGGATTGATTGTAAATAACGATATCGATGAACGCATGGATGTGCTGAAAGCAAGTAAAGCTGCTGTGGCATATCTCGAAGACTTATTTTTACTATACAATGATTTATGGGATGTGCTTATCGCTTATGCGGAAGGTGCTCCGGGACTTAATGCTGCTAAAATCCGACTCCATACCGACAATACCAATCCCAATGAATTGTATGCAAGCGATTTTTTTACAAATAATGATTTTGTAGTTAACTATTTATCTTATGCGTATCTTGCCAATTATTACGACAAACATGGTTTTATCCTCAAAAAACAATCCACAATTAAAACACAAATTGTAAGTATTAAAAATCCGGTTTATATTCAACATTTAAAGGAAAAACTACAATTGACTAGTGATGAATTTTCAGATTTAAATCCGATTATTGTCAACAAAACCTGCATTCCTCTTGGTGATATTTGTATCCCGATAGAAAAAGCTGAAATGTTTATCTGCTTGGAAGACAGTTTATATTATCTCTACGAACAAGAACAATTGCGATTAGACAGCTTGGCAAAAGAAGCAGAAAAAAAAGTAGAACCGGAAGTTAAGACCATAACCTATATAGTTAAAAACGGGGATTACTTGGGCAAAATAGCTAAAAAACATCATGTAAGCGTAAGCCAAATCATGAAATGGAATCATCTAAAGAAAGATAAAATTAACATAGGTCAACGCTTGATTATTTATAAAGATTAGAAGCATTCTCCGTTCCGGAAAAAATTTTCCTTTTACTGGCATTTATTCATTTATTTTGTTTAATTTTACAAAAAAAATTAAACTATATAATTATGCTAATATATAAAGACTTAGGTTTAGTAAATTCGAGAGAGATGTTTAAAAAAGCGGTAAAAGGGCAGTATGCGATACCGGCTTTTAATTTCAACAACTTAGAACAATTGCAAGCTATCATTATGGCGTGTGTAGAAACAAAATCTCCTGTCATACTGCAAGTATCGAGCGGAGCACGCAAATACGCCAATGCTAATTTACTCAAAAATATGGCAAAAGGTGCTGTGGAATATGCAAATGAATTAGGATGTAACATTCCTATTGTCTTACATTTAGATCACGGCGATACGTTTGAGCTTTGTAAATCATGCATTGAAACAGGTTTCTCTTCAGTAATGATTGATGGGTCTCATCATTCCTATGAAGATAATATTGCGTTAACCCGTAAAGTGGTGGAATATGCACATCAGTACGATGTAACTGTTGAAGGCGAATTGGGCGTTTTAGCCGGTATAGAAGACGAGGTAAGTGCTGAACATCATACCTATACACGTCCGGAAGAAGTCGAAGATTTTGTGAAACGTACCGGTGTCGATTCATTGGCTATATCGATAGGAACTTCTCATGGTGCTTTTAAGTTTAAAGTAAAACCCGGAGAAAGTATTCCGCCATTGCGTTTCGACATTTTAGAAGAGGTAGAAAAACGAATTCCTGGTTTCCCGATTGTTCTTCATGGATCTTCATCCGTACCTCAGGACATTATAGCCGAAATAAACACCTATGGGGGAGATATTCAAAATTCAGCAGGCGTTCCCGAAGAACAATTACGTAGAGCGGCTAAATCGGCCGTTTGTAAAATAAATATCGATTCTGACGGTCGTTTGGCAATGACAGCAGCCATTCGTAAAGTTTTAGCCGAAAATCCTACAGAATTCGATCCGAGAAAATATTTAGGACCTGCCAGAGAAAAGTTAAAACAACTTTATATCCATAAAATTTTAAACGTTTTAGGCAGCAACGATAAAGCCTAAGCATTTTTATTTCATCAATACTAACTACCACAAAAGGAGTGTATGTATTAGATTTTGAAATATGCTATTTAACATAATATAAATTATGACACCAAAGTGAAATAAGTGGGAATTACGGTAAAATGCGGTCTGAATGTCATTTAAAGGCAATTCGATGGATATCCTATCAGGATGCATAAACGTAAAATAAAAAAAGGAATGAAACGTTTTATAAAAAAAATTATATGAAAAAGTTTTTATTTTTTGTTTGTTCCTTTTGTTTTTTGAATACACATGCACAACTTCGTTCAGATAGTTTGCATATTCATCATTACGACATCAACCTTTCCATCATCGATTTCTTCGCACAACGCATCGACGGCTTCACGGATATTACAGCCATAACGCGTATAAATCATTTACCGTACGCAAATTTAGACTTAGCCGGCTTGATGGTTGATTCGGTATTAATTAATAATGTAAAAACAAGTCTGTACGTACATCAGGACGATATTATACGCATTCAGCTTCCGGATAATGTAATTGGAGATACTTTTTTATTACGCATTTATTACGGCGGTCATCCGCTTACTGATTCCTATTGGGGCGGTTTTTATTTTACACCCGATTTTGCTTACAATTTAGGTGTTGGTTTTCAGTCTGTTCCTCATAGTTTTGGACGAGTTTGGTTTCCCTGCATCGATTTATTTACCGATAAATCTCTATTTCGCTTTCACATACGTACTTCCAAAGAAAAAATGGCAGTTTGTAGTGGTGTATTAACTGATTCACTGTATCTTGCAGATAGTACTCGCTTGTGGACATGGGAATTAACCGATCCCATTCCGGTTTATCTGGCATCGGTTGCTGTCGGTGATTATCAAGTATATAAAGATACTTTTCAGGGTATTTCCCGCACTATTCCCATTGAAATTTATACCACTCCTGATTTTTATGCAAATATACCGGCTTCTTTTGCAAATTTAAAACAATGTATACGGATTTTTGAAGAGAAATTCGGTGCTTTTGTATGGCAACGTGTTGGCTATGTTGGTGTCCCTTTTGCATCCGGTGCCATGGAACATGTATGCAACATTGCCTATCCCATGTATGTCATCAACGGAACTAACGACAATGAACTGCTATATGCCCATGAATTAGCTCATTCTTGGTTTGGCAACCTAATAAGCTGTGAAAACGCTGAGGAAATGTGGATTAACGAAGGATTTGCCCGTTATTGCGAAGCCATTATCCTCGAAAATCTTTATCCCAATGACGATGCTTTTACAAATGCCGCTTCGGTTTATATGCAGGACTTATTTCATGAAGTTATACAAACTTGTCATGTGAATGATGGCGATTATTACGCATTAACAAAAGTTCCTCAAGATGTTACCTATGGAAATACTTCTTACGACAAAGGCGCTTTGATAGTTCATGCTTTACGGTATTATATGGGCGATTCATTATTTTTCAGCAGCTTACAATCGCTATTTCAGGACCATGCTTTTACCAGCATTAGTTCCGAAAATCTGATGAAAGCTCTTTCTTCCTATGCCCAACTGGATTTGACAGATTTCTACAACGCATGGATTGATCAGCCGGGCTTTCTTCATTTTTCCATCGATTCCATTTTTCCTCTGGCTACGCCCAATCAATACAGCGTTTATCTACGGCAACGTTTGCATCATGCAACGAATTACGGCATGAACAATCGCATGGATATAAGTTTTATCTCTGCTGATGGTGATATTTATACAACTGATATTGTTTTCTCAGGTGCTAACGACCATGTAAACCTAAACCTTCCTTTTGAGCCTGTTTTTGCTATGCTTGATTATCACGAAAAACTCCCCGATGCTTGCATCAGCTACAACCTACATACTTCTACTGAAGGAAAATATGTGTGTGGTGAAACCAAAACAACAGTACAATTAACAGATATCCAAGATACTACTTTTTTTCGTATCGAACATCATTTGGTAGCTCCTGACGAGTTAAAATCTTCTAATCCGAAGATATATCGTATCTCTGACAGTCATTATTGGAGAGTAGCTTATGTGCCTGCGGATTGCGAAGGCAATTTGTTTTTTGGATACAGCTATTACAACCTGGATGAAAACCTATTGCAAGGATGCACCAAAGAAAATATTATTTTATTGTATCGTCCGGATGTAGCCCATGACTGGCAAATCATTGCATCTGAACAAAAAGGAACTATTGCCGTTGGTAATCTCCAAACCACGAGCATTAAAGCTGGAGAATATTGTTTAGCCCTCGGTGATGACGGAGATGTTTCTACTCCTGACTATCAAAACAGCTATGAAATCAAACTATTACCCAATCCTATCAATGATTATACAGACGTTTATTTTTTAGGTCTGCCGAAAGTAAATATCGAATTATGGAGTGCAGAAGGTAAATGTGTGTATAAACAAAAAAATTGCACTTCCCCTACCCGCCTCTATTTGGATAAATATGCGAAAGGAGCTTATTTCCTATTCGTTAAAAACAAAAACGAAGCACTTAAAAGTTTTAAAATACTACATTATTAAATCCACACCTTCACTATACCATTTATTATTTACTTTATTAATATAAATTCCGCTACATGAAATTGATTTTTGCCAGCAATAACAAACACAAATTAGAAGAAGCCCAAGCGATTTTAGAAAATCTTGTTGAAATAGTATCCTTGTCGGAGATTGGTTGTAAGGAAGAGATTCCGGAAACTGCCGATACCTTGGAAGGCAATGCTTTACAAAAAGCGCACTATGTGTTGAATAAGTTTGGATACCCTTGTTTTGCCGATGATACAGGCTTGGAAATCGATGCTTTAAACGGAAGACCCGGTGTGTATTCTGCCCGTTATGCCGGTGAAAACTGCAATTTTGATGATAATATGAACAAAGTCTTGAAAGAATTGGAGAATACAAACAATCGTCAAGCTCGTTTCCGTACGGTAATCGCTTTATTGCTAGATGGGAAAGAGTATCTATTTGAAGGTTCTGTTGAAGGTGAAATACTAAAAGTCAAAAAAGGAGTGAAAGGATTTGGCTACGACCCTATTTTTAAACCTTCCGGCTTCGATACCAGCTTTGCCGAAATGAGTAGTGAAAGTAAAAATACCATCAGCCACCGTGCTTTAGCTATGCAAAAGCTGCTTGCTTTTTTGCGTTCCTATCACAACTAAGAACTTCTTTTGTTTTTTATTGATCGTATCGCTTGAATGATAAGCAATACCACCGTTAGCAACCATCCGACAGGATACGGTAGTATGAACAATCCCCATGCCCACGATAGTTCCGATGTGCCGCCAAAACCACCCAAAGAAGAGAGAAAAAACATAATAGCTACTCCTATAACAATCAATATTGTTGATAGTAAAAAAAACTTTTTAAAGGCATCTTTACGACCATAAACCGATATGCTGAGCAGCAAACTACCTCCCACTATTACAAGCGAACCTTCTAAAGGATCGATAGCACCTATCAGAACAGCCAGTATTCCGATAATGTATACAATGCGATAAAAAACATTCTTTTTCATTTATTTATTTTTTTTAAAATAACGTTTTTGCAATAACAAAACTACCTCGTTTGCAAGGAAAAGACATATTATAAAACCCAAATTACTAATAATAAAAATCATCCATTCACCAAAATTCATATCCTTACTTGGGTAAAAAAAGAATAAGATGGTACTAATGATAAAACAAATGAGAACGAGAATAAGCCACAATTTTCGTAAAGTATAAGAATTACTGAGATTTGATTCTGTTATTTTATTTTTTTTAAGTAAATAAACGTAATAAGAAATGTATACTATAGCATAACAAACGCCATACAGCCATGTCCAATTGATTAGATGATATTTCTCCATTTTAAGCAGTATTTATTACTGCAAAAGTATATTTTTTTATTATATAAAGGAAACGTGAAAGAAAAAGGTTAATTTTGTCCGCATTCAGTACTATCAACGCTTCATTTTAACATTTTCTTATGTAAGAGAAAAGCTTTTATTAAAATAAATTACTGCTTTATGCGTTTGTAAACATAATTTCACTACTTTTGTGCAAGCTTACTTAAGCATTATTTATATTGAATAACAATAATTTATAAAACACATACATGAAGAAATCAATCATTTTTACCTTACTCATCGCCTCTATGCTTCCTACATGGGCACAAAACAAAGATATTATTCCTGCCGAAGCCAAAGAAAAATTCAACTTTGAAGATTTAATCATCAAAGATCGTTTATTTGTGGATGTATTTTCCAGCATATGGATAAATTTCAACAACAATCAATACAAACAACGAGGTATCAATCAAGGTGTAAATGCTGCTTTTATGTTCGATTTGCCGGTACGCAAAAACAGTCCTTTCAGTTTCGGTATCGGTGTAGGCGTTACCAGTCATAATTTGTTTTCTAACGCTCATGTTTACATAGGTCCCGATTACGTAACAATGATGAAGCCTATTCCCGACGCCATTGAATACGACAACAATAAAATATCTTTCACCAACATCAACATACCCTTGGAATTTCGTTATTTTCATTCTTCGGGCTTTAAGATTTCCGCCGGGGTTCGTGTGGGTTTAATGGCGGATGTTCATACCAAATACTACGGCAGAAACATCGATGGTGCTGATATAAGTGAGAAATACAAAAACAAAAAAATCCCCAATTACACCAAAGTACCGGTTGAATTTACCTTCCGTACAGGATGGAAGTACTTTGCCGTAAACGCTTCGTATATGGTTACCAAACTCTTCGTGGTTGATAAAGCCCCTCAACTTCAAATGTATCCTTTTAATGTAGGCATTTCCATCGCCTTGTATTAATTAACATACGCGAAATGAATATCGTTGTCTTAGGTGGAAACGGTCAATTAGGAAACGAATTGAAAGTGTTGGCTCCTTGCTATCCCGATGATACCTTTATCTTCACCGACATTGATGAACTCGATATCAGTGACCCTGTAAATCTGGAATACTTTATCAAACACTCTCAATGCGAGGTTTTAATCAACGCCGCTGCCTATACTGCGGTTGATAAAGCAGAAACAGAATCTGCTAAAGCCTATGCCATCAATACCGATGCGGTGAAACAATTGGCATTGTTATCGGTGAAATACCGTTTTTTTCTGCTGCATCTCTCTACCGATTATGTCTTCGACGGCAGCCATTATAAACCTTATGTGGAAACCGATATTCCCCGACCGCTTTCCGTGTACGGAAATACGAAATTAGAAGGCGAAAAAGCTATTCTTGCCAAAGCCAAACATACTGCTATCGTTCGTACTTCTTGGCTTTATTCCTCTTATGGTAATAATTTCGTGAAAACCATGTTGCGATTGGGCAGTGAACGCTCCGAAATAAAAGTAGTTTGCGACCAGATAGGAAGTCCTACTTATGCCGGCGATTTAGCGAAAGTCGTTCTTCAATTAGCTGCTAACCACGAAAACATACAAAAAGTAGAGATATATCATTATGCCAATGAAGGAATTGCTTCCTGGTACGATTTCGCCAAAGAAATACTCCACCATACTCATCCTCAATGTGTCGTACTTCCCATTTCCGGCAAGGACTACCCTACCCTTGCTACTCGTCCTTATTACAGTGTACTAAGTAAAGAAAAAATTAAAAAAGACCTTTCTATCCACATCCCATACTGGAAAGACAGCTTACAGCTTTGTTTAGAGAAACTCTGTACGTTATAAAATAACTTATCACTGCTGACAGCAAGCGATTTAAACTTTTTTTCCCATTCTATAAAGAATTATTCGCTTTTATAAAGCCTTTTTTTGTAACTTTGCCATCGTTTTTTAGAAAATAATACTATTTATTAATCAATTAAATACATGTATATGAAGAAAATTTTCCTAAGTGCATTGGCTTGCATATTCATAATTAGTATAAGCAAGGTGAATGCATGTACCAATTTTTTAGTTACCAAAGGAGCTACCAAAGACGGTTCTACCTTTATCAGCTATGCTGCCGATTCTCACACCCTTTACGGTGAGTTGTATTATTATCCCGCAGCTACCTATCCTGCAGGTACCCTTATGGACGTTTACGAATGGGATAGCGGCAGGAAACTAGGTCAAATCAAACAAGCTCTCGTTACCTACAACGTTGTTGGTAATATCAATGAACACCAAGTAGCTATTGGTGAAACTACCTATACCGGCTTAGATACCTTACAAGACAAAAGAGGTATTGTTGACTATGGTAGTTTGATATACATCACTTTACAACGCGCTAAAACGGCACGTGAAGCCATTATGATATTTCATCAATTGGTAAGCGAATACGGTTACTGCAGCACAGGCGAATCCTTCTCCATTTCAGACCCTAACGAAGTGTGGATACTCGAAATGATTGGTAAAGGTTCTCCCATCCGTGATAAAAAAGGAAATATTGATGCAAAGGCATGGACACTAAGTCCGGTATGGGTTGCCATGCGCATTCCCGACGGTTATGTCTCCGGTCATGCTAACCAAGCACGTATCACTACCTTCCCCTTGGAAAACGGAAAAACATCCATAAGCACCAAAAACATTTCTAAAATATTCAATCCGGGTGTAGAAGTTGTTTATGCTTATGACGTTATATCCTATGCTAAACAAATTGGTTTATACACAGGGAAAGATGCCGATTTCAGCTTCTCCGATACCTATGCTCCTGTTGATTTTGGAGCTGCCCGTTTTTGCGAAGCACGTGTATGGGCAGGCTTTATGAAAATTAATCCGGAAGAAATGGCAAAATACGAAGACTATGCTCGCGGCGACAATCTGAAAAACCGCATGCCTTTGTGGATTAAACCCAATCGTAAATTGGACGTAAAAGATGTTTTCGATTTAATGAGAGACCATTATCAAGGTACTTCCATGGATATGACCAAAGATGTAGGTGCCGGTCCTTACGCTTGTCCTTACCGCTGGAGACCCATGACATGGGATTATAAAGGCGTTGATTATATCCACGAAAGAGCCATCTCTACCCAACAAACAGGATTTTCTTTCATTACCCAATGCCGCGGCAATTATCCCAATCCTATTGGTGGCATTATTTGGTTTGGTGTTGACGATAGCTATACTTCCGTTTATATGCCTATGTTCTGCGGTATCACCAAAATACCTCATTATATTGCCGTTGGCAATGGAAACATGATGACCTACTCTCCCACTTCCGCTTTCTGGCTGTTTAATCAGGTATCTAACTTTGCCTATACGCGTTATAGCGATATGATTAAAGATATCCAACCTATCCAACAGGAAATGGAAAACAATTTCATTCAAATGATAGAACAAGAATCTAAACGATTTGCAGAAGAATACCTTGCCAATAAACAAGCCGGTATCAATGCTATTAATAATTTCTCGAATACCGCTGCCGCTAACACCTTTAATCGTTGGAAAGACTTATACCATTTTCTATTTGTGAAATATATGGATGGTAATGTAAAGCAAGAGAAAGATGGTAAATTTTTACATAACGGCAATAACGAAAACATTCCGGCTAGTCCCGATCATCCGCGCTATCCCGATTGGTATTATAAGCTCATCATCGATGATGCAGGTGAAAACCTAAAAGCTAAGTAAAAAATAAATAGAAACTCGCGATGTATCTGTCGCGAGTTTTTTTAATAAACGAAATTAGTTTTTATAATTTATATATGATTCAACACATTGTTTTTGATTTTGACGGTACCTTAGCCGACACCATTGATGTTATTAAAGAAGTTGTTAGTTCGGAAATGAACGACATTAACGAAGAAGATTTTGAATTTTTACGCAGCGAGGGAATTAAAAAGCTAATCAAACGAAAGAATATCCCTTTCTATAAACTCCCGAAAATGGTTCTGCATTTCACCTCAAAATTGAATACGAAGCATGACATCCCTTTATATCCTGAAATGATACCCATACTTCACAAACTTTCTTCGCACTATCGATTAGGCATAGTTTCCAGTAATTCAGAGGAAAACATCCGGCAATGTTTAGCAAAGCATCAAGTGGAATCCTTATTTGATTTTGTATATTCGCAAAGTTCTATTTTCGGCAAACATTTGGTTTTAAAAAATATGTGTAAAAAGCACAAACTGAATCCGGCTGAGATTTTATACGTAGGCGATGAAGACAGAGATATTATCGCCTGCAAAAAAGCCATGATTCGCTCTATTGCTGTTTGTTGGGGATTTAATTCCGAAAAACGTTTGCGTGAAGTAAATCCCGATTATGTGGCTACTTCTCCTAAAGATATTATAGACATCTTAGATATTAGCTAACGTATTGCTTTATTCTTCTATATATAGTCCGTCTTTATATTGCCCTTCTTTCTTTCGACCGTCAGCATAGATATAGGTACCGTATCCGTCGTACTTGCCATCTTTAAAATACCCGACGTATTTATCGCCATTTATATCTGTATATATACCGTATCCATTGCTGTTTCCATTTTTAAATTCTCCCACATACTTACTCCCGTTGGAAAATGTAAATGTCCCTTGTCCACTATATTTACCATCTAAATATTCACCTTCGTATATATTGCCGGCAGCAAAAATGAATTTCCCTTTTCCATTGTATTTATCATCTTTAAATTGACCTTCATAGGTATCCCCATTGGCAAAAACAACAATACCTTGGCCGTTTCGTTTCCCATCAACAAATTCACCAACATATTTATTCCCGTTAGCAAAGGTATAGGTTCCCTGTCCGTTAAACACTCCAAATTTAAATTGTCCTATGTATTTATTTCCACCGGCAAAGTAAAAAGTGCCATAGCCATCATATACATCCTCTTTATATTGGCCTTCATGTTTTCTCCCATCAGTTAAAACAGTAATACCTTGTCCATGTTTTTTTCCATTCACGAATTCACCGGTATATTTGTCTCCGTTTTTATAGGTAAACGTACCTTTACCATTGTAAACACCATCTTTAAATTGACCTTGGTAAATATCCCCGTTAACAAAGTAAGCTGTACCATATCCGGTTTTTTTACCATTCTCATATGAGCCTACGTATTTATTGCCGTTAATATATGTAAACGTGCCTTGTCCGTTAAAATAACCGTTTTTGAATTGTCCTTCATACGTATCACCGTTGGCATAATAGCCAATGCCTTTCCCATTCAAGGTTCCCTCCGAAAATTGTCCCACATACTTATCTCCGTTTGAAAAGTAAATGGTAGTATCCTTGCTATTTGTTTGAGCTATACCATATAAGCCCATGCTTACGAAAAATAAACCGATAATTGTTGTTCTCATGATGTTTTATGAATTTATAGTTAATATTTTTTGCAAAAGTAATTCATTTTTTAATTGTCTGACAAAAAAATTAAAAGGAATACGGATTTCTATGAATTTAAAAAGCTATCAGTTGTCTGTTTTTTTTGTGCCGAGTGCCGAGTCCCGAGAAGAGCTCTCAGCTGTCAGCTATCAGCTATCAGTTTTTAAGAGCGTGGTGTTAAGTTTGATTTTTAATTT
>ERZ1645192.2015-NODE-2015-length-16866-cov-13.268217_pt1 | contig 16866 bp, 21 predicted proteins | sample MGYA00575354_ERZ1645192 | MGnify/ENA primary metagenome ERZ1645192 (study PRJEB40844, sample SAMN11349763) | freshwater sediment metagenome | isolation source: river sediment | host: Sediment | place: India: Faizupur Khadar , New Delhi | collected 2017-02-21 ... | reverse complement strand
AGGACGCGGCTGGTAAAAAGGAAATATTGCCGATGAAAATTGGCGTTTTAGCCCTCCAGGGTGATTTTCGTGAACATCGCATCAGCCTCGAGAAACTCGGGGCTGATGTAACTGAAGTCCGCTTGCCTGAACACCTTGAAGGCTTGCAGGGTCTGATCATTCCGGGCGGCGAGTCGACTGCCATCGGCAAGTTGATGGTTGCCTATGATCTGCTGGAACCCTTACGCGTTTTTGGGCGAACCCGCGCCATCTGGGGCACCTGCGCCGGCGCGATCTTGCTCGCGCGTGAAATTGGGCTCGACCAACCTCTGCTCGGCTTGATGGATATGGAAATTATGCGCAACGCCTTCGGGCGTCAGATTGATTCTTTTGAAATTGAAATCACGGTGCCGTTTCTCCAATCCCCCGAACAACCTTATCACCTCACCTTCATCCGTGGTCCGATCATCACTCGCGTTTGGGGCGAGGCTCAGACCATGCTGCAACTGCCGGACGGGCGCGCGATCGCGGCACGGCAGGGCAAGCTTTTTGCGACATCCTTCCACCCTGAGCTAACCAACGACTTGCGTTTCCATCAGTACTTCCTGGAGCTGGCGACATCGGAATCCACCGCCTGAACCCCAAAGACCTTCCGGTCATCTTGCGTCGGACCGACCTGCTGCAGAGCCTGGATACTCTGCGCCTGGTTACACGAGGTGAGCCTTTCAATCTGCGAAACCTGGTCCACAGCATCTCACCGTCCGTGGAGCAGTACATTGCCTACTGTGATAACGACCCTGATCGTCCCTGTTTCGCGCAGGTGATCAGCAGAGTGGATGAGACCCAGGGGCAGTTGAGCTTTCTTGGCGCCCTTGACGATGCAGACCAAACCGATATCGCCTGCCTGCTCGAAGACCTGGTCGCCAACGCCGGCAAATGGGGCACGCATTACATCACCTGCGACCTGCCGACCGATTCACCCCATCTCAGCGGCTTTAAAAAAGCCGGGTTTCTGACCTGGGCAAACCAAAGAGTTTTCCGGCTTGCTCCACCGGTCATCGGAGATGAAAAACCGCATTATTCATGGCGGGTTTGGAACGCCAACGACATTCGCGCCATGACCTGCCTCTATCGCGGCGTTGTTCCCGGGCTGCTCCAACCGATCGAACCGCTAACCCGTAAAGCGGCGCTTGGTCTCGTGCTTTACCACCCTGAAGGCGACCTGCTTGGCTATGCCGACCTCGATTACGGTCCAAAAGGCGTTTGGATCCAGCCTGTTCTCTCCCCTGAAGCCAACGATCCCCGGATTCTCTCCGACCTGCAGCAGGCAATTCCTGAGCTTTATAACCGCCCGGTGTACCTTGCGGCGCGTTCCTACCAACCCTGGCTTGCTTCCCTAGCGGCTCAACTCCCGGGTGAAATTTTCGGGGCACAACTCCTGATGGTGCGATACCTTATTCGGCAGGTAAAGGTGGCAGAACCGCAAGCCTACGCCGTCTATGACGCTTCGAACATCGAACGCAGCCTGCCACTCAGCCAAATCCGGAAAAAGACCGATTAGCCATGCCATCGAGATCAGATTCTGTGGGATCTTCGCGGCTGTTTGACCTTATCGCCCCTTTTTATAGCCTAAGCTTCCGCTTTCAGCATCAGCTCTATCGTGAGATATATCAGCGTGAGCAGGTCAAACAAACCCTAGCCGACTGCCATTCCATGCTGGATATCGGCTGCGGCACAGGCGCGATGGCTTGCGCCTTGAAGGACAATGGCTACCAGGTGACCGGTGTAGATGCATCGCTTGGAATGCTTCGCCAGGCGAAAAAGCTGCTCAATCCATCCCTCACTTCCTGCGTTCTCTCAAACGCCGCCAGCGGGCTTCCATTCATTTCGAAAGGGTTTGACTTCTGCCTGGCGTCCTATGTTGCCCACGGTCTGAAGCCCAACCAACGCCTGGCGCTCTACGCCGAAATGCGCCGCCTCTCGCGCAATCTTGTTATCATCCACGACTACACGGCGAAACGCTCTCTCATCACAAACCTCGTGGAATGGGGTGAAGGCGGGGATTACTTCAACTTCATCAACGTCGTGCAAGATGAACTTCGGGACTTTTTCGGAAACTTACAGATTATATCGGTCGAACCCAGAGCCGCGCTCTATATTTGCAGGGTTTAAGCCCCATGGGCAGGCTCGTGCGGAAACCGTCAACCGGTCTTCCAGTCGCCCTCACTACTTGGCTTCAATTAATCATTCTTAAGCGCGGATGTTAGCTTTCGGGTTGGATGCGAAACTCATAGATTCCATCGCGGTAGTCCCAGGTTCGCCCGCATCCGGGGCAGTTTTGGCTGGCGGCAGCTTCAGGCAGGGGATGCCCGCAAATCGGGCAGCGGAAAAACGCGCCAGCTTCCGGTTTTGGCGAGCTTCCTCTGGCGATCGTGCGCGAGAAAACGCTCGGGGTGAATTGCGCCCACGATCCAGTAGGCTGAAGCGCGCGGTCCATTGCCACAAGCCGATCGTGAGCAACGTGGTTTTTAAACCAGTTCGCCCGGAAGAAAGATACTGCCAACTGTTTTTGCAGCGTAAAGCCGGTTTCTTTCAGCAGCCTGCGAATCTCTTTGGGGTGAAAATTGAAGTTAAGTTCCACAAATTCAACCTGCTCGCGGTCGAAGGGGTTCCACTCCTGCTTACCCGCCAGCCAGCGGGCAATCGCCTTGAGGTTGCGTTTGTTGGCAAACTCGAGGATAAAAACCGCGTTCTCAGCAAGCACACCGCGGATGTTCTCCAACGCAAGCTTTGGAATCGCCATATGATGCAGGGTGCGGATCATCGTGGCGCCGTCAAACAGCCCGGCGACAAACGGCAGCTTGTAGATATCCGCCGCGACATAAACATAGCGCGGGCTTTCGCCAAGCCGCTCGCGGGCTTGAACAAGCTGGCTTCTTGAGTAGTCCAACACCACCACCCGCTCCCAGTCGGCATAGCGTGGGGTGTTGCGCCCCGCGCCAGCCCCAAGTTCCAGCATCAGCTTCCCCGGTTGGTTAAGCAGGCGCTTAAGCGCGACAGCTTCCACGGCGTCTTCATAACGGCGTGTTCCGGTTTCCCAAAAGGAATCCTGATAGTCTGAGCCTTCGTAGGAACAAACTGGCGGGGTGTTGGAGTGTGTGTTTTGATCCATAATTTGCAGAGCGCCTGGGCAGGATAACCGGCAACACCCGAAGACACCTCCTTAACGCTGCTTCCTCTCGGACCTGACGTGGTTCGCAGGGCTCCGCCGCGCCGGTCCCGCCCAGACGCCGGTTAAGGATAATCTACGGCGTGGAGATTGTCAATCATTGCCATAACATTTATATGCTTATCACCTCAAAACCTTCCTGCAGGTAGGGCTTCATACCGGCGTGTCCGTTCATGTCATCCAGCATCGGCAGACCAAGGGCAAGGTTCGCCTCAAACACGCCCATCACCTTAGAGCAGGCAAAGCAAATCCCGGCGATCAGGTTACTTTCAATCGCCCTGGCAAAAAGGGGGTTCTTTTCTTCTTTCAATAACGAAGGGAGCTTAACGGACGCGCCCTCAAAAATGATTTTCACCTCAAAGCCGTTATTATGGAGGTCCAACGCGTTCAGCAGCACATGCTGAAAACACATCTTTTCACCTGTCATGGCATAAAAAAGAATTTTCCTCATCAAAACCTCGCTTTCGACAATATCTATGGCTGCTCATAGTTCCACCCTTGCTAAGTAGAATGGCTCTCAGTTTAATTTTTGGTCACAGATCCCGCGATAGCCGCAACTTCTGCAGCGGGCGCTTGTGTTATGGGAGCGATTTGGGGCTTTAATTCCATTTTCCACTTGTCGGATTTCCACAAGCGTTTCCATCAGCCGCGCTTCGAGTTCAGGTGTAAAGTCCACCCTGAAATCCCTTTCGGGGTAATGCAGCAGACCGTATTCTGGTGACTGGGTGTAGTTGCTCCTAATGAGCATCCCATATGCCATCAACTGCAGACGGTGGGAATCGTAAGGGCTTTCAGGAGTGCGCCCGGTCTTAACCTCCACCGGGATCAAGCTGCCTTGCCTGGTTTTCATCACATAATCGGGCTTTCCAACTAACCCAAGCTGAAAATCCGCCAACGTTTCCGGAACTTTCTGCCAGAGATCGGTATCCGCGTACACCACCCGCGCGTCGGGCAGCCTGCTTTTCTTGCGTTCGCGCATGCTGAGCAGAAGCAGACCTACCGCCAACGCCATCAGAAGTAGTACCAACCACCACAAATTGCTCATAGCAGGGTCCAGATTGCCAGGGCAATCGCCCCAGCCAACAGTGCCACCGCCAGCCACTTATAGAAAACCGCGAGTTTTACCCCGCGGTTATGGTCCCTGTGTTCCTGGCTGCCGGCATCCATGGCACTCTGATTTTCGGAGGGCATGTTTTGCTGTTGGTACCACCAGGCACGCTGACAGTAGTTGAAACTTCCCAGTTCTGAGGCACGCACTTTGCGCATCAGACCTGTTTGCCCTCCAACAGCCCCGAAAGGCGGTCCAGCTTGCTTTCGAGCTCGTTTTGTCTGAACGACACAGTGATGTCTGCCCGGGTGCGTTCGATGATTCCCCGCGCCAGGTCCGTTCGCCTGCGCAGCCCATCGGTGATGGCATCGGGATAGTCCATCGTGACCAGCTGCGTGAAGACGTCATCCATCAACGCCAAAAGCCGCTCAACCTCGGCGCTGTAGCCAGGACGAAGCAAGTCGAGGCAGCGCCGGCGCAGCTCTCCGAGGGTCTCGGTGAGTCCGTTCAGGTAGGCGGGAGGTTCCGCGTCCAAATCCTGCGGGGTGGGCAATACCTCGCCTTTGATCATCGCCACAGTCAGGCAAGCCTCACAGTATTCCTTGATGGCATCCTGGGTGTACCCCGCGAAAAACAGCTCGGGGTGCTCGGTTCGCAGCGTGCGGGTCAGAGCTTGCGCCAGTTCCCGTCCCAGATTGATTTCGGATTGCGCTTCGTCGTGATCTTCCCGGTGGATGGCGCGGATTGCCAGGGAGGCATGGCGGGTTAGTTCACGCGCCTGCTTAAGGGCTTCGTCTCGCAAGGCGGTTTTTTGGTCAAATTCGTGTCGAATTTGGTCGCAGATTAAGTCGAGTTGATCGGTCATTTTTGCTCATCCGGTGGGTTTTGCCCACCCGCCTCGCGGAAAAGTTCATCCGCCAGGGTATGCCCGCGGGGGATGCGGATCTCGCCAAAGTTTGCTTCATAGCGGGCGATGTTCTCGTTAATGGCTCGCTGGAATAGTTTCATCGTCAGCGGCGAGAGGATCAGCCGGGTGTTGAGCTTTAGGCTCGCCAGCCCCGGCATCATTGTGGCAAAGTCGAGGATAAACTCGTGCGGAGTATGGGTGACATAGGCGGTGTTGATGTACCGCGGCTCGAGGTCATCCGGGACTACAAACGGTATTTTTTGAGGCTCGGGCATGGTTAGAACGGAATATCGTCGTCATCGACGGTATCACTGGTTTCCGGGTTGCCCTCACCGCGAGCGGACAGAAACCGAACAGTGTCCGCGTAGACTTCGTAACTACTGCCCCAACTGCCGTCTTTCTTTTGAAAAACCTGTGGGGCACCCGTATTTGCGTCAGGACGCAGCCGACCTTCCACCAGGACTTTTGAGCCCTTTGTCAGGTATTGGTTGCAGCTTTCAGCCTGTTTTCCCCAGACTGAAACCCGGAACCAGGTGGTCTCTTCCTTTTCGTTATACTTGCGGCTGGTTGCCACGGAAAAGGTGGTGACAGCTTTGCCGTCGGGGGTATAGCGCATCTCTGGGTCTCTGCCAAGATTGCCGATGATGATTAGTTTCTGGTACATGGGATTTCCTTTCGTGTATCGTTATGTGTGGGCTATGTGTGCTAAGTACGTTTGCTTAATTTTACTTCATTCTGCCCGGGTTCCATCAAACAGACCTTAACCGAAGCCTAACCAGACGGGTTTTCCGTTTTTTAGAGTATCATACTCTCAGTCCTTATCACAATTGGAGGTGCGTATGTGCGACACAATTGGGCTGCTTACCCCCGGAAAAGCATTTTTCGCCAAAAACAGCGATCGCTCCCCAAACGAGCCGCAGGTTGCTGAATATCACCCCGCCGCGGATCATCCCCCCCGGGAGAAGCTCAAGGCGACCTACCTCAGCATCGAACAAGCTGGGCATACCCACGCGCTGCTGCTTTCGCGGCCCGCGTGGATGTGGGGCGGAGAGATGGGCGTGAATGAATTCGGTGTTTGCATTGGCAATGAAGCTGTTTTCACCAGGGGAAAATATGCCAAAACCGGTCTGACGGGCATGGATTTGCTGCGGTTGGGCTTGGAACGCGGCAGCACCGCCCAGGAAGCCCGCGATGTGATTATCCGTCTGCTGGAAGAACATGGTCAAGGCGGAAATTGTGGTTTTGATCACAGTTTCTATTACGACAACTCCTTCCTGATTATGGATCGGGAACACCTGTTTGTGCTTGAAACCGCCAGCAGGGAGTGGGTTTACAAGCAAATGGAGCGGGCAAGCATTTCCAACCGCCTGACAATTGAAACCGATGGGGATGCCTATAGCGGCGGGAAGTCCGTCAATTTCAAGAAGACCCACCTCGAACCGCTCTACTCTCACTTTTCCGGATCTGCGGCTCGCCTGGAACAGACGGGCGGCTGCCTGCCAACCATCCGGAACACGGCGGACCTGATGAAATCCCTTCGCGTGCACCGCCAGGATGTTAAGGCCCCGCTGGCGCAGGGCAGCGTTGCCAGCCCCTGCATGCATGCTGGCGGAGTAATCGGCGATAACACCACCGCAAGCATGATTGTTGAGCTGGATGGGCAGATACGCGTCTGGCTGACAGGCAGCTCAAGCCCCTGTATCTCGCTCTTTAAACCCTGGCTGTTTGGTATCTCACCGTTTGCTCCGGTTTTCACCGCCGATGACCCCGCGGCGCAAAGCTACTGGCTCCAGCGTGAGTCATTCCACAGGTTGGCGATTGGCCGCTCCCTGCCCGGGGAGTTTTATGCCGAACGCGACAGCCTCGAGGCTGGCTGGATTGCCCTTGCCGAAAACAGTAGCGAAACCGATTTTCTCGCCCTAACCCACCAGGCGCTTGCTGAAGAAACTGCTTTTTATCATCATTGGAGCAGCAAGCTTCTCTCCCTGCCGGTAGGCGGGACGAGAGCCTTCCAGCGGTACTGGCAGCGCAAGAATGCTGCGCTGGAAAGCGAACAGAAGGTAGTTAGCGTGTGACAAGCCCGGAAGAAGACTTCATCTTCGTTGGCGGCGAGTTCTATTACGACGACCGGTGGAAGGCTGAGCTGCCATCGTTCCCAATTGCAGGCAGCACATTCCTCAATGGCGGCAGGGCTTGCCTGACCGTTATCTGCGATTACCTGCGCCGCAACGAAATCCAAAAAGTGCTCCTGCCAGCGTTCCTTTGCCCAACCATCGTCGACGTCTTTGAAACATGCGGTTTACATTGTGATTATTACAATATCTTCCCTGATTTCGGGGTGGACATGCCCGACCTTGACCGCAAGCTTTGCGGCAGCCAGGCGGTTTACTTCATTAACTACTTCGGCTTTTCCCCCAGCTCCAACTTTCTGAGGCACCTCTCAGCCTTACGGAACGCCGGAACGATTGTGATCGAGGATAACGCCCAGGCAGGTTTCATGACTCAAACCACGGGCGATTTTTCGTTTAACAGCATGCGCAAGCTCTGCCCGTATGACGGCGGCTACCTGAAAACCACCCACGATATCTCCCCCTACCTGCCACCCGCCCCCAAAGAAAACCGCCGCCTCCCGCTCATCCGCCAATATCGCCAGAGCCTGAGAGACTACCTGCTTGAAGATATCGGCGACCCCGAAACTCTTGAGGCGCTGTTTGAACAGGCGGAGGCGTATTACACGCGGGACGGCGTGGTCCTGGGGGATGAACAGGAGCGGCAGCATATTGAAGCCCTCGATTGGGCGGCGATCAAACAAATCCGCCGTCAAAATTACACCAGCCTCCTGAAGCTGATTGAAAACATCAGCATCCTCTCGCCGATTTTTCCCGGGCTTCAGCCCGACAACATGCCCCTTGGTTTGCCGGTATACGTCAGGCATGGTTTGCGGGACGAATTAAATGAGTATCTGGGCGAAAACGGCATTGGTCTCACGATCCACTGGGAAGACCTGCTGAAGGACCCACGGTTAAACAGAAACCAGATCGCTGTCGAAATGACGCGAAACATCCTCACCCTCACAGTCGACCAATACACCAGCCAAAAGCAATTGAACTATCTTTCCCGGAAATTAGCGGATTTTTCCGAGGCAGTAACGGCTGATTAACTCACTCTTCCCGCAATCCGCGTATACCCATAAAAAAAAGGCTGTCAATCACATTTGACAGCCTCTTGATCATGTTCTACATGTTATGGCAGGGTATTATTCGCGGCGAAGTCGTCCCCCAGCACCACCACAATATGGATCGCAGCATTGGGATCGTAGGCATAAGTGACCCGATAAGGCTCGGTCACCGCCAGGAAATTAATCAGGTAATGCAGGGTGTAGGGCTTGGCGCCATAAAAAGTGACAGTGGTATAGGTGGTATACGCAGCGTTACCCTGTTCCACCACGTTGATTCCATACGACTTTAGGTATTCCGCGGTTCGCTCCGCCAGTCCCTGGGTGGATGAGCCATTCATAATGGAAACGGTCGCGGCTTCTTCCCCTAACGTGTTCGCCAGCGTGGTTGGGTCTTCCAGATCGATCGCGTCACCGCCGCCAAAGACGCTGTCGCGAATCTGGCGAATGCGGTCAGGGATAGGGCGCAGAATTGCAAGCCCATCCGGTGAGGTACCGGTGGAGACATCCTGCCAGCCAATGGAAGTATGCACAATCTGGTCTCGCGGAATATCTCTGAGCACTTTTATTCCGAGTTGAATAGCCTGGTCCAGGGTCAGGTTGGTGCGAATGCCCTGAGAGAGACTGGCATACATCTCCGGCGCACGCTGAATGAGCGTGGGCAGCATATTCAGGTCCAGAATCCGATCGCGAATCGCCAGGATTACCTGCTGCTGACGCGCTGAGCGGGAAATATCGCCGCCGGTTGGTTCGCGGTAGCGCACGTATGCCAGCGCGAGGTCTCCCGGCAGCACATAGGTGCCAGGTTCCAGCCATTGAGAGAATGCTGTGTCAACGATATTTAACTGCACACTTTCAGTGGAGGTTATTTTTACGCCGCCAATCTGATCGATGAAGTTGACAAAAGCCTTAAAATCGATCTGGGCATAATAGTTAACTGGCACGCCGAGCAAGTTCTCAACAGTTTTCGCCGCCAGGGCAGGACCACCGCCAGGCAACTGGAAGCTTTCGCCGATGCTGTACGCGGTATTGATCTTGCCGTAATCCGAACCGGGGATCTTCACCCAAAGATCACGCGGGATGGAAAGCATGCCCGCGGTGTTATTAACCGGGTCAAGCGTGAAAAGGATCATCGTGTCGGTCAGCGGGGTGGCGGCATCTGGGCTGCGGGCGTCTATGCCCATTACCAGGATGTTCACACGGGTTTTGCCGTCCCACGCGTCTGGCATGCTAAAGGTGTCAAGCGGTGGTGTGGTGGCTGTGGGTGTAACCCCGGGTTCAACGGTGGCGTTCGGATCAGCCGTGGGTTCGTTCAAAAGCGGCGCGCCGCCTGGGTTGAACATGGTTGCCGTGGCAATGAAGCTGCTGGTCAAGCGAAACAGGAGGTAACCCCCAATTACGCCAAGAACCACAAAACAAATTAACGCAATCAGAGACTTCCCGCGGGGAAGCTCCCACTTCTTTTTATCTTTATTTTTCATAAATCCTTTAAACCAGCACTCTTTTGGTTATCCTGGCATGGGAGGGGGTACCGGAAGGTCTTCCTTCTCTGTGGCGCGCCATTTATCGCCTTCATCAATCCGCATGATTAAAATGCCATCCCAAATGGGATATTTTCTGCCGCAATCCTGGCAAATCAGCCAATAATCGCCGTAAGCTTCCAGACTGCCGGCATTTTCTTTAACACAAACCGGGCATGCCAGCTTGTCGAACAGGTCTTTACTGATCACTTCAGCCTCCATCATATGCTGTCGGAAAACTCTCCCGACTGCGTTAAGATTTTACCATATGGCGGATTTAGCTCACACAGCTTTAGTGGTCGCCGATATCCGTGCCAGGACCGTAATTATACCCATCAGGCCATGGGACATATGTTGTATTGATGGAATCGGAAAAGTAGACCGACCCATCCTTATAGACGGTCCGCCGCACCGAAACCGTCGCGCCATTTACCGCCCAGTCCACCTGTTTGATAGTGCCCGTCGGAAGGGTGGGGTCCTCGCGATAAACCGGTTCCGGAGGGGTTGTAACGTTGGTAACGCCAGTTGTCGACCAGTCAACGCTCCGCCCATCGCTGGTGGAATAGAACTTCCAGGTCAGGGAGTAATCCGTCATGTAAGTTTCCATCAAAATCCAATAAGGTGTGTCGTTGCGGAATTTAAAATCCACCATAGGGACATAAACTGTGGCATCCAAACCTGCCAGGTTGGTATCTACCCACCCATTGGAACTCTGTTCATAGTAGCCCACACGGTAAGCATGCGGATACCGTTCCACAATCGGGAACCCCGCAAAAAACGCCGTTCGGAAGAGCGTTGTGCTCACCTGGCAAACGCCGCCCCCAACCCCGCGCACAGACTGATCGCCAACGATGATTATCGCTTCAGCGTATCCGTTTTCGAGGCTGATATCGGTCAGGTATTTCGCCATGGAGAATACCTCGCCCGGCGCCACAAAAACGCCATGAAAGCTGGCGGAAGCTGCGCGAATGTTCTGGATACGGTCCGCCGAGGAGCCGTAGAAATAAGAATGCCCCTCATAAATCAGTTCGGTTATGCCCAGGCTGGCAGCTGTGGCATCATCCCTGACTTCCGGATCGATATCGCGCATGACCAAAACCGCCTCATGCTCCCCGGAAAGGATCTGTTGGATGATCTGATCCACACTTTGGTCAAGATCAAGCCCCTTGCCAATGATCGCGTTCTGGATCACTTCAATTTCCCTGCGGTCATCGTTAAAAATCATGCGCGCGTTTTCCGGCTCCACCCGCAGCAAAGGCGCGATGCTGCCGAGATAGTTTAGCAGAGACTGACGGTTGAGGTTGAGGTAATACCCCTCGCTGCCCGCATCGGTGTTGCGTTGAAGCTGCAGCAAATTAGCCAGATCCGCAGCCTTAATCGTCCAGGGTCCCTGTCCCAAAGACGTGTCGGCTGGCTGGATGGTGAAATCCTGGCTGAGAATGCGCTTTGCCTGGTCGGCAGTCGCCTCCACGTCCATAATCACCGGCGCGGTTTCCTCAATCACCAGGGGAACGGTGCCGCTGGTTTGCGTTAGAAACAGAGGTTCCATCTTCTTTAATGTGGCTGGGATATCAACCTTACGCCCCACCTGACCCTCATTAATCTTCACTTCTGTGCCTTCGAGGCTGATGTCTGCCTCAATCATCGGCTTGTCGACCTGTTCGGCAATCCCCTGCAAAACCGTGAACGCCTCCCGCTGGTCGTAGACCACGCTCGGGTCAATGTTCACGCCCGACTTCATCGCCAGGAACTGCATGCTGAGATTTGCCAGAACCCCCTGCCCCCTGCCTACCTGATAAGCCTGGTCAGCAGCGCCGATTGGCTCAAAGGTATACCCTAATTGGCTGGGATTAAAAGCCCATTGGGATTCTCCATCGGAAAAGAAGATCTGCCCTTGTTTGGGGTAAGTGAGGTCTGCGTTCAGCTTGACCACAGCCTGACCAACAGTCAACCCTGAAAGGTCGGTTCCATTCACTGATACGCCCGGAAAAATGGCGTTTTCATGTTTGGCTTCAAAGGTGAAAACAATCGCAAAAAGCACAGCCAACGCCAGGAGCACACCGAGAATTAGAACAAAACCAAGATGACGGTTCATGTGCGCGCGGTTGGCAGAAAAAACAGGCACTGGTGCCACAGGAATTCGATCAGTATCTTCTGTCATATTGAGTCCACATTATAGTTTAGGCAGCAAAGGTTAAGCAACTGAAGGCTGCAGGTTTTATTCCTGCTATCCAGACGCTGAACCGCGTTTTTAGTTCCCTTTGGCGTGCCGTAACACAACCGGAGACCTCCAGGCTTGCGGCGGATTCCTGAATACCTGTTTGGTGCGCCAGCGAAACAGACATCCCTGCTCTACGTTCGAAAGGCGAAAACTATCCGAAGAAAGCCCGTCTGGCAACAACATTCCAAAGCTGGCATATAATGGAAGAAACTGGAAGGCACCATATACAATCTCATGAGTAAGATCCCTTTCAAACGCATCCTCCCGGCACTCGCTGCTTTATGCCTGTTCTTTTGCTTCTCCTGCCCTGTTTTTGCCCGCATGCCTCAACAGGAACCAACCCCGGCCGAGCCGCAGCAGCCCACAACCGTCCCAACTCTGCCAGCTGAGCTCTATTCTCAAACTGCCACGCCCGGCTTGGATGGCGGAATACGCCACACAGTTCTGGATGGACAGTTTCTGATTACCATAGCTGAAATGTACGGCATCACCCTGAATGATCTGCTGACATTAAACAACCTGACCGTCGATTCAATCATCCTGCCTGGCGACATTCTGATCATTCGGGAAGGCGGAGAAATCACCCTCGGCGAGCCCACCGGCACGCCCGACGCTCCAGCCCAATTATTAACCCCCGACGCCAGCCAAACACCAACCTCCACACTCGCTCTGGTGTTGGCGGAGCTCACCCCTGAGCCTACGCCAACGGAAAACCCGGGAGTTATCGCCCGCATCATGGGCAGTGACGCCAAGTTTCTGGCATTGGGTGTGTTGGGATTAGTGGTTTTTGGGGTTGTGCTTTTGATAATTAGTTCACGCCGCATCCAGTAGCCGCGTTATATCACGAGATGTGCGCCGTCAACTGCCTGGCAGACCTCAATCGGCGTGTCCCGTCCGCTTTTTTCCAAAACAGCCGCTTTTAACCAGCTTACAAAATCCTCAACGCCATCTGTCCTGACCAGGTTCACGGTGCAGCCGCCAAAACCCGCGCCAGTAAGCCGCGCGCCATAACAAGCCGGATGGCTGGAAGCCAGCCCAACCAAGAGGTCCAGCTCAGGGCAGCTAACACCGAACAAATCCCGCAGTGAGGCATGGGTCTCGAGCATCAGCGCTCCAAACCCGGGGCTGTCACCTTCCATAAGGCAGCCAAGCGCCTGCTCCACGCGCGCCATTTCCCCCACAACATGCTGTGCGCGCCTGCCAACCCGCTCAGGCAGCTCGGACAGATGCTCCAACAGGAACCAGGGAGTGACATCCCGCAGAGATACCAGATTGGCGCACCAGGTCCGCAGTTGTTCAACAGCTTCCTGGCAGTCCGAGCGCAAGCTGTTGTAAGCAGAATCAGCCAGGCTGTGCCGCACGCCGCTATCCGCAATTACAATCGCGGCATCCCGCGGCAATGGCAGCGTGTACCAGGCAAGGCTGCGTGTGTCCAACGCGAGAGCATGCCCAGCCACCCCCAGGGCGCAGGCAAATTGGTCCATCAACCCGGACTTCACCCCCACGTAGTCATTTTCCGCTTTCTGGCAGAGCTTCGCCATTTCCAGTTTTGGGATTTCCCAGCCGCCGGCTATTTGCCACGCCAACGCGAAACCAACTTCAACCGCAGCCGACGAGCTCAACCCCGCCCCGATGGGAATGTCCGAGCTGTACCGCACCGCCAGCCCCCTGAGCGGCAGTCCGGTCTGCTGTAGCACCCAGGCAACGCCAGCAGGGTAAAGCGCGAAGCCCGGCAGCCGATGACCATTGAGGTCCTTTTTGTCGGCCAGGTTCTCCAGCGAAAAATTCACCTCACTTCCCAGGTCTTCAGCCCGCAGCCGCACCACAGGCTCCTCCAACACATCCACCTGCATAGTCACATATCGGTCAATCGCGGCGGGCAACACCACCCCCTCGTTGTAATCCACATGCTCACCCAACAGGTTGACCCTTGCGGGGGAGCAAATCACGAAATGATGGATGTCCACAGGCTTTTCTTGCGGGACTGCTAATAGTTGGGGGAGGATATTGCGGGAAGTGTCAGCTGCCAATGCCTCTTTTTGGGGATGGGTCAAACGTTTGATGCGGATCTCACGTTTTAAAGCCGTGCTGTGGTCAGGCACTTCCTCCACATAAACCAGCCTGGAAGGACCGTTCATGCGGGTGTACTTTGCGCCTGAACCGGAGTTGTGCTGTTTGAGCCGTCTGAAAGGATCCATGCTCCAGCCAGTGTAATACCGACCGTTAGCACATTCGAGCATGTAGCAGTAGTAAGGCATGCCGCCCTTACCGGTTGATCAAGAAGCGGGCAATTGCCATGACTGGTTCGTGCACCAGCTTATTAAGCAGGTCAAAACCCAGCCTCGGTCCGACAAACACCAAAAAGAGCAAAATGAACGGACTGTAGCGCCTAATCCCTTCAAGAGCAGGCTGCCATGACTTTGGCAGGAAGAACCCAAAAACCTTTTCGCCGTCGAGCGGCGCAAGCGGGAGAAGGTTAAAAATGAAGAGTGTGATGTTTACTAACAGAAAAGTTAACAAAAAGTAGCCGAGGGAAGGAAAAATTGCACCGGATGGTTGGTTATAGCCCACCAAGCCGAAACGCAAAGGAATCGCGGCGGCGACCCCCAGCAGTAAGTTGGTTAGAGGACCTGCCAAAGAGACCCACATGACGCCAGCAGGGTTGTTGCGACGGATTGTTTCGGGATTGATCGGCACAGGTTTCGCCCAGCCAAAACCAGCCAAAACCAAGGTCAACGTCCCAACGGGGTCAAGGTGGCTAAGCGGATTGAGCGTCAGTCGACCTGCGCTCATTGGGGTGTAGTCGCCGAACCGGGTGGCTGTCCAGGCATGCGCGTATTCGTGCAAAGTGAAAGCGATAACCAGCGTCAGCACTCTTGCGATGATGGTAGGTGGGTCAAAACTCATGTTTACTCCAGAATCCAGGTGAACCCCTTGCGATGGCAGGATTATAACATGCGGGCGGTATAATACCATTATGCTGCCCGACATTCAGCTTGGAGATAAAGTCACCCTGCGCAAGGAGCACCCCTGCGGCGGCTTAGAGTGGGAAGTGGTGCGGCTCGGCGCGGATATTGGGCTTGTTTGCATGACCTGTCAACGCCGGGTAATGCTCAGCCGGCGCGAGTTATACCGCCGCCTGAAAAAACACACCCCGAAGGCAGATTCTATCGATGGGCAGCCCTGAGGTTTTCACCAACTGACAAAATCCTTTGGCTGGAAACCAGCCCACAGCATTTAACAGATCACTCCAACACCCAATTTTCTGATACCTACGCCCTCCGAAACCTCGCACGTAGCTCGTAATCACCCCGATTTTCGATTAATGCTAAGGTATAATCTTTTATTAAGATGCCAATTCTTCCGCCGCATGCTTTTGAAGTCTTTTCGCACAGCCCCGAGCAAACTCGCCGTGTGGGCATCCGCTTGGGCAGCCTGCTCCAGGTTGGCGATATCATTTGCCTCGAAGGCGACCTCGGCTCCGGCAAGACCACACTCGTGCAGGGCATCGCCCAAGGGTGGGGTTCCGCCAATAAAGTCACCAGCCCAACCTATGTGATCGTTAATGAATACGTCCGCCCGGGCGGCAACACGCTCTTCCACTGCGACGCCTACCGTCTTCAGCCAGAAAACCCGCTTGACAGCGCCATTATCGACCTGGACAGGGTGTTCTCAGGTGGTGTGCTCGTGATTGAATGGGCGGAACGCATGAAAACCTCTCTTCCCAAAGAAAATCTTTGGATCCAGATGGACTGGATCAACCCAGACCAACGCCATCTGATCCTGACCCCGCATGGGCACCGCTACGAATCCATTCTAATTAAACTTCAACAGGCGTTGTTTGGAGGGTAAAAATGTTACTGGCAATTGACACTTCCACCGAATGGATCGGCATCGCCCTTTTTAACGGCACAAATATTCTCGCCGAACAGATTTGGCGCAGCAAAAACTACCATACTGTCGAGTTGATCCCTGCCATCAAAGAAATGCTCACCCGCACCCAAACCAAAGCTGCCAGCCTGACAGGCGTCGGTGTCGCTTTGGGTCCGGGTTCTTTCACCGGCTTACGCATTGGGCTAAGCGCGGCAAAAGGCATTGCCCTGGGTCAAAACCTGCCCGTGGTCGGCATCCCCTCGCTTGAGATTCTCGCCGCGGCGCAGCCTGGCTTGCGCCGGCCGATGCTAGCATTCCTGGAGGTTGGGCGCGGTCGCTATGCCTACATGCGCTACCAATACAAACAGGGTTCCTGGCAACCCATATCTGAAATCGCCGTAAACGATGTCCGCGCGATGGCTGCCACTATCAAGTCCCCAACTTACGTTGTTGGCGAGATGGACGCTGAAGAACGCCAGATCCTCGGCCGCAAGTGGAAAACAGCAAAACTTGCAGCCCCCAGCCTCTGCTTGCGCCGTCCGGCTGTTTTAGCAGAGCTTGCCTGGGCAAAAATTCAGGCGGGTCAGGCAGGCGACGCCGCCAGCCTCTCCCCCATCTACGTTCACACGCTAAGCAACGTCCCCGACCTATGACCCCGCCCCCTGTTGCCAGCCTCATCAGGCTGCGCCGCATGCACCCCGATGATATCTCGCAGGTTGCTGCCCTCGATCACCTGTCTTTCGCAGATCCCTGGCCTCAGGGATCCTTTGAATATGAACTGAAAGCGAATAACTACAGCATCTGTCTTGTCGCCGAAGACCCCCAAGCCGCTGAAGGTCAGAATGTCGTAGGTGCCCTGGTGATTTGGCTGATTGTTGATGAAGCTCACATCGCCACCATCGCCGTCCATCCAG
>ERZ1645192.2013-NODE-2013-length-16868-cov-11.100577_pt1 | contig 16868 bp, 16 predicted proteins | sample MGYA00575354_ERZ1645192 | MGnify/ENA primary metagenome ERZ1645192 (study PRJEB40844, sample SAMN11349763) | freshwater sediment metagenome | isolation source: river sediment | host: Sediment | place: India: Faizupur Khadar , New Delhi | collected 2017-02-21 ... | reverse complement strand
AAGCTCTTCGTGATTTTGGCTTTGCCGATGAAGAAATCCCAGACGTCGCCGTCATGGAAGACACCGGCACCGATGAATTTGGTCGCATCGATGGTCGAACCGCCGCCGATCGCAAGAAGCACATCGATGGATTCTTGTTTGCATAAAGCGATGGCTTTGTTGATCGTTGAATGGCGCGGATTGGGTTCAATCCCAGAAAATTCAAAGACGGTCAAGCCTTGGTCTTTCAAGGCCGCCATGACTTTGTCATAAAGGCCGATTTTCTTAATGGAACCCCCGCCATAAGTAATCAGAACGCGCGTTCCGTACACTTTGAGTTCGGAGGCTAAATTGGCTAATTGGTTTTCACCAAAATAGATCTTGGTGGGCACATGATACACAAACGATGAATTCATATGAAAAACTCCTTTACGTATTTATCATAGCAAACTCACTCGCATTTGTTTTTGCTATTTTATCCGTTTGAAGAAGAATCGAAAAGATCCATTTGTTCGAACTGTTTGGGTAACGTGCTCAAATACGCAAACACTCTGTTCGTGTCGGTTTCAATGCCGGCCTGTTTGCAAAGATCGATGACCATTTTGGTTAATTGCTTTGATTTCGGGCTTCGTACTTCATAGGCGTTTCCATAGGTATCGATGTACTTTTGTTTGAGTCCAGGGAAATGTTTGTCCAATTGCTCATAGAAGTATTCCCTGTCGCCTTCACGCAGCGTGACTCCGACACCCCAAAAAACGATGCCATAGACTTTAGCTTCGATGAGGTAATTGACCAATCCCCGTAGATTCTCTTCGGTGTCGTTGATAAACGGTAAAAAAGGACACAGCCAAACCACGGTTGGAATGTGATGGTCACGGAAGACTTTGAGGGCTTCGAAACGCGCTTTGGTCGTACACACATGCGGTTCCAAAATCTTGCATAAGTCTTCGTCATAGGTCGTCAAGGTCATTTGGACGACGGTTTTGGCGGTTTTATTAATACGTTCCAAAATATCCAAATCCCGTAAGATGAGATCGGATTTGGTGATGATGGTGACTCCACAATGATGTTTTTCGATGATTTCCAAACATTTGCGAGTATATTTAATTTCTTTTTCGATGGCGCAATAGGGATCACACATCGATCCTGTTCCCACCATTACTTTGTTCCGTTTTTTCGAAAGCGCCAAATCCAACAACTCGGGGCCGTTTTCTTTGACCTCGACATCTTCAAAGGGATGGTTGATTTGGTAGCACGTGCTTCGTGAGTCACAGTAAATACATCCGTGGGTACAGCCACGGTAAATATTGATACCGTTATGCGCGGAAAGAATACCTTTGGCTTTCGAATAGAACATGAACTAAATCCGTTCCAAAGTCAGTTCAAAAAAGGCGCGGGCACCCACAAGACGTAGGCGTGTTTTGCCTTTCGGCAAGAAAACCTGCATCTCGCCTTCCGCATGATTTTCCACGAGGGTTTTGATGCCATATTCGTTGACCATGACAAGCTTGGCTTTACCTTCAGAGACATGAAATGAGATTCTGAATTTGAGGTTTTTGTCTTCTTTTTGACGAATGTGACCCAGTGTTTTAACACCGGTAAAATACTTCACTTTGAAGATGCCTTTCTTGCCGACTTTCGAACCCAAAAAGGAGAGCGCCGTGACATAATTGGCAATCCCTTTGATGCGTCGTTCATCGTCATAGAAGTCTCTCATGTAAATTACTCCTTGATTTTCTTTTGTGCCAAATCGTTGGTATCCATCGTTTTGTTAAAAACAAAGAAACGTTGATACAAGAACTCTAAGACCAAGTTGATCACCATGTTCATCGCCGTGACCAAATATTCATTCCAGCCGACGGTCTTGACCAAATAGTCGCCGAGCAGCGTCGATAACGGAGTGAAAACGGCATAGAACGCGAAGACTTTAAGCATCGCGACGGGAACATTCGATGCGGACTTAAAGGTGAAGCGACGGTTAAAGGTGAAGTTCCAAAGGACGGATAAGATAAGCGCGATGAGGTAGGAAGGCCAATAGCCCCACCAACCCCCTAAGAGTTCATTCATCGCGGTAAACGATAGGATTTGAATAGCCCCCGCGGAGATTGAAAAGATGAAAAACTTGAGTGTCCGCATGAATTCTTGTTTGCGTGAGTCCGACATAGTTAATTCCCCCGAGGGCTTTGATTCAAAGCCGCAAAGTTTGCTTTATTGGAAGCATAGAGTTTTTTGAAGACGTTGTATTGACGGTCGTAAACTTCTTTATTTTCGGTTTTGGGAAGGTAGGTTCCGATGACCGGAATGAAATCTTTGACTTTCTCCAGATTTTCGATGACGCCGAGACCAACACCGGCCACAGCCGCTGCGCCGACCGCGCCGACATTCTGCGGGTGAGCGACGACTTCAATGGTCCGTCCTGTCACATCGGCCAAAATCTGACTCGTGACCGAAGAGAGCGCTCCACCCCCAACAAAGCGGATGGTTTGTGAGGTCTGAATTTTCTTATCTTGGCATTCCAACATCCATCTAAGATGGTAGCATATCCCTTCCAGGACCGCACGGATGAGTTCGGTTTTGCCCGTCTCCAAGCGGATATTGAAGAAGACACCTGCCGCATTCGGATCCTCAAACGGGCAACGGTTGCCATGCAGCCATGGGGTGAAAATGACCCCACCGGCACCCGCCGGAACCTCGGAAATGGTCTTGGTGAGATATTCGTACAAGCTTCGATAAAGGGCTTCTTTGCCTTCGCTGACGTGGGTATGGTTCAAATAAACGCCGATTTCGTCCAACGCTAAGTGGTCTTTCACCCATTCAAAGCATTTTCCCGCAGTTTCCATCTCGGCAAAATAGTTGAAACGATTCTTTTCCACGCCGACAATCGCGGCAATCATCGCATCAGTATCGACGACTTGATGATCCAAAATCGTGGAAACCCATCCGGAGGTTCCGCTGTAGATATGCGTTTCGCCGACGTTGACACAGCCTGCACCAATGCCAATCAGCGTGGCATCTCCGCCACCGCCAAACACCGGTGTTCCTTCAGGTAAACCAAGTTCGGAGGCGGCCAATGCAGTCAACCCACCCACTAAATCGATTGGGCTGATAATCGGGGCCAAATGGTTCATATCGACGCCAAAGGTTTTACACAACGTCTTGCTCCATCCTTGTTTGCCCTTCCGGGTATCGTAAAGGAAGGTCGAATAAGCCGAATCATGAGTCATGATAAATTTTCCCGTGCTTCGGGCAATGAGCGATTCTTTGACATCCAACCAACGATAGGTTTTCTTAAATATCTCAGGTTCGTTGCGTTGAACCCATTTGTATTTCCAAAGCGGGTCTTTGACACTGAGCGATGCTCCACACGTGATTTGCAGGCTTTTTAATAACCGAAACACATTGGCGCCCGCCACTTTAAGGCCTCTGCCCATGCCTTCATGAAGTTCTTTTTTGGACCTTTGGTCCATGTAGCTCATCGGGCGCCGAAGGACCTTACCGTTTTTATCCACAAGAACCAAGCCTTGCATCTGCGAACAAAAAGAAATCCCAGAGATGTCTGTGGGTTTGATTTCGACTTTTGAAAAGAGTTCATGCGTCGTTTTGACCATGGCGGCCCACCACTCATCAAAATCTTGTTCGGCCCCGCCGTTTTCTAACACATAGAGGCCATAGCCTTGGTTGGCGCTTCCCAAGAGTTTGATTTTCGATTCGATGCCAAAAAGACATGTCTTGACTCCGGTCGTCCCGACATCGTAACTGATGACGTATTTCATTGGATGTCCTCCCTCTTAGGATCGATGGTGAATCGATGCTTGTTCCAGCGTAAACGCCGACTCCAAGAACTTGAGCATTTCGGATACGACGAATTCATCTTTGGACAAGATGTCATCGCCGGCGAAAACTTTAAACCGTTCTTGGAAATAATCGCAGCCATAGGAGAATTGCAACATCATCAGCAAATTATCGAAAAAGAAAGCAAACATTTTCGGGTCGGCATCTTGGCGGATGTCGCCGCTTTTTTGGGCATCTTTAATGAATTGGGCATACACTTCGGCGGTCATACCTTCAATCCGTTTGGCAAGTTCCGGAGCAAATTTGCGGTTGCTTCCGGTGGTAATCGAAAGATACATATTGATGTAATCCACGTGCTCGCGGGATGTTTTTTGGACCGCACGGATGATTTTTTCCGCACGTTCAAGCAGTTTGTGTTCACCGGAAAGCGAATCGCGAAGGACCGCTTCGAGAATGGTTAAACTTTGATTGAGGCACGCCAAGAAAAAGGCTTCTTTATCTTTGAAGTATTTATAAAGGACACCGACGGAAATGCCGGCTTTTTTGGCAATCACGTTGATGTTGGCGCGGTCAAAACCTTGAGCGGCAAACTCACGGATGCCGGTTTCCAGGATGTACGTCCATTGTTCTTGCGTCAGTTTTTTAAGCATAGCGTTACTCCTTGGCGTTCATTTTGGAATATTTCGAAAGATACACGGTGCGTTGAATCCACGCATCGAAGAATGATAAACGATGGGGTTTATTAAGAAGTGAAGAAACGATTTCGGCTTCGCAACCTTTTCTGAGAATCATGGCAACAGCCAGTGCGTCATCCATCGTACGTCCGGTACAAAAGGCGCCTAAACCCAAAATGAACACGGCGTTTCGACCGTTGAGTTTTGAGGTCACTTTGGAAGAGGTCGCGGTTTTGATCGTAGCCCCACCGATTTGGGCAAGGTCATCGATGGACGGGCGAAGGGTTTTCTTGGTCGCGCTGAAAGCCACCACAAAGGGGTCATTTTCGTAAACGATACAACGAGCTTTTTGGGTTTTGTAAATCGTTTGATGCGCTTTGGCAATCCAAGCTTCCGAAGGTAATTTTTCTTTAATCGAGTATTCGCTTTGTTTGCCGTTTTGTTTGATCAAAAACCGGTCGTTAATTCGAATGCTGATGCCTAAATCAGGAAGCGCCGAAGTAGCCAAAATCAAGCGACGGTTTTGAAAGTATTTTTCTAATAATTCTTTGTCGTTAGAAACTCCGATGGAACGATAAATCCTTTGTTGCATCGCGTTTTCCAGGGCATCCGCCAAGGCAAATGCTTCATCGTAAGAAGTTCCCATACAAAGGGCTCCGTGCGATTGCATCAAGCAGACTTTGCTTTGCGGAAAATCAGCAACGGTTTGAGCGACATGTTTTCGAAGCGTTTTCGTTGAGGAAATGCCATAAGGCGCACAGGGAATCATCGTCCCCAAAAGTGCGATTTCTTTGGAATCTTCCAACGTAAAGTGATCACCGGAAATACTCATCACAGTGGCTGCTTTTTGGTGGGTGTGAATAATGAATTGAACGTCTTTGCGTAATCGGTAACAATCGGCGTGAATACCTTTTTCGGAAGACGGCTTGATGTCACCTTCGTAGGTTAAATCACCGATGGCCACCACGACGATTTGATCGGGTGTCATCGTTTCATAGGAACGTCCGCTCGGAGTAATCGCAAAATGGGTTTCGGAAATACGAGCCGAAATATTGCCCCAAGTTCGAGCCACAAGGCCTTTGGCAAGGAGTTCTTTTCCGGCGCGGATAATCAGTGTCTTCGCTTCTTCGAGGGTATACGCCATAGTTAGCTTCCTAAAGGACCACATTTGGCAAACACGCGTTCAAAGCGGGCCAAAACGTCATCAATCATTTCTTCGGTATAAGCCGCACTCGTGTATAAACGGGTACCGGCCAGCGTCACTAAACCTTCGGCCATATAGGCAGCGCCCATATGTTCCATCTCTTTTTGACGGATCGCGGTTTCCTTTAAAATACCCGGGATTTTCCACGGCTTTTTCCAATCGATATGGAAATGCATCGTGGCGCAATTATCGAGGTGCACGATCGAGCCTTGGTTGAAGGCCACGAACGGGAGTTTGTATTTCTTTATGAGTTCTTGTAATCCTTTGGTCAAACGGTCTCCCATACGTCCGGCGATTTCCGCGGCGTTGGTACGTTCGATTTCACACAGGGCATAATATCCGGCGACACAGGAAACCGGTGTGGCCGCCATAGTTCCGCCACAAAGTGCCTTGGGTACTTTTTTACCCGAAGAATCAAGCCCGGCGCCTAAGTAGGCCATGCAATCGGCGTGACCGCCGACACCGCCCGCTCCGGGATATCCGCCGGCGATGATTTTGCCGAAGATGGTTAAATCGGGATCGACCCCGAAATAGCCTTGAGCGCACGAAGGTCCGATACGGAATCCGGTAACCACCTCATCAAAGATGAGAAGCGCGCCATATTGATGGGCTAAAGCCTCACAACCTTTAATGAATTCTTTGGATAACGGACGGGTTCCGCTTTCGGGTCCGACCGGTTCTAAGAAAATCGCTGCAGTTCCGCCCTTCAATTGGTTTTTGCGTAATTTCCGTTTCAAATCCTTGATGTCATTGGGGAAGAATTCGTCGGTGTGTTTGAAGACAAATGAAGGAACGCCTTTGGACATTAATCCTTTGGTTCCGGGCACACGCATGCCGTAGGCTAATTGATCCGACCATCCGTGATAGGCACCGCCCATTTTAAGGATGTTTTTGTGGCCGGTTTTTAAGCGCGCAATACGAACCGCACACATGCACGCTTCGGTACCTGAGCCTAACATCCGGAACCGTTCCACAGAGGGAACCATTTCCGAAATCTTTTTGGCTAATTTGTATTCATATTCATGGAAAAGCCCCGTGGAAGGTCCACAGGTATTCAAAAGTTCAATGACGTGGTCGCGGATGCTCGGCGGATTGCTACCCAAAAGTGTGGGTCCTCCGGCTTGCAGTAAATCGTAATACCAGTGGCCATCGATATCGTAGAGTTTCGCCCCTTCTGCTTTCGTGATGACGATTGGGAAGGGATAGTTGAAGGCCAAATTATGTTGGACGCCCCCAGGGATGATCTTCTTAGCGTCTTCAATCATCGCTTTCGATTTTGGGCATCCCTTGTTGAAATAGTTTTCGACGTATTCAGTCAAAAATTCCTTTTTGATGGTATAAACAGGCGCTTTCATTAAAGCGTCGAGTTGCCGTGTGACGGCATCGGCATCCAAATACTGGTCGATGGAAAAACCTTGATAGGCCATAATGATTCTCCTTATTATCTTGTGAGCGGTCGCTCATGTCTTACCTACAAGGTATCATTCTGGGCCCGGTATGTCAATCAATTTATGAAACCCCTTCCAAAGCATAAAAAATAGGCTTCCACTGGGAAAGCCTACTTTCTTTGGTTGATTTTAGAGAACTTCGACGCTGGGTAAACGGATGTATTTGGGACCCACGTAAGTAGTCGTCACATATTGGTCTTGGCTGATGCGGATGTTCTCGAGGGTCTTGAATAAATTACCGCTGAAGGAGAAACCCGATACCGGGATTTTCTTGGTTCCATCGAAGTAATACGCCAAGCGGACTTCGCCGCCGATGTAGGAACTGTAGATGTCCAATTGAATGCCGGACAGCGAGATGATTTCGATATGCGGACCTTTGAAGAGATCTTCTTTGGAGGTTTTGCCCAAAGCGACTTTGAGTCCGCCTAAGTTACCGGTGGGCTTCACGCCGAGGTATTGGGCGAAACGGTTGCCGCCGTAATAGGATTCGACTTTGCCGTTTTTAATCACGGTGACCGGAGTGAGGAGCACGCCATCGCCATCGAACTTATCGGCGGGATAACGTTTGTCCAGACCGATGGTCAACTTTTCACCTTTGTCGACCGTTTGCAGCACATCGCCGATTTTCTTATCGGTGGCGTGGTTGTAAACGCCGGCATAGGACAAGTCGCTGATCAAGTCATTGCACAACGAGATGACTTCTTCATCCTTGATGATGACATCAATGGTTCCCAGGGCAGGAATCTTGGTGGCGTTGAACCGGGCTTCCACTTCTTCAAGCGCATGTTGGGCATCCGCGCGGATGGTATCCAAATTGATTTCGCGGTAGCGGAAGTAACGGTAGAGTTCGACTTTTTGGTTGACCGGATCTTCGGGTTTATGGCCATCGAAGGACGGAATCGCTTCGACTTCCAAGACGGCGGAGTTCTTGGTGTAGTCAACGCCTTTGGAGTTGATAATCCGGACTTTGGACGCGATTAAGAAGATTTCAAGAGCGTTGAACTTTTTGCCGGGTTTGGCATAGCCATGGAAGATCTCCGCGACGGTGTCGATGGTTTTCCAAGGATCGTCAGTGATTTCGGGAGAATGGAAGGTGTGTTTCTTGCCATCCCCTGTCGGAATCTCATAGGCTTTGTTTTCAACGAACGAAGCGCTGTAAAGGGCTTCTTCGATTTTCTTGGCCAACGCTTTTTGGCTGAGCGTATAGGGAACGTTGAAGGTGGACGAACCCAAGAGTTCTTTTCCATCTTTGCTCATTTTCTTAAAGACGGTGACGGCATAGGAAGTGACATCCGTGTTGCGGACGGTTTCGCGTTTGCCTAAAACGAAGTAGGCTTCGTGGCGAACTTCTTCGGTAATCGCGATTTGGTAGTCCGTGACGCCGGCGACGCTTTGAAGCGACGCGATCATTTTCTTAATCATCCGATTTTTACCTCTGCTTTCAGGGAAGGTCCGCCATCGCTGACGCGTACCCATTCTTTATAGCCTTTGCCGCAGTGGCCGGAACCACTGACTTCAAAGTCGTTGGAGACCATCGAAATCGACTTGAGCAAGTCAAGCACGAATCCGCTCATCACGACCGGTGAAATCATTTTTCCGGTGAATTTGCCGTCTTTGATTTCGCGGCCATAGTGGGCAGCGCATTGGATGCCCCAGTTCTTGGGGTCTTCCATGCCGTTATTGGTTTTGGCGATGTAGTAGCCGTGTTTCACGCTCTTGATCATTTCGTCGAGCGAGGCATTGCCTTTTTCGAAGTACGTATTGGTCATGCGGGTATAGGCTTTATGGCTGAAGATTTGGCGACGGCCGTTGCCCGTGGGTTTAATGCCCAATTGCAAGGCACTGGTGGCATCACAGATGCCGGCTTTCAAAATACCTTTGTCGATGATCAGCGTATCTTGTGCGGAAACGCCGTCATCATCGAAGAAGTAGCTGGCGACGCTGTTGGCAGCAGCGGCTCCGTCGTGCATGCTCACCAAAGGTGAAGCCACTTGTTTGTTCACGTATTCTTGGGCTAATGCGCGGTCTTTGACGAATTGATCCATTTCAACGCCATGGCCGAAGGCTTCGTGAACGATCAAACCGGTGATTGACGGATCAGTGATGATCGTGTAGACGCCGGGTTTGGGTAATTCGGCCTTGAGTAAATCAAGCGCCAAACGATAGGTCTTCTTGACCATCTTCGGTAATCCTTTGAGGACACCGGCCAAGGAGTTTTCGTCTAAGCCATCATAGGCATAACGGGTCGTGGCGCCATCGCGAACCATGACGAACGCACTGCTTGCGCAGTAATTGTAGTATTGCTTGAGATGACGTTTGCCGGAGATGAAGATCTTGGAGATTTCTTGAAAATTCGCCGAAACACTCACGTTGACGACGTTTTTCTCTTTCAAGGTCTTTTGGACCAAGTCCGATAAGAGGGCCACGATCGTTTCGGTGGCGTAATCTCTGCCGCGGTTTTTACGGACAAAGGTTTGCACCAACGCTTCTTCGTGAGGCACTCCCATGCCGACGTTTTTACCTAAATGGGGATGAGCCACAAGGTCGGCGATTTCTTTTTCGATTTGCGGAATCTTTTTGGGCGTCACTTCGTTGGTGGCGTATTCAAAACTGACCCCTTTGTGATAAATGCGGAAAACAAACCCGGATTCCATTTCGGGGTTGTCCCCGACATTGGTCGAGCTGCGGTTGACCGCATAGATTTTGCCGTGGACATCACTCCCCAGCACGCTGGCGTACTCGTATTTGGCGTTCAACCGTTGGATAAGCGTTTCCAATAACGGTTCTTTCTTGGCCAAATAGGTCGAAAATTTATTTTTCATAACTCTACCTCTAGAAGCATTGTATAACTTTCTTTTTTATTTATATAGCAACAATCAGTTGCAAAGCGCTTTTTTTGGTTGTCAGTTCTCCTTTTTCTTACGAAAAAAGAGAGGATTGCAAGTTTTTTCGTTTTGTTTGAAAGCCCTTTCATGTCAAAAAAAAGCGTAAATTTCATAAAAATAAAAATTTTTGGCTCAGTTAAACCTTAAGGTGCTATGATATTGATGGAACATGACGATTTCGTCAGGTTTGTCTTTTTACCAGTGTACGTAGGCCTAATAAAGGAGGAATTTATTTATGGAATTACGACTTGGAACAAAAGCTTCGCTGAGCAAAACGGTGACGGACAAAGATGTCCGCATGTTCGCCGAAGTATCGCTCGACTATAATCCACTTCACCTCGATGACGAGGTTGCCAAAAAGAGTATTTTTGGCCGCCGTATCGCACATGGCGATATCTCATTGGGTCTCATCTCTGCGGTCTTAGGCAATTACATGCCCGGACGCGGCACCATTTACTTAGGACAAGACATTAAGTTCATTGCCCCTGTTTTCATCGATGACACCATCACTGCTGAAGCGGAAATCGTGGAAATCATCCCCGAGAAAAACCGTTATCGCATCCGTACCGATGTAAAAAACCAAGCCGGCGTCTTAGTCGCGACCGGTTTCGCCTTAGTCAAATATCAAGCGGCGTAAGGAGAAACATCATGCCTTTAGAAACATCCAAAGAATTAAATGCTTATACGAAACTCCTTCGGGAATTCGTTGACCGTGATGTTCGCCCGTTAGCGGCCACCCTCGATGAAGAGGAACGCTTCCCGAGTGAACTCATTCCCTTAATGGGAAAGATGGGACTCTTCGGATTACCTTTCCCCGTGGAAATCGGCGGCGCCGGCGGTTCCTATCCGCTTTACGCCTTAGCCATCAGTGAAATCGCCAAAGCCTGCGGCACCACCGCCATCATCTTATCCGGTAGTGTCTCACTGTGCATTTCCCCGATCGTCGAATTCGGAACGCCCGAACAAAAAGCCCGTTTTTTGCCCAAACTTTTCTCGGGTGAATGGCTCGGTGCTTTCGGTTTGACCGAACCCAACGCCGGAACCGACGCCGCGGGTCAACAAACCACCGCCGTCAAAGACGGTGACTCCTACATCCTCAACGGTTCGAAAATCTTCATCACCAACGCCGGTTATGCGCATGTCTACATCATCTTTGCGATGACCGACAAATCCTTGGGAACCAAAGGCATCAGCGCCTTCATCGTCGAAAGCGACGCGCCCGGTTTCCGTGTCGGCAAGAAAGAAAAGAAGATGGGTATCCGTGGTTCGTCCACCTGTGAACTCATTTTTGAAAACTGCCGCATTCCCGCGTCCAATTTGCTCGGTGAACTCGGGAGAGGCTTTTCGATCGCCATGAAAACGCTCGATGGCGGACGTATTGGCGTCGCTGCCCAAGCTCTCGGCTTAGCCCAAGGCGCTTTGGAAGAAGCCATCCACTACACCAAAGAACGCAAACAATTCGGAAAGCCGATCAGTGCCTTCCAAAACACCCAATTCCAATTAGCGGACATGGCCACCAAAGTCGAAGGTGCCCGTCTGCTCGTCGAACAAGCCGCCAAAGCCAAAGAATTAAAGTCGCCCGATTTATCGATGTACGCCGCGATGGCCAAACTCCATGCCGCGGAAGTGGCGATGGAAGTCACCACCAAAGCCGTCCAACTTTTCGGTGGCTATGGTTATACCCGCGACTACCCAGTGGAACGCATGATGCGTGACGCCAAAATTACCGAAATCTACGAAGGCACCAGCGAAGTCCAACGGATGGTCATCGCCGGATCGCTTCTGAAGTAGGAGGACCTATGAACATCTTAGTGTGTGTTAAGCAAGTTCCGAATACCGCCGAAATCAAAATTGACCCCATTAAGGGAACGATGATCCGTGTCGGCGTTCCTTCCATCATGAACCCCGATGACAAAGCCGGACTCGAAGCCGCGCTTCGTCTTAAAGACGAACTCGGTGGCACCATCACCGTCTTATCGATGGGCCCCAACCAAGCCGAAGAAGTGCTGAACGAAGCCTATGCCATGGGCGCCGACCGCTTGATTCTGCTCAGCGATTTCAAGTTTGCCGGATCCGATACCTGGGCCACGGCGCATGCCCTTGCCGCTGCCGCCAAAAAACTTTCTTTTGATCTCATCATCACCGGACGTCAAGCCATCGATGGCGATACTGCGCAAGTGGGTCCCGAAATGGCCGAGTTCCTGGATTTACCGCAAATCACCTATGTCCGTTCGCTGCATTTCAAAGACGGCCACTTCATCGTCGAACGCAAAGTCGAAGATGCGACCTATACCTTGAAAGCCGAAGGACCTTTATTGGTTACCGTGCTAGCGGAAGGTTATACACCCCGTTATATGAACGTCGCCCGTTTATTCGCCGCCTACCGTCAATCGAAAGTCGAACTCTGGACCGCCGCCAATACCGACGTCGATCCTTTGACCATCGGTTTGAAGAGTTCGCCCACCAAAGTCTATGAATCTTTCGGCAAACCGATCAAACCCGCCGGACACGTCTATGAGGTCGATGAAAAAGAAGCTGCCAAGCTCATCGTCGACAAGCTCAAAGAAAACTATTTGTTTTAAAGGAGAATGAACATGAACATCGAAGAATATCGTCATGTCTATGTCATCGTCGAACAACGCGAAGGCATCCTTCATCCGGTCAGCTTGCAACTCTTAGGCAAAGGCCGTGAAATCGCCGATACCACCGCTTCGAAACTGATTGCGGTCTTGGTTGGAGAAAACGTCAGTGGCTTAACCAAAGAATTGATTTACCATGGTGCGGACATCGTTTACGTCGGTGAAAGTGCCTTGCTCAAACATTATTTGACCGAAAACTACCTTCAAGCCATCTATCCCGTTTTACGGGATCATAAGCCCAACATCGTCCTCGTCGGTGCAACCTCGATCGGCCGTGACTTGGCTCCGCGATTAGCCGCCAAACTCAATACCGGTTTGACCGCCGACTGCACCCGTCTCAGCGTCACTCCCGAAGGATCGCTCTATATGACCCGTCCGGCGTTCGGAGGCAACCTCATGGCCACCATCATTTGCCCGGACCACCGTCCACAAATGTCCACCGTCCGTCCCGGCGTCATGCACGTCATGCCCCGCGATGAAAAACGTCAAGGCGTCGTCGTCAACATTCCCTTATCGTTCGATCAAAGCCGCTTAAAAGTGTCTGTGATCGATGTCAAAAAAGAGAAAGTCAATAAAACCAAAATCGAAGATGCCAAAGTCCTTGTTTCCGCGGGTCGTGGCATTCCCAAAGAAAAATTGGAAAGCCTCGAAACGCTTGCTCAGGAATTAAAAGGCTCCGTCTCTGCCTCACGCGCTGTGGTCGATGCCGGATTACTCGATGCGTCCAGACAAGTCGGACAAACCGGAAAAACCGTCCGTCCCGATGTCTACTTCGCGTTAGGCATCTCAGGTGCCATCCAACACGTCGCCGGTATGGAAGAATCCAAGCTCATCATCGCCGTCAACAAAGACAGGACCGCTCCCATCTTCGGAGTGGCCGACCTCGGCTTTGTCGGAGATGCGACGAAATTGGTTCCCGCCATCATCGACGAAATCCGCCGCCAAAAAGGTCAATAACGAAACGAACCATCCGTCCTGGATGGTTTTTTTCTTGGCCCGATGCGTGTTATTTTTTAGACACATTGGCAATTATGTCTAAATATGGTATATCTTTTTCATCCGGACAAGAGGGTGCTATTATTCCACCCCAAAAGTCTTGCCCTTGGTTTTGAAAAGGAAAGAAGAGTCATGAAAAAGAAAAACTTGTTGATTACCGCTTCCGTGTTTCTCGTTTCAATGGTCTTAAGTTTGTTTGTGCTATACACGCCTACGCCTTCCAGTGATGCCGCCGGGTTCAGTGCCGTCCATGCGGCTTCCTACATCAGTGAACTCTCGCGTGATCCGCATGCGCTCAGCGACACTCAAGCCCATGAAGAAGTCCGTGTTTATCTAAAAGATAAATTGGAAGAATTCGTCGGGGCGGCGAATGTCGAAGAAATGGATTATACCCCTGAGGAAGTCGGCGATGATTGCGAATATCCGATCCGTAACCTATTGGCAACCATTCCGGGAACCTCGGAGACGGGAATCCTGCTCGTGGCCCACTACGACTCGCGCGGACATATCGGCAGAGCCGGAGAACTGGGCCGTTCCTATGGTGCGGCCGATGACGGTTATGGATTAGCGACTCTTTTGGAAATTGCCCGTCTTTATGGACAACGGACGCTTGAAAACTCCATTTATATCTTAATGACCGATGGCGAAGAAGTCGGTTTGTATGGCGCGCGTATGGCGGCCCAAGAAACGGCCTTGATGGATAAAGTTGGATTCGTCATCAACGTCGAAGCCCGTGGCGTTCAAGGCGCGGCGTATATGTTTGAAACAAGTGTCAAAAATGACAAAGTCATCGATTTCTATAAAAACGCCCAACGCCCGGTGTCTTATAGCTTAGCCACCGCGGTCTACACGGTGATGCCGAACTTGACCGATTTTACCGAGTTTTTAGCCGTGGGCAAACAAGGCGTCAATTTTGCGGTCTTGGATGGACTCTATTACTACCACACGCCGTTTGATAACTATACGAACATCAATCTCAGCAGCATCCAACATTACGGCGAACAAATCGTTCCATTGGTCGAAGAGTTCGTAACCGATGCCCGTTACGCGAATGCCGATTATTTCGTGGGAACGCAAAACCAAGTCTTCTTTAACCTCTTGCCCGGTGTCTTTGTGGCTTATTCCGAAACGTGGGCGATTATTCTCAATTTCATCGCTTTGGCTTTGTTCATCGGTCTAGTCGTTTTCTTGCTCATCAAGAAACAAATCCGTCCATTGGGTCTACTCAAGCAGTTCGGGTTTGTATTGGGGGGTATTGTGGTTTCGGTCTTAATCGGCCTATTTGCCAGTAAATTGATGGCGTTTTTCGGTAAAGTCCCTTGGAGTTTGACCTATGTACGCATGCAAGGCACTGAATTGCCGACTTTATTGATCATGGTAGCTTTGTTGGTAGGTTTTGGTTTCTTAGTCAAAAAATTCTTAAAAACCAAAGAAGATAAAGTATCCTTGATGCTCGCCGGAATCGCGGTCAATCTTCTGTTGGCCACTGCCACCGGATTTATTCTCAGCGGCGCATCGTTCCTCTTCTTTATTCCCGCCTTCGTAGGTATCGTTTCATTAATCTTAGATACCTTCGTCAAAAATCAAGTCGTCAAGCATGTGGCTTTCAGCCAAAACGTATTTTGGAACTTGCTCATCCTGGTTCCGATCTTATTCTCATTGTTCTTGGCGTTGACGGTCGGAGGCTTATTAGCACTCCTTCTGATTCTGACGTTATTCGCCGCGACTATGATTCCGTCGGTATTCCTTCAATTAGACTTACAGAAGTAAAAAAGAGCCATCCGCCAAGCGGGTGGCTTTTTCGTTAATAAGGGCGGGGCCAAGAATACCAGGTACTGATAAGAAGCGCAAGAATCGGCACCAAATAATAAAACCACTGCTTTTTATACATAAAAACGAACAAAGCGGCGACAAGCCCCACACCGGTGGTCGATAACACGGCCCATCCCGGCGTTGGATAGATTCTAAAGAAAATAACCACCATCAACATCGTCAAAGGACCTACCCCCAACGCGGCTTTAGCCATATCCGGCATCCGGATTCGGGAAATAAGGACCCAAATGAGGCATAAACCAAGGCTGGTATAGAATCTGATGGTGTCCGTCGGGGTTTGCGTGACGTCTTCATAGAAAAGGCCTTCAATGGTCATATAAACCGCAAAATAGGCCGCATAGACCAGAATAATGGAAAGAAGACCTCCGAGAATCACGACCAAAAGCGGAAGGATTTTTTCGCGGAAAACCCAATTTTTCATCGTTGCCGTTCCTTTCGTTTTGTGTTTTTAAGCTGAAATGACTTCGTCCACCGCCACATCAAACGGCGTAATCGGCAGTTCCCCTTGGTAGCGTTGTTCGTCAAAACAAACGCCGACTTTATAGGCCGGACATCCTAACAGGAAGCGGTCATAGAATCCTTTGCCGTATCCCAAGCGATGATGCTTCTTGTCGAAACACAGTCCGGGGACAATCACTAAATCCATCGATTTTTTAGGGACGATATGGCTGGATAACGGCGAGGGTTCACGGATGCCAAACGGTCCCGAAGGCGTCAGTTGCGAAAACGACGTCACCGAATAAAATGACAGGTTGCCTTTTTCGACGGTCGGAAATGCGACAATCTTTTGATCCGCCCAAGCTTGGGTAATCAAAGACTCGGTATCGACTTCCAAAGGCATGGACGCAAAAACGGCAATGACACGGGCTTTTTGATAAAAAGGGGAAGCCAAAATCGACTGCATGATCTTTTTGGATTTTCCAGGTTTATCCAAAACCTCGGAACGAAGCGTTAAAAATTGTTTGCGGAGAGTGGCTTTATCCATAAAACATCTCCTTTTCTTTCATTATAATACGAAGCGGCAACTTCGATTGCCGTGTCGTTTGAAGTAAACCCGCAAATGCCAAGAAAAAAAGCCTCGTTCTTTTTCCGGTTACGGATGAGAAAGAGGCTTTTTCGTTGTGTTTTTGTTGGAATTACGGTTGCATCGCACCGAACAAGACGAGCCAAGCAAGAATCGATTTGGCGACTAAGCTGAGAATGATGTAGGTTCTTTCGCCCACCAAATAGTCTTTCCATTTACCAAGTTTCAGGTATTGGGCAATCATGTTGAACGGGAACGCGTTAAATGCGAAGAAGTAGGCAAACAGAATCGCCCAAGCGAACCAAGGCGCATCGGCTACGTTGCCGGAGCCGAAGATGTAAAGGGCGACGACGACCCACGGAGTCAAACCGGCAATGCTTCCCCAAACGAAGGG
>ERZ1645192.2012-NODE-2012-length-16869-cov-7.891578_pt1 | contig 16869 bp, 20 predicted proteins | sample MGYA00575354_ERZ1645192 | MGnify/ENA primary metagenome ERZ1645192 (study PRJEB40844, sample SAMN11349763) | freshwater sediment metagenome | isolation source: river sediment | host: Sediment | place: India: Faizupur Khadar , New Delhi | collected 2017-02-21 ... | reverse complement strand
GTGATCAGTTGGATCCCGGTCTCGACCATGATGCACACGTGTGGATTGGTGTGAAGGATATCGATCTTTCTTCCTGCATCTGCTGAGTGAAGCAGGATCTTCCCGTCATGGTATGCAAGACACATTGGGACACAATAAGGCCGGTCATGATCACACAGAGCGACGTGACAAAAAAGTGCGCCGGTTAGGATCTGTTCGATCCGTTCCGTATCTGTTAGTTCCTTATCCTTTCGCCGCATCAGTTCTGCTTGTTCTGTTCGATAACCGCTACAAGTCCGGCGGCAATCGCAGCTACTTTTTTGTCTCCGCGAAGGGGCGTTGCCAGCTGGGTCATTCTGGTCTCCTCTTCCTGAATGTACCGCTTGAGGGTCCGGCTGATATGCTCCTCCTGCAGGAAGTGCGTGTGGGTGTTGCCTGCGATGAACTCGGGATTGTGAATGATGGCGTGGTGCAGCGGCAGGGTGGTCTTGACTCCCAGTATTACATACTCGTATATTGCGCGGCTCATACGGGCGATGGCGTACTCTCTCGTCATTCCCCACGCGCAGAGTTTGGAGATCATCGAGTCATAGAAGGGGGGGATGGTATACCCGGCATGGATACCTGAGTCCAGCCTGATCCCCGGACCGCCGGGTGATCGGTACCGGGTGATCTTGCCCGGGTCTGCGGCGAAATTATTCAGGGGATCTTCAGCATTGATCCGGCATTCAATCGCATGACCGCGCAGGGTAATGTCCTCCTGGCCATACTGAATGGGATCTCCTGATGCGACCATGATCTGTTCCTTGACAATGTCGATACCGGTGACCAGCTCGGTGATGGTATGTTCAACCTGCAGCCGGGTGTTCATCTCCATGAAGTAATACTCGCCATTGTCATAGAGGAACTCGACCGTACCGGCATTGACATAATCCACTGCCTCGGCAACTTTGAGCGCAGAGTCTGTCATCCTCTCACGCAGTTCAGGGGTCATGATCGGACAGGGTGCCTCCTCGATGAGCTTCTGATGCCGGCGCTGGATGGAACACTCACGCTCAAACATATGGACGCGGTTGTTATGCTCATCGCAGAAGACCTGGACCTCAACATGCCGTGGCTTCTGCAGATACTTCTCGATGAACACAGTCCGGTCACCGAATGCGGACTCTGCGATCCGCATGGCACCGTCGATGGCAGATTCTATCTCCGAGGGATCGTGGACGATCTGCATCCCGATACCGCCACCACCCGCGCTTGCCTTGACGATGACCGGGTAGCCGATTGAATCAGCAACCTTTGCAGCCATGTCAAGATCATCAATCCCCCCGTCTGTTCCTGGAAGGACCGGGACCCCGGCCTCTTTCATGGTCTGCTTCGACCGGATCTTTGATCCCATTGCGGCGATGGTTTTGGATTTCGGACCGATGAATGTGATACCTTCTTCGTCACAAAGCCGCGCAAACTCAGCATTCTCTGCAAGGAATCCATATCCCGGATGAATCGCTTCGGCGCCTGCCTTTTTTGCGACTGAGATGATCCGCTCCCTGTTCAGGTATGATTTGGATGGGGGCGCCGGCCCGACCGGGAAGGCCTCGTCTGCATAATGGACAAAGAGTGAGTCCTTGTCTGCTTCGGAGTAGATGGCAACCGTGTCAATACCCAGCTCACGGCAGGCACGCATGACACGGATGGAGATCTCTCCTCGGTTTGCAATAAGGATCTTCTCGAAATATTTCATTCAACCACCAGGAGCACATCACCAGCAAGGACAGTGTCTCCGGCATCGACAAAGATCTCCTTTACCACTCCTTCCCTCTGGCTCGTAATGGGGTTTTCCATCTTCATGGCTTCAAGAACCACCAGGGTTTCTCCAACTTTCACCTTGTCGCCTCTGCCGACCATGATCTTCAGGACCATTCCCTGCATATTGCTCTTGACCCCGCCTGGAATATCCGACTTCGGTGCTTCGGTTCCCTTCTGTTTTCCCTCAACCGGCTGATCCCCGATGGCAAGAATCCTGACGGTAAATGTCTCCCCGTCTACTTCAACCTGCATAGATGAAGGCATTGAAAGAGTGGTCTCTTTCTTCTGGGCTGCGCACGGGATAGGCTCTGCTTTGCGCTCCCCTTTCAGGAATGAGGGCGCTATGGCAGGATAGAGGATATAGGTGAGGACATCTTCTTCTTTTTTTATGAGGCCTGCGCCGGTTGCTTCTGCCTTCATCTTCTCGTACATCGGTGCGAGCAGGTCTGCAGGCCGGACGGTGATGACCTCTTCATTCCCGATGATGGTTCTTCGGATCTCATCGGAGATAGGGCCTGGCGATTTTCCATACTGCCCTTTGACATAGTCTTTGACCTCGTTTGAGATGGTCTTGTACCGTCCTCCGGTCAGGACATTGAATACTGCCTGTGTTCCGACAATCTGTGAGGTCGGCGTGACCAGTGGCGGGAACCCAAGGTCTTCCCTGACCCGGGGGATCTCATCAAGCACCATCTCCATCTTATCCAGGGCATCCTGGTCCTGGAGTTGTGAGACAAGGTTTGTGATCATTCCGCCAGGCAGCTGGTAGATGAGGACATCGCTGTCCACCCGTTCGGCAACCGGGGTGAAGAGTCCCTCATATTTATTTCGTATTTTCAGGCACTCGTTCCTGACTGCCCTGAGGTCCATCAGATCGATGCCGGTATCCCTGGCTGTTCCCTGAACTGATGCAACAATGCTCTCGGTAGGTGGCTGGCTGGTTCCAAGGGCGAAGGGGGACATGGCGGTATCGAGAATATCTACACCGGCGTCGATGGCAGCGGCATATGACATCGGGGCAATGCCACTCGTACAATGGCTGTGGAGGTCCACGAGCACATCCATCTCATCCTTTATCCCGGTGATGAGTTCTTTTGCAATTGCCGGCATGATAAGCCCGGCCATGTCCTTGATACAGATGGAATCACAGTCATGGGCATAGAGTTCACGGGCGAGATCTACAAAACCCCTGACCGAATGGACCGGACTGGTTGTGTATGATATTGTTCCCTGAAGGTGGGCGCCGGTCTCCTTCACCCTGGTCATCGGGCGCTCCATGTTCCTGATATCATTGAGTGCGTCAAAAACACGGAAGATGTCAACCCCGTTTTTGTGCGAGAGGTCAACAAACCGGTCAACCACGTCATCAGAGTAGTGCCGGTATCCGACCAGGTTCTGCCCACGCAGAAGCATCTGTATTGGCGTGTGTTTCAGTTCTTCCTTGAGTTTTTGCAGACGCTCCCAGGGATCCTCGTTTAAAAACCGAATACAGCTGTCAAACGTGGCCCCTCCCCATGCCTCAACCGAAAAGAAACCGGCCTTATCAATTGAGCGCGTCAGCGGGATCATGTCCTCAGTTCGCATTCTGGTTGCGATGAGAGACTGGTGCGCATCCCGAAGTGTTGTATCTGTAATATAAAGCCGTTTTTGTCGGTCAGAACTCATATGGACACCTATTAAACCGCCAGGGTGCGGTTCAAACAATAAAGGTTGATCCGGCTATATTAAAAAAGTCACCTGCAATCAGGGAATAAAGGAAAATGGTGCATGAAAAAGCCCCGTTTATCCAGTCTGTACGGGGAGAGAAAAAGAACGGGCAATGCATGCCTCCCCTGGTATATCCCCGGAGTGTCAGAAGGATGGCCCGTTCCTGTGCCAGGTTCAGCTGCCGGATGAGAATACCGGAAAAGACGGCAGGTATCATGCGGGGAGAGAGCAGTGTTTCTTTCTGGCGGAGGGCTATAGATATCCGGTCCGTCTCCCGTGCGAGGGTATCAAGGGAAGACATACTGAGCTCTCCGATAAGTCCGAGATCAAATCCGGTTTTTGTTCCGAGAAACCATACGCCGACATCAAGGAGTTCTCCCGGATATCGCTCGGCATACATCCATGATGCAATGATGAGGACGGCGGATATCCTGATAACATACGAAAACCCGTCCTCACCTGACCAGACTGCAGCAAGCCCCATCACTCCCGGAACCATGAGGATGAGAATTAAGGAGCGGATGGTCTGTATTGATGTTCGTGCCTTCCCACAGACCAGCCACCACAGGACTGCGAGGACTGCGCCGGGTAGTGAGATCCATGCGGCGGCAGAGAGCAGGATAGTTGCGACCAGTCTTATCCGTGGATCCTGCATACCGCCTCCTCAAGTTCTTCCCGCGAGAGTCCGGATGGGACCTCTCCTCTGCCGATGAGGTACCTGATGAGCGGTGGTGCCCGGGTCCAGGATTCCAGGCATGCAGGGACCGGTCCGAGTTGCCTCAGCACTCCGTCATCCATCTCCCAGAGCTGATCAATCCGGGGGAGAGAGGTGATGTCATGACTGATGATCACGATGATGGCATGAGCGTGAGTATCGATAAGCTTCCTGACCCATCGTCGTGCCTCTTCGTCAAGTCCTGCCCATGGTTCATCAAGGACTATCAGATCATACGATCCGGAGAGGATGGCAGCAAGTTCAAGTCTTCTCACTTCCCCCCTGGAGAGTGTGAAGAGATCTGCATGCTCCTTTCCGCAGAGGCCGGCAATCCGGATGATGTTCCCGGCATCGCCATGCCAGCTTCCCGCCTCTTCCTCCACGGTCATGGTGCTGATATGATAACTGGTATCCTGCAGGAGCATGACTCTCCTCTCCCCGGTACATTGGATGGTTCCAAAGTCAGGCTCGACAATCCCTGCCAGGATCTCCCCGAGTGTGGTCTTGCCGGATCCTACCCGTCCTGTGAGCAGATGGACTCCTGACCCGAACTCTGCGTCTGCGTGGAGAGTGAATGCACCTTTTTTCCTGCCAACTCCGGAGAGCCTGATCAGGGGTGTATTCATTCAGCACCTCCTTCAGGCAGGGAGCTCAATACCTCTCTCCAGAACCACGGACTACTCAAATGATCAGGGAATGATTGTCCTGACTCTTCAGTGAGAGAGAGATGATCGACCACCTCTCCCCTGGCCAGCCGTATCATCTCGTCCGCAATCGCCATCCGTTCAGGCCGGTGGGTGGTAAAGACAACATACCTGATTCCGGATCTCCTGATATACTCCTCAAGATGGTGGCAGAAGCGTTCGTCAAGATGAGAATCGGTCTCATCAAGGATGAGCAGGTCAGGTGATGCAATACATGCGGCGGCGAATGCAACCAGGATGAGTTCACCGCCAGAGAGCCCATGCATATCTCGGTCAAGCAGGTGGGTGATTCCAAGATCATCGGCGCATGTTCTGACCCTCTGATCAACAGTTTCGCAGGGCTGCCAGGTAAACCTGAGCGGGCCTGCCAGTTCATCATACACCCGTGGAAAGAGGATGTTCCGGTCAGGATATTCCCCGACCCATCCGACTGTGCATACGGATGGTTCTTTTCCGTCAATCCTGACTGTGCCACTCACGGGGGGAAGAATGCCTGAAAGGAGCTTTAAAAAAGTGGTCTTCCCTGCCCCATTGGGACCAGCGATTGCACAGATCCCGGGACGAATCGAACAGGAAGGGATGGAGAGTATGCCTGCCCTGACCGACCGAATCTCAATCATTGGTCTGAAAGCCGTGTGGTATAGGGCAGGATACGGCGGGTGATGAGAAATGCTGCTGCCGCCTTGATGATGTCACCTGGAATAAATGGCAGCATCCCGGCGGTGATGGCCGCAAACAGGTTCATCGGTACTGAAATGATGAGCCATGAGAGGCCGAAGAGGTAGATGACCAGCGTTCCAAGAGCAAGTCCTGCTATCTGGATCTTTTCTGATACCTGCTCATAGCAGAGACCAACAAGGATTGCTGCAGGAATAAATCCAATCAGGTATCCTCCGGTCGGTCCAAGAAGCACGCCAAGTCCCGCGGTTCCATTATGAAATACCGGAAGGCCGATCGCTCCAAGGAGAAGATACAGGGCCATCGGGATACCTGCATACCGTTTCATGATCGTGCCGGTCAGGAGCACTGCCATGGTCTGAAGCGTAATTGGTACCGGAATAAAGGGTATTGAGATCCAGGAGAAGACCGTGGTCATCGCGATAAAAAGGGTGGTATGGGTGATGATGATTGATCGGTGATAATTCCCGGCCATTTTTAGATATGGATACAGTCGCCTGCTATGACCCGTTCTATCTTCCCGTTATCTTTCTTGACGACGAGCGCCCCGTTTGGATCAATGTCAATCGCTTCACCTTCAAAGTGCGTCCTCAACGTGACAATCCTGACCCGGCGCCCGATCGTTGAGGAGAAGTTCTTCCACTCCCTGATGACAGCATCAAACTCTCCCTGAGATATCATCTCGTACCGGTTCTCAAACTCTTTCAGTATTGCGGCAAGAAGAACGGCCCGGTCCACATCCTGGTTTACTTCCTGGCTGATGGAGGTCATGGTGCTTCTGATGGTCTGGTTTAATGATTCAAGATTCACGTTCGCATCAATACCGACACCTATCAGACAATATTCTATCTTATTTCCCTCTGCTCCGAGTTCAAGAAGAATTCCGGCGACTTTCTTATCTCCGATGATGATGTCATTTGGCCATTTGATAAGGGCCCCGATATCGTACATCTTGCGCAGGACACGGGCTACGGAGACCGATGCCGCCAGGGTGAGCATGAAGAGCTGTTCGATGGGGATCTGGGGCTGCAGGATGATCGTCACCCAGATGCCACCGGTGGGGGAGACCCAGGCCCTTCCCATTCTGCCAATGCCTCCGGTCTGCTCTTCGGCAATGATAACCATGCCGTTCATCTCATCAATACCGCCCTGCTCGGCAAGATCCTTACCATACCAGATGGTCGAGGGAATGCTCTCGAAAAACCGCATCCTCCGGCCAATAAACTTCGTCTTCAGGTGCTTGTAGATGATGTGCGGCCGAAAGTCCTGGTTCTTATCATGAAGGACATACCCCTCCTCACCTGATGCGGTGATATCATATCCTAGCTGGCGCAGCTCATTGATATGTTTCCAGACTGCCGACTTTGAAAGGGACAGTTCCTCTGCTATCTCACTGGTCTCAACTGGTTTATCGGATTTCTCAAGAATCTCAAGGACTTTAAATGCCTGCGTATACATTTGAATATCACCGCTTTGCCCTGATCTGTTCAGTCGGAAGGGGGCAGGGGTCTTTGCCACAGACCTGTTTTATGATGGTGGACTGATGCTCCATGAGTGTTGCCAGGTCAAATATTCCTGTTATATCCACAAGTCCGATGGCGGCAATGGTCTTTCCGGCATCATCTTTCAGGGGGGCAACGATAACCGGGATCCCTTTATATTGACCTGTTGATGGAGTAACTTTCCGGATCTCTCCGGCCGACAGCACCTCTTCAAGAATAGGACCTGAGTAATCGTCATCAACAACCGCTCCGTCCTCAATCCGTATCCCCCGTTTCTCAAGAGATCGGGCAGTCACCGGCAGCTTCCCCACCATCTCGTGAATCGCCATGCAGACCGGTATCCAGTCGGTTGCCGCTGCCTGATCAGATAAGATATAACGGTTCATCATCTTCCTCAATTATTCCCTTGTGTCTGATTACAATAATCCTTCGCCTTCACTGACGCAGAACTCACGGACAAAACGACGGGACGGATATTCATGCAGGCTGGCGATCAGAATCCGCCCTTTTCCATATGATATATCCAGCATAACCGGACCGTCAGGTGCCTGCAGAATGACCTGCCCGTTCTCATCACCTGGTGAGGAATCCAGAATGCCGTCGATTGAGACTTCTTCAGCTCCCTCCTCTATTATTGAAATGAAAGGATGGTCTTTCTGCGTCTCCAGTGATGTTGTGGAAAATCCGTACCGGTACGAGACAGGGACCGGCAGCCAGTCATATGCGGAGGGATGATCTGCTCCTGCCCCAAATGTCAGAAGTGTCCCTCCCTCCTCCACGTATCTTCTGATTCGGGGTCGTATCGCTCGTAAGGCAGCAAGAACTGTCGTATGTCCGGGAGATGCAAATCCGGCAGGAACAACAAGACCGTGTAGTCTGCGCCTGAAAAATGGGGCGGCCAGAAGATGCGGGGTTACCAGTTCACAGGAATGACCGCATTCTTCGATGAGACGGGTGAACAGAACCGGCCCTTCCCAGATGACCGCGACCTGCAAAGTCATCTATCCCTTGATCACTCCGAGTGGTTCCAGTCGCGCCACAAGCCGGGACAGGCCAAGGTTATGGACGACTGATACCACTTCTGATGATGATTTGTATGCATCCGGCGCCTCCTCTGCAATGGCCCCGTCATGGGGTGCCTTGACCATGATTCCCGCTCTCCCCAGGGTCTCCCTGATATTCTTCCCCTGTATCTTCTTCTTTGCCTGGGATCGGGAAAGCACCCTTCCAGCGCCATGACAGGTAGAACCAAACGTCCGGCTCATAGCGACATCGGTTCCTTTGAGCAGGTACGAGGATGAACCCATGCTGCCAGGGATGATCACCGGCTGGCCGACATGGGTGTAGTCAGCAGGAACATCAGGACATCCCGGACCAAAGGCACGGGTTGCACCTTTCCGGTGGACACAGATCTTTGTCCTCTTTCCATTGATCGCATGCTCTTCTATCTTTGCGACATTATGGGCAACATCATAGACAAGCCGGATGTCATCATAGCCAATCCCGCACATTCCGGTCAGGACTTTTCTTATCTGGTGGGTGATGATCTGCCGGTTCGCCCAGGCATAATTCGCTGCTGCAGCCATCCCGCCAAAGTATGCCTTTCCTTCCGGTGATGTCAGGGGAGCACAGGCAAGCTGCTTGTCAGGGAGTGAGATATGGTATTTAGAGACGGCATGTTCGAGCACCTGGAGATGGTCGGTGCATACCTGGTGACCAAGTCCCCGCGATCCACAATGAACCATCATGCAGACCTGGCCCTGTTCAACTCCATAGGCCTTTGCAGCCTCATCATCATAGATCTCTTCTACAACCTGTATCTCAAGAAAGTGGTTTCCTGCGCCCAGTGTCCCGCTCTGGGGAACTCCCCTTGTTCTGGCCTTTCGTGAAACATGGGCAGGATCTGCTTCTTTCATCCGGCCCTGCTCTTCACAGTGGATGATATCATCAGAATTTCCGTACCCCTCTTCAACTGCAAAGCCGGCGCCATCGGTCATCATCTTCTCCAGCTGCTTTTCAGAGAGACGAAGGGAGGACCGTGCCCCCACACCGACCGGGACTGCGTCAAACAGATTGTCCAGAATCTCTTTCTTTTTGACAAGGTCTGATGGTTTCAGGGGAGTAGTCAGAAGTCTGACACCACAGTTGATGTCAAATCCAACACCCCCAGGGGAGATAACACCGGTATCATATTCAAATGCCGCCACGCCACCGATGGGAAAGCCATATCCCCAGTGGATATCCGGCATGGCAAGGGAGTTATGGATAATCCCTGGCATGGTTGCAACATTTGCCAGCTGCTGCAGGGCACCTTCCTCCAGTGTCTTTGTCAGTTCATCAGAGAGGAAAAACCGGCCAGGAACATGCATCCCCGGGATAAATCCTACCGGCAACTCCCATTCATATTCTCCGTTTCGCACAACACCTTCAATCATACCAGTCCCTCACACATCAAACAATACATCGCAGGTATATTCATTCTGTTCCTGCCTGATAGAAAGACCATACCAGGAGATTCCTTTCACCTCAGTGCCCCCCCCGTGGATTGATGCATCAAATGGCTCTCCCCGGAGGATTGCCCTGACCTCACCGTCTTTTATCTGAAATTCAAACTCGCAGAAGACAATATTCTGAACCTCTGACTCAAACAGGAGTTCAGAGAGGAATCCATGAAGAAGATGTTCCAAAGACTCGCCGGTCACGGTAACAGATACCTCCTCGACCGGTTTTGCCGATCCCCGGTACATCGTCTTCATGAGGGCATGACCTGCATCGGTAAAAAGCCCGGCAGGATCAGCTGCCCTGATATGCATCAGAATATCAGCGGTATGGTCTTTCTCTTCAAAGCTCATCAGAACCCGTGGTATTCTTCCGAGAATCCTTCGTCCCTCATCCCGATGTGGTAGGGGATCAGGCCCATATGGATATGATCGATGTACCTGGCCTGGTACATGGAGATATATATGGTGCGCTCACCTGCCTTGAGTGCAAGGTCGCTGGGTTTTGGTGGTTTGTATGAGATGGGAAGAAGGATAGGCCCGCCACATGAGGTCGAGATTCGAAAATCAGTATTTCGTTCTTTCATATACTCGATCACTTCATCATCGACATGAATCGAGTGATAACCAGCCTCCTCGTACAGACCGGCTTTCAGATCGGACATCCAAAACAGGTGATACCGGAGGGGAAAAAAGGGTTGTGCCGCTTCGTTTTATGCGGTCATGATCTTCCTGACCGATGGAAGGTCCTTCTCTCTCAGCCGATAGGATCTGCACCGTCTCTTTTCATCCCTGATCCCCTGCAGAATGCCAATCCGCGATGATATGAGCCCAATCATCCCCCCGACGCCATGATATGAGACCGGGTATGAGGGAGCCAGCCGTTCATATACTTCTTCGATGGTGAGGTCTCCATGCTGGAGAAATAATGAGAGAGCAGCACGTCTGACACCATTTGGATCCCCTGATAACCAGGTTTTCAATCTATGTTCTACCACATGCTGTCTTGATTGGAATGTCATACCAACCGGTTTCGAATCCGCCGATCATAAGGTTTCTTCTCAATGGGCCTGAATCACTCTGATTCGTGTTTTGTCTGAATGGTTTATGGTGCTCTTTCATGTCCTGGTGCAAACGGAGTGAGAAAAGAGATGCAATTGGGTGTTTCCTCATGCCACTCGTCATTGGAATTGACAAAATTTCGAACGGTGTGCCATATACTATAATGAGTATAGGGCTCTAACCCTTCTGCGCATGAATTTTTTCACCTATGATATCAGCTCCATCTCTCCGATGAAGCTCTGTATCATTCCGCTTGTGATCCTGGTGTTATCACTGGTATCAGTCGGGATGATGTGGATGCAGACCGGTCTTCCGGTCAGTCCGGGGATTGAATTTCAGGGCGGTATCAGCGTTACGATTGTAACTGATGAGACTCCTGAAGAACTGAAGGAATTTTTTTCAGGATATCCCCTAATCAGCATAAATGAGGGGATTAATAACGGTAAGTATCTGAAGTTCGGGCCGATGGATGATGCAACCGCGATAGAGTTTTCCAAGATGGTTGAAGAGAAATATTCCGGAGCAAAAATAGATCAAATCGGCTCATCCTTTGGAGAAACTCTCCAGGAACAGGCTACTCTCGCTCTTATCATATCGTTTATCGGAATGGCAATCGTTGTTTTTGCCGTATTCAGAACCTTTGTTCCGGCTGCTGCCGTGGTCGTCTCGGCATTTGCTGATATGGTCATGACCGCAGCTGCCATGAATGTTCTCGGGATTCAACTTTCCCTTGGAACAACGGCTGCATTATTAATGCTCATCGGTTATTCGGTAGACAGTGACATCCTGCTGACATCCCGTGTCCTCAAACGGAAAGGGAAGTTTGACGAGAAGATGGAGGGTGCTTTTCGGACCGGTATCATCATGACCACCACAACACTTGGTGCCATCCTTGCCATGTGGGCGGTTTCGGCCATTGGTGGTATTCAGATTATCTTTGAGATTGCTTCAGTTCTGCTGATTGGTCTCGTCTTTGATGTCATGAACACCTGGCTTACCAATGCAGGTATTATCAAGTGGTACATGACCGAGGGCAAAGGCAAACTTACAACCGGCCAGCGGGGTGCATAAATGGATAAAGACACCCTTGTTGACATGGTTAAGGATTACCGGGTTGCATTATACCTGGTTCTGCTGATTGCATCGATCATCGTCATCTTTCCCCACCCTGGTCCCTCAGGACTAGACACAAATCTTCAGTTTGGTCTTGACCTTGATGGTGGCTCATGGATTCAGCTCGAGTTTCAGTCAGCCATCGTGACGTTCAAATCCGATCAGACGCTTGATAAGTTCATTCCTGAGCTCAAGACCCGTCTAGATGCTGAGGTGAACCTGGTCGATCAGAATACTCTTGAAATCCGTTCAGACGTCTCTGAAGAAGATCTTCGTGCGATAATGGCCGAGCTCAAAACTGAACTGGTTTCCTTCAACCCAGGAGTGACCAAGGAGACTGCAGACGATGTCAAGCGTATCCTGGAGAACAAGATTAACAGTCTTGGAACTCAGGATGCGAAAGTCTACGTTATCACTGCTCTCAATGGCATCAGCCGGTACATCCGTATTGAGATGGCCGGAGTCTCGATGGGAGAAGCCCAGGAGATTGTCGGTAAGCAGGGTAAGTTTGAGATTCGTATCCACACCACTGGCAATGAGACAGAACATGTCCTCTTTGGCGATGCCATTCAGTCTGTTGCAAACCCTTCCCAGACTCCGCCGAACAGCAATAACTGGGGTGTGTCCTTTGTAATTACTTCGGACGCTGCTGAAGAGCTTCGTCAGGCGGCTATCCGGGTTGGTGCAACCAAGAAGCCTGAAGGGCATAACCTTGACATGATCCTTGACGGTAAGGTTGTATATTCTGCTCCGCTTTCACCAGATCTTGCCGCAGAACTGCAGTCAAAGGCAACTTCCAACCTGCTTGCATCAACCGGCGTTGGTGAAGAGGGACGGGAACAGGCCAGGCTCCTTGAGATTCACCTGCGAAATGGTGCGCTGCCGGTTGGAGTGAGCATCGCAGGATCTGGCTCTGTTTCACCAGAACTTGGTGACCAGTTCAAATTCTGGAGTGTTCTTGCCGGTGTATTCGCACTTCTTGCGGTTGCAGTCAGTGTGTTTATCCGGTACCGTGAGCCAGGCATTGTCTTCCCGATGGTGCTTATCAACGGTTCTGAAATCATCATTCTGCTTGCATTCACGACCTTCTTCATGCAGCTGGACCTTGCGACCATCGCTGGTCTGATTGCAGTGTTAGGTACGGGTATTGATCAGCTGGTGATCATCACAGATGAAATCCTGCATGAAGGTAAGGTGCCCTCGCCGAATCTCTATATGAAGCGGCTGAAACGGGCTCTTGGTATTATTGTAGCATCCGCAGGAACCGTCCTTATCGCCATGCTTCCGCTGGCAGTCATGGACCTTTCAACCCTGCGTGGCTTTGCAATCATTACCATTCTCGGTGTTTTAGTGGGTGTTCTGGTAACTCGTCCGGCATATGGACGGATTATCATGTCTATCCTCTCCAAATAACCGATACCATACTTTTATCTGTTTTTTTAACGCAATTCTGCTAAGGTGCAGCATGTCAAAACCGATTCTTATGGACTTTTATGCTGAATGGTGCGGACCGTGTAAGCGAATGGGCCCGATCCTGGAGGAACTCAAAAACCGGATGGGGGATTCTGTGGAGATACGCAAGATCAATGTTGATGAACATATGGCTGAAGCCCAGAATTACCACATCTCTGTTGTTCCGACAATCATCGTTGAAAAGGATGGTATTGTAGTCCAGAAATTCCAGGGAGTCACCGAAGCAGATACCCTGGAATCGGTTCTTCGACCCCTGGTGGGGTAACGTGCGGGTTGGAATCGTAGGAGGAACCGGAGATATCGGGGAAGGGATGGCAATGCGGCTGTCCCGGATCATGAATGTCTGCGTCGGTTCCCGTGACCCCTCAAAAGCACAGGATACGTGTGATACCTGCCTGTTGTCTGCAAAGGAACGTGGTGTTAACTGCTCGGTTCAGGCAGGCAATAACCAGGATGTTGTATATGAATCTGATGTAATCATCCTGGCTATCCCGTTCAAACATCTCAAATCCACCGTTGAAGGAATCACCGGCTGGGAAGGCAAGATTGTCATCAGCCCGATAAATCCGATGGAACGGCGTGACTCCTTTGTATACGTTCCACCGGAAGAGGGTTCTGCAGCACTCTATCTTCAGAAGATTCTCCCGCCAACCGCCCGCATATGCACGGCATTTAACAACATAGCCGGAAACCGGTGGGGAGACATGACGAGTGAGCTTGAGTATTCGGTACCGGTCTGTGGTGATGATCCGGAGGCTAAGCAGATCGTCATGGACCTGGTAAACCAGATCTCATCCCTGAAGGCATATGATGCCGGACCACTCGCCTCGTCTCACATCGTGGAGAGTATCACCCCCCTCCTTCTGAATGTTGCACGGTTTAACAAGATGAAGGACGTCGGAATCCGGTTCGTGTAAGTCAATGCCAACAGAAGAATTTGCCCGGATAGGAAAGCGTCTCTTTTCAGAGCATCTGGTCGGTGGGAACTTTGGGAACATGAGTATTCGTGACGGGGAGGAGAGTTTCCTCATCACGAGATCAGGTTCATACCTGGATGATCCGGGTGACCTGGTACGGGTTCCCCTCTTTGGTGATGTCCCATCTGAAGCATCGAGCGAGTGGCGGGTTCACCGGGCTGTGTACCAGCAGACACGGCACCGTGCCATTGTTCATGCCCATCCGCCGTACGCAGTCGCAGCATCCCTGGTCCTGGATGAGATTACTCCCCTTGATAGTGAAGGGAAGATGTTCTGTCCTACTATCCCGATTGCCGTTGGTGAGCCGGGCACCAGGGAACTTGCTGATGACGTAGCTGACTGTCTGGCACTGACCGGTCTGTGTATCGCACGAGGACATGGAACCTTCGCCACCGGGAAAACTCTTGAAGAGGCTTATCTTTATACGTCCCTGGCTGAGCATGCCTGCAGAGTGCTCTCCCTGGTTCCCACATACAGGTAGATCCATGACTCTTGAGGATAAGATTGCATCCCTGACACCAGAACTCAGGGCACAGGTTGAGGATTATGTTGACTTCCTGGTAAGCAAATCGGGAGGTCTGGATAATTTTTCCGGGTTTTCCTTTTCTGATGACTCTGATGAAGAGCCAGTGGAGTCGAAAATTTCCTCTCCGCCAGAAATTCCCGTTTCAAAACCTGCGATGAACGTGAAGGGACAAGTCGGGTCAGGGATTATCATGGCAGAAGAGAGACTCCCTGAAACCGATCCTGATTACATTGACTTTGCGGATATCAATAGCAGGTTCGGACACACCCCGAAAGGTGAAGAGGAGAAGAAAGGACCGGGCCGTCTGAAAAGATTTCTTGACTGGATGTGAATCAGACCACCCGTGATGTGGTTGAGAGCTCGATACCTTTTCCTGATATGATAAACGGGAGCAGTCTTCCCGGAGGCTGCAGCCCGGTCAGCTTTTTTACATTAAGTGTTCTGATGATCTCGTTGCCATGCATATCTTCATGCAGGTGGATGACAACATCGCAGAGCCGGATCAGAAGTATCTCATTATACGGGGCATGAAGACCTTCGTACAGGGTGAAGAAGGCATTATCCCGTGATGCCTGGATGGTGGCCCTGCATGAGACCACACCGGCAAGGACCGGTTCTATTCCTTCACGCATGATGAGGGTTGACAGGGAGTCAATGATGAGACCGCCGTCTCCGGCATGGGCAAATATTTCAGTTGTTGACAGCCCCCGTGCATGGACCATTCCGTCGAGAAGGTACCCGTCCAACATGAAAAATCTCCGGTGCTCAGGAAGTATCTCCCAGAACTGGCGGGCAAACTGATCAATCCCTGAAGTGGCCGAACCGATAAGCAGGATCGTACTCCCCGGGAGAAATCCTCCGTCAAGGGCAAGGTCAAACCCGTTTATTCCGGTTCTGTTTCTTCCGACATAGGTCCGGACCATCGTCCCGGCCTTGTCATCAGACTCTTCTGTCATGATGGTCTTATTGATGTGAAATCCATGCACACTGCCATGGATAGTTACGCCATTATCTATTTATTGCGGCTTATGTAATTATGGTAGTAGAAGAAGAGGGGGTGTCTCTTTTGGTCAGGGTCAGACCAGAGGTGGGGTGTCGTACTGATGTCTGTCCTGATCAGCCGGGTTCATTATGAAAGTCAGGGTGGGGAGTTTAAAAAAAGAGAAGAATGGTGAAAAGGGGAAGGATAAGGTAGCTGAAGATCCAGCTGCAGTAAAACCCTCCGCCCCGGCAAAGCCCTTTAAATTATCCGCGCTAGGCGGGAAGAAGAAAGAGGCTGCAGAAAAACCTTCAGGTCTCCGGCGGCTTGGGAAAAAGGATGCACCGGCAGAGCCAGCCCCAGCATCAGGGGCCGCTGAACCGGAGAAGAAGTCCTTATTAAGTTCATTTAGTAAGATTGCTCCACTTGCAAAGAAGCGTGAGCAGTACGATCCCAAGGTTCACGGGATGATGGTCAATCTCACCTTCGAACCGCCACCGGGAACCGAGGAGATAGAGGTATATCCGGTTAATCCGCCGTTTGCATACATCCGTATTACCTACAATTATTCCACGCACGAGTACCTGTACGAGATTGTCGAGCCCATCTATACAGAAGCGGAAAAGAAACTCCTTGATGAGCTGAAAAAAGGTATCTTTGAGCGGGTGAATGTCAATACCAGGCAGATATCCCGGGAGACTGCGGCAGAGACCCTTGAGTCCATGATGAACGAGGTTCTTGCCGACTATGCCATCACCTTAGATCCCCTGACCTATGAGAAGATCCATTACCATCTGAAAAAGGACTTCCTGGGTGACGGACTTGTCGACCCGGTGATGCATGACCGGTTTATTGAAGATATCTCCTGTGATGGTATCGGAAGACCGCTCTTTGTCTATCACTCCAGGTATGAATCAATAGAATCTAACCTTTTTTACAAAGATGCTGCTGATCTTGACTCATTTGTAACCAAACTGGCACAGCGTGCAGGAAAGCACATCTCGGTTGCCGACCCGATGCTGGATGCGACCATGCAGGACGGGTCACGTATCCAGATGACGCTCGGTTCTGAAGTGACGGCACATGGGTCAACGTTTACCATCCGTAAGTTCAAGGATGAACCTATCACCCCGACCGACCTTATCGAATGGGG
>ERZ1645192.2011-NODE-2011-length-16881-cov-7.872519_pt1 | contig 16881 bp, 15 predicted proteins | sample MGYA00575354_ERZ1645192 | MGnify/ENA primary metagenome ERZ1645192 (study PRJEB40844, sample SAMN11349763) | freshwater sediment metagenome | isolation source: river sediment | host: Sediment | place: India: Faizupur Khadar , New Delhi | collected 2017-02-21 ... | reverse complement strand
GGGGAGGATACAGCGGATATTTTGCCGACCCTGATGAGTATCTGTGGGAAGTCGCCTTCAATCCTTTCTGGAAATTAGACCCGGAGGGGAGGGTCTGGGTGTGATACTTTCGAATAAATTACTATCCGCACTGTGCTAGGTGTTCTCCGAATATCTCCCTGCTCTCTTCATTCTTCCACAAACCACCTGCCGACGACTTTTCGGAGAGAACCCTTGAATAACCGTTTTTAAAATGTTAATTACCCTAATCTGATGATTGATAAAGATACCCAGGATTCCAAACACATCCGGGACGCCATTTGAAATTATTTTTGGGATCAATCTCGTATTTTGAGAGAAATTCGAGCGATAATTCATGAGAATCGGCTTTGTTCAACGGTAGTAAAAATAATCGATTCGGCTTATTAGCTGTTCCTCCAATTCCAATTACGATAAATACTGGAATTTTTTCATCTTCCTCAAATTGTTTGTATCGGGCCATTTGTTCGGGATATATTAAATCGTAATTGCCGAGAAAGGACCGCCACTTTGTTTCAAGCGCAAATTTTTCATGATTGGGTCGATATCGTAAAATAAAGTCGGGATCGAGGTTATTCTCAATTGTGAGAGAATCAACGAGAAATCCGTTAGATCTGGGAAAAGGCACAGTCTGTTTGACAATAGTGAAATCCCGTTTATTAAACTTATTTTTTACGAAATTTTCAAAAATTTCTCCCTTTTCGAAGCTATCAGCTTTTTTTGGTTTATAGGTGAGTTCGTCTGGTTTGTCGACCAGTTTTGATGCTGAATCGGAAATGGATACTCTTTTTTCTTTATTCTCTATCGCAATTGAAAAACTATCAAGGACTCCGAAACCATAGACATATCCTAAAAAGATTGAGTAAGCAGTATTCCTGGTCAAAAATGCAAGAACAATAAACAATAATAGTCCCGCTATCAGTAAAATGCCTTTCAATTTTTGTTTATTTTCAAATTGCATAAATCCAGTAATGAAAATAACAGCCACACGTTCTTTCTGAATAAAATTATTATTTCCCATTCGTTTTCTAATTCTCAAAATTTTATTAAACATTAATTCTTATCGTTAATTTTCACTGATGATATTCTCCCATTCATAAAAATTTTACAGTGTAACCTTCTTTTGAAAGGAGAAGTCATTTCCTCCTACTTCCCCGAATTCAAATCCAAATGATAAACAATCCCAGGATACCCCTGTTAACTCCTCCCTATCCTTCAATCCTTCAGTAACCCTTCAGCAAAACTATGGAACCTGCTGATGGATCCAAAAACAACCCAGCGGCTTCAATCCTGAAAATTCTCTCTATATTAATAATACATGTACATGTACAGATCAATACTCTGGAGGTTGGAGATACACACTATCCTTGAAATGCAGGAACTCAGGTATCCCCTTCTGTCTGTGCCTCCCAAAGTTCCATAGTGCTGAAGGCACCGTCGGCAAAAAACTCCAAAAGTGCTTTAATGAGAAAAATAACTTTAAATAATGGCTGAATCAATCCTCCAGCATGGCTGGTTTTACTGTAGGGGTTCTAGAGTGCTGCAGGAATCAGAAGTGGTTTGTTACCCCCCAGAAATGAGAGAAGATGCAGAGTATCCTGGATTGATTACTGCCAGGGATGGGAAGGCCTTCTCCAAATAACCCTTTAAGAAGATCAAAAAATGCGAGGGATGGGAGCCAGAACGGAGCGTGTAATGCGCCCCGATTGGAGGCCGCGCATAATAACATGTTTAGTAATCAATCAAACAACAACACAATCTAATAACGAACCTCTTCTAACAATCGACCGTGAAGGACTCTTCTCTCTCCGGTCCCTTCAGCTCATCTATATAACTCTTAATCAGAATCCTCTCATTGAAGGCGAATTACAACCATTTAACTACGGTCACCGACTTTTTTATTAATAAAACCAACTAAACGATTCCATATATGGGGGTAATGGAGATAAAAGGATGAGTGATACTCGTTTTAAATTGGGGATTTCGGCCTTTGTTTTTATGATTGGGATCGCTTTAATTCTGAATTATTTCACAAATAGTGATCTATATTTAATTCTCGCTGTTTTTTTCGTTGGGATGGCATTAATTTTAACTTTACTTGCTCTTTATGTAGGAGAGAGAAATTTCTACTTGTTGGGATTGGGCATAATATTATTGTTTTTAGGTCTAGTTTTCTCATTCTCCCATCCTAAAAGTGTGCCAGTTGATTTCAGCGTATTTACGGGGATATTTTTAATTTTTATTGCCGTTTTATACTTATTCTATTCATTTAAAAGAAAAGAGAGAGAAGGTAGTTAATATGGTGGACCTTAAAAAACGAGTTCAGGATGATCGTGGACTCATAAAGAATATCGAGCTTGCCATTCCGGGATTTCGTGGTTATAGGAAAAGAGAGGATCTCCGGGTTTCGGACAGTCTCCTTAGGGCCCAAATTGCAGATCAACTTCACGATGATGTTGCTGAGTTACTTGAGAAAACACGGAATTTTCTCGCGGACTCTCTCGACTTTTCACTCTTGAAAGAGATTGGGGAATTAATACAAATTGAGAAGACGGTTGAAGCGAGAATCAGACATGCTGAACAGGGATATTCAGGTATTTCCCCTAGTTATCGGATTGAAGAAAGTGAATTAATTTCTCTCTATGAGTATGATTGGAACCTTATTCAGCATGTCAAGGATCTTACTGCGATGACAATTATACTCAATAAGAATGTGGAAAACGGGCGTACTAATGAATCAAAAAATGACTGCGATCGTATCAGTAACAAATTCGAGAATATCAATGAATTGTTAGAGGACAGGATAGAGAAGATTGCCAATCTGGGGGCTATCTAGATGGGTAAACACGACAGAGTGCAAGAGACTGGTGTCGGTAGCGACATTAAAGGTACGGAATCGAGAAAAACATTCTATTGGCCCGATGCGCACAAGGGAGAGAATGTCATTTGGCGTCTCCCCGAAAATATGAAATGGAATGACAATGTTGTTGTGAGAGAAGATGAATATGGGGTTTTTTTACGAGATGGAAAAGCTTTAAGGATTTTTGATATCCCCGACAGGTATGCTCTTACTACCCAGAACATTTCAGGAATACAGAGGGTTGCGGACAAATTAATGGGGGTCATCCAGATTGGAGAATTCTATTGGGTTCAAAAAAGGGAGTTCAGATCGAACTTTGGCACTGTAGAACCTCTGACCTATAGAGACAATGATTTCGGTCTCGTAAGAATCCGTGCCTTCGGGCAATTTGCCTACAGAGTCTTTGATCCCATGCTATTAATTACACAATTTGTCGGAACAAAAGGGATGACAACCTCCGATGAAATAGTGAATTGGTTAAAAAATCAAATAGTCATGATCCTTAATGATACGTTGGGAGAATTGAAATCCCAAAAGGGGATGAGCATTTTAGATATGCCTGCTCAGTTGCAGATAATCGAGCAGTTATGTCTTGGAAAATTAACTCCTCAGACCCAGGCTTATGGGCTGAAAATAACAAAATTCTCGAATATCAATCTGAATTTGACCGATGAGGTCCAGGCAGCCATTGATAAACGTGGTGCCATGTCCACCCTTGGGGTAAATTATATGCAGTATCAGACAGGAAAGGCAGTTGAAGGGGTTGGCATTGGTGCGGCTCAAGGTGGGGATGCATCCGGGTTTGCCGGTCTTGGAGCGGGTATGGGCGCAGGTCTATCTATGGCTCAAGCAATGATGAAAGGAATGGAGGGACAGGATTTAACGGATAAGTCTTTGACATGTCATAAATGTGGGAAACAAATTCCAGAAACTGCTAAGTTTTGTCCCGAATGCGGAGCTTCCACTTCCTCTACCAATACTACCTGTAAAAAATGCGGAGGAAAAATGCCCGAAAATGCAAAATTTTGTCCGGGATGCGGAGACAAGCAATAAAATAAAGGAAATTCATTAATTTCATATAAAATATTATAAAATCGATTTAATTCTCTCAAAAAGGTCAACTGCCTTAATATTAATCCCGCAATACTGACAGATAGTTGTATCAACTTTATCGGGGAAGTTCAAAGAAGCTCCACATCCAGGACATTTGAATGTTTGCATAACGACTCCACCATTTTTTAGGTATTCCTTGATAGCGGAGAAGTCGATAACTGTAATACCCTGAAATTCCTTTTTCTTGACTCTATCCTTTTTTTTCAATATACAGTCATTCAATGAATTATAAAATGGGGTGAGGCCTTTTATAATTCCTAAATACATTTCCTCCCCAGTATCACATTTTATGAATATAATATTTGTATTTCCCCAGCTGTCATTCAATTTTTTTAACTTTATGATATTCTCTAAAGGTACTGATAGTTCCCTATATTCAAGACTGATAGCATCCTCTGAGAATACAAAAAAATTATCGGTAGTTAATACATAGAAAGATAACCCAGTATACATCCAAAGAAACTCAGGATCACAGTCCGTCCAGGAACAAAAGTTTTTATCAATAATTTTTTCGGATCGGCTAAAAACTAAACTATCGACTTCTTCCTTAAACCATTCCAACCGTTTTAAGTATTCATTTCTATTCTCACATATTTTTGGATTGAGTGAGTAGGCTTTTTTGTAACATTTGTTTGCATCAGTATACTCCCCGTATTTTTCAAATATTGCTCCTTTTTTATCCCATACAAATGCATCATCTGGATGTTTTGATAAATAGCGATCCAGATACATTATTGCCTCATCAAATTCACCCATCTCAGCGTAACAATCGGAAATTGATGTTATTATTTTGAAATCATCAGGATTTAATTCATAGGCCTTTTTAAAAGAATTTTGGATTTCTTGTCTATATCTTCCATTCTCGTACATAAAATAGGCGTAACCCTTCCACCACCATACCTCACTGTCTGGTTTGATTTGAATTGCCTGATCAAAACAATTAATTGCTTCTGTATTGTTTCCCTTCTTAAGAAACGCTTTTCCTTTGTAAAAAATAACTTTTCGATTTCGTGGATCTATTTTTAGAAGCTCCGTATAAGGCCAACCATAAGGATCTGAGTTTATATCTGATTTATCCAAATATTCTAAATGATTAATTAATTCATCGAACCGTTCCTTTTTGCTTTTGCCAAAAATACCCATTCAATCACCTAATTTCTTAAATTAATGCCCTAATTTTTTCGAAAACGTCAACCGCTTTAACATTAATCCCACAATACTGACAGATAGTCGTATCGACATTGTCAGGAAATTCCAAAGCCGCACCACACCCTGGGCACTTGAACATCTGCATGACAATGCCACCGTTTTTCAGGTATTCTTTGATGGAGGAGAAATCGACATTTATATTGACTCTTTTCTTACTTTCGTTTTTCTTTTTTTGAACAAGATCCAATAGAATGGCGTGAGCCTTTTCATATTCATTGTTTAATCCATAGGTATCAAAAGTAATTCTGGATGTTTTAAATTTCTCTCTAATTATGCTCATTGTTAGACTTATATAGTAGTCTCGGTAGAATGAACTTTTTATGTCGGTACTTCGCCATAAATCGCTTATCGATATTACGTTCTCCAAAGGGATGACCAGTACTACCGATTGTGCAAAATAATCTAAAAAGTATAAATTTTCTGAAGTGAGAACTAAAAAATCACTATCTATCTCATATTTATAACCATAAGATTTTAAATTGATTGATCCTTTCCAAATTACTTTCTCATTATCTGATAATATTAGGATTTTTTCGATATCTTTAAGTTTTAAATGTTTTTGTGAAATCCATAAATATTCTGATGCAGTATGCCACTCAGGATATATTTTTTTCTCAGGGTCAATTTTTAATATTTTTTCGAAAATAATAACTGCTTGACTGTAATTTCCCCTCTTAAAAAATTCGATACCTTCCTTTATTAATTCGGTAAGTTGTCCCTTGATTCGTTCATTTTTACTTTTCCCGAAAATGCCCATAAATTCACCTTTCCGTTCAGATTAAATTCCGAATCTTCTCAAAAAGGTCGACCGCCTTGATCTTATTCCCACAATACTGGCAGGTTGTTGTATCGACATTATCGGGAAATTCCAACGAAGCACCACATCCTGGGCATTTAAACGTCTGCATGACAACGCCCCCATTTTTCAGGTATTCTTTGATGGAGGAGAAATCGATGACGGTTATCTTCTCCGGCAGTCCTTTATCCTTTTCTTTCTCTCTCCGAATGGTTTCTGATATCGAATTGTAAAATTCGTTAAAATCCTTTTTAATCCTTAAGTAAAGGTTATCGTCTTTTCCTGAGCCATACTGAATATGAATTGAATTTTCGAATCCATATTCATCCTCAATTTTTTTTACCACAACTATATTTCTTAATGGAATTGAATGAATTCTCCCCACTCCCTCCTCAATTATAAAAAAATTATCAGTGGTTAGTATACTAATTATTGCCGGATATTTTTCAATTTGTTCATTGATGGTTGTAGGGATAAACTGGAATCTTATGATAACTTCACGATGAGCGATTTTGATATAAGTACAATAATATTTGCCAATAATGTGTTCATATCTTCCTAAAACAAGAGCTTTTTCGGCGTCTCTTGTGAGCTGTTCTTCTTGATGAATTCTCAAATAATTCACCCTATACATATAATGATTTGGCTCAAGAGAATGTGACTTTAAATATGAATCACGGGCTTCATCATAACAGCCCAGTAGTTCTGACAGTACGGCCTTTTTATACCATGCATAGGCATCATTTGGATTATTTGAAAGATATTGATCGAAATATTGTTTTGTTTTATCAAACTGTCCTATCTGAGCATAATAAAGACAGATTTTCTCTATTATAAAGGGCTGATTCTGATCCAACTCATATGCTTTTTTATAAGCGTCGATGACTTCAGGTATGTTGCCACTATGCACTTTTATGAAATCACCCTTTTCTACCCATATTTTACTATCTGGTTTAATTTGAATTGCTTTATCAAAACATTGAATAGTCTCATCAATTTTTCCCTGACGACCGAGTACATAAGCTTTGTTAAGTAAGGCCTCCTGATTTGTTGGATCAATTTTTAGTACTTCTGAAAATTTTAAAATAGCCTTATCCCCACTGTCTGGTTGAACCGACTTTGCATATATTTTTCCCGATTCCATTAATTCTTTGACGCGTTCCTTTTTACTTTTCCCAAAAATTCCCATTAACTCCACCATAAAACGAAACTATATTAGAGTCCGAATCTTCTCAAAAAGGTCGACAGCCTTAATTTTATTGCCACAAAACTGGCAGGTAGTTGTATCAACATTATCTGGGAATTCCAACGCAGCCCCACATCCAGGACACTTGAATGTCTGCATAACGACTCCACCATTTTTCAGGTATTCCTTGATAGAGGAGAAATTGATAAAAACATTCCCTTTATTCTGGTTTTCAATCTTGTCTCTCTTTTTTGCCATTGCATGTCTTAAGGAGGTATAAAATTCAGGATAATCCTTATTTGGTTTTATATGAATGACTACTTCGTCATCCTTTCCCGGCCCATATTTGATAAAAGGGCCACAGTAAGTCCCATCCACCCTAATAATTTTTTCTAAAGGTATGATTTCTTCCCCGTAACAATGTAAATACAAATTATAATTTGTTAATACACAAAAACCATTATCAAAATCAAGCTTATCGTTATTAAGTGACATAAGGCATGCTTCTTTTTGATTGGTTAGAGCACATTGATAAATCCCAATAATATCTTCGGCTTGGCTCAAATGAAGGGAATTTTTATCCATTTTCCTCAGTTCTTTTTCACGTGCAATCATTCTCTGAAATCTTTTCAACTTTATTCGATATTTCTCTGGATCGAGTGAATCGGCTTTCAGATAACATTCTTCCGCACCCTCATCGTCATGAATACGCTCTAAAAATTCTCCTTTTTTTGCCCATGCCTCGGAATTGCCGGGATGATTTGATAAATAGCGATCAAAACATTTTTTGGCTTCTTCATAATAACCTATATCTTTAAAATCATCACATATCCGACATGTAATTGAAAAATTATCAGGATCTAATTCGAGTGCTTTTTTAAAAGATTCAATTGCATTATTTATATTTTTGAGAGATATGAAAGCCCTCCCAATTCTGTAGTAATTGTAAGCATGTGGTTTGATTTGATTAGCCTTGTCAAACCATAGAATTGCCTCTTTGTAATCCCCTTTTCGTTCAAAAGCATCGCCCTTCCAGAACATTGCTTCTTGATTATGAGGATCGAGTTCTAAAATCTTGCATATTTCATAACTTTCTGGATCTTCAATTGTGCTGCTTTTCAATCTCTTTAACAATTCTTTAAGCAATTCTTCTTCTGCCTTTCGTTCTTTTTTACTTTTCCCAAAAATTCCCATTAACTCCCCAATAAAAAGCAATTTGGATTTTATCAAATTAATGGTTTACTCAAGGATTGCGATTTACTTAAACCCAGATTAATATTGCACCCGCTCTCCCGCTCCGCTCAACGGATGCTCTGTGGCCGGCACCGTGTGCCGCCCGGCTCGACCCAACGGGCACTCACCCGGGGAAGGAGCATGAGGGAGAGCTCCCAACAACAGCGACGAACGGTCCGTGAAACGGTCCGTGAGAAGCGGGTGACAGCAGCCGGTGATGAGGAGTCTGCGACGAAATCACGGGCGTCACTATCCCCAGCCCAGGAAAAGAGAACAGGGAGACGGTGCGGAGCACGGTCGATCGTCGACAGTACTCAGAGAACCGATCACCAGCGGAACGGAGGCCGCCACCGAACGCAGTGAGGGCGTCGCCGGAGCGGAGCGATACAAAGGCACGGGTCAACCCAAACCAGACCCTCCCCTTGGGCTCGAAAGAATCCAGGTCCATAAATTCGCTATTTCTCCAGAATAACTGATTAAAACAGAGATTTTATACCTAGTGCGAGGGATGGGATTCGAACCCATGAACACCTTCGTGACCGGATCTTAAGCATCATACATTCACTTGGCGTGGTGAAGGCCTTTTTACCGCGTAGTGAAGGGATGCCTCATGTATGATCTGGACAATCTCAAGCACCTTGATGCGCGAAACCGCACACATCTGGATGGATATATCCGCAATATGAAACTGGCGCAGCTGAAAGACAAGACCATCTATACCAAGATCTGGAAACTCTATCCTTTCTTCAAATGGTATCAATTCAAGGATACCCGTTTTCTTATCAATACCGACATCGAGGACTACATCATTCACCGCAGAAAACATCTCAGTCCCGTCACGGTCCACCAGGATATTCTTGAACTGAAACTCTATTGCCGCTGGCTCCTCCCCGACAAGGAACACGAATTGTTCAAGAACATCAAACAACGCCGAATCAAGCCCAATCTCCCTGTAGACCAGCTCATCACACGGGAAGACATCCAGGTCCTCGTAAACGCCTGCACCTGGCCTCGTGACCGGGCGCTCATTATGCTCATGTGGGACTCGGGTGCCAGGATCAGTGAGATCACCAGCCTGAATATCGGGCATGTCCAGTTTGACCGCTATGGTGCAGTCATTATCGTGACGGGAAAGACCGGGAGGAGACGACTCCGCCTTATCAGTTCAGTCCCGGACCTCCAGCAATGGATGAATCTCCATCCAGAACGATCCAACGCTAACGCCCCACTCTTCATCACCCTCCGGAACTATGGTAAAAGCCCTCGCAGGCTGGACATGCACACCATCGAGAACACCCTCAAATCACTAGCAAAAAAAGCCGGAATACACAAACGGGTATATCCACATGGGATTCGCCACGCCAGATTGACCGATCTTGCACGTGGGAATGGCGGCAGGCCTGGGCTCAACGAGATGGAACTCCGCCTCGTGGCCGGGTGGGAACGGAACAGTGCCATGCCCGAAGTCTACGTCCACCTTTCGGGTGCTGATGTTGAACACAAGATCCTTGCAAATGCAGGGATTATTGAAGTCGAGGCCCCGCAATCCGCGATGAAGCTCGAGCCCATCATGTGCCCGAGGTGCAAGACAATGAACGCCCATTATTCGGCATATTGTTCGCAGTGTTCCCAGGTCCTCACAGAGAAGGCGGCATTGAGTATCGATGAATCGGTCGAGGTCGCGAGGGCGAGTCCTGATTACCAAGACTTGTTGAGCCGACTGAAAGCTGACCTTGGCATGCGGTCGTGAAATGCGGTCTTCGCATTTATGTCAGGGTATGACCTTACAAAAAATATTTTTTTGTCAGGTTATAACCCTACAAAAAATAGGTTTATGAGGGATTATAACCCCACACTATCTTGTGACATCGCTCTTTGAACTCCTCACCACGCTGAATCCTTGGTGGACCGGCCAGGAATTCGAGACGGGAAAACCCCGGCTCTCCTACTTCTCGAAAATCCAGCGATACCTTGAGACCGATGAAATCATGGTGCTCAGCGGGGTCAGGCGTTCAGGGAAGACAACGCTCCTTTTCCAGACTATCAAATATCTGATTGATAGTCAGCATGTTCCCCCCCGGAATATTCTCTTCGTGAACTGCGATGAGCCCGAGATCTCCGGCCTGGAGAACCCTCTCTCGAAAGTGGTCGATACCTATCAGAAGGAGATCCCCGCGAAAGGAACACTGTACTTGGTCTTTGATGAGATACAGAGTATCCAAGGATGGGAGAGGATTATAAAATCTCTCTACGACCGGAAGAAGTACAAAATAATCATCTCGGGTTCCTCCTCCTATCTTCTGGATTCGCAGCTATCCACACTTCTCTCCGGGCGTTTCTTCACCATCCCTGTATTTCCATTGGATTTCAGAGAGTACCTCGCTTTTCAGGGGATAGAGATAACAGACGAGCCGGTCGACCTCGCCGCCAGGAAATACGAGATACTGAACCAATTGAAACGGTACCTGCGCGAGGGCGGATTCCCCATCGTCGTGCTGCAAGAGGATGAACGCACGAAGGACGATTACCTCAAAGCCTACTACGACAGTATTGTCTATCGTGACATCATCAGGGTCAATGAGATCAGGAACCAGAAGGCCCTTGCCGAGTTGCTCCATTATCTCTTTACCAATGTCACGGCCCCCTATTCCTATCGCCGGCTCAAGAACCTATTTGGAATAGACAACATCACCATTCAGGACTACATTCATTTTGCCGAGATGGCCAAAGTCCTCTTCGAAGTACCGCACTTTGCCTATTCCCTGCAGGCACAGAAAAGACCGAACCGGAAGATCTACTGCATTGACAATGGCCTCAGGAACGCGGTGTCCTTCCGCTTCTCTGAAGACGAAGGAAAGCTTGCCGAGAACTTGGTATTCATCGAATTGCTCCGGTCCGGTTCAACCCCCTTCTACTGGAAGAAGAAAAAAGAGGTAGACTTTGTCGTGAAAGGCCCCGACAATCTCCTCACCGCAATCAACGTCTCCTACACCGATACAATTCCTTCAAGGGAAAGGGACGGGCTGAAAGAGTTTGTGGGTGAATTCGGTGACAAGGTGAAAGAGATGATCATTCTCACGAAGGATACCGAGCAGGTCACCGATGATATCAATCTCATCCCGCTGTGGAAATGGCTCTTAAGGGAGAGATAGCGACTATTTTTAATGGTAGAACAGGGATGACGCTTCTCTTTTAAGTAATCAGTTCCTCGATACCTGCATTCAAACAGAATGGAGGGGAATTCACCTTCTGGTTCAAATCCCTGCCCCCTTCTTTCACCGAGCGGGGTTCCCGCTTATCTCTTCTTTCCTTCAATTCTGGGGCATGCAGAGCGTCAGGATTTCATGATGTATCTGCAGAGGAGAAAACGATATGAAAGAAATTTCCCAGGAAATTCTCGACCACCTCCCCGATCCCATCGCCCGACTGGTCTGGGAGAAATGGATTGCAGAAGGTACAGCCAGATTAATACCTGCAGAACGCGAGGTGCAGAGATGCAGCGCACAATAGATGGCAGCCCCCTCATGGAATCATGCGCCAACACGAATTCACGCGGGACCGCCATCTACTCTTCTGCGTGCCCTGTATTAAGACCAGCGAACCCGATCGCTCCGGTGATGGCCCTATGACACTCAGCGAGTTCACCACCGATCCCGTTCCCCTCTATCTCATCCCGCAGGCGCTGTCGGCAGAGATCCACCGGTTCGGGGATGCTATCGCTGAGGTCCATATCCGGCGGACTGTCGGCCACAATTATATCCTGAACGTACACCATGACCAGGAGAATCGCAATGACAGGTGAACCCGGGACTCTCTCGTACGGAGAGGGTGGCAAGGTCGACATCATTGTAGAGGGTGAGCGATACTTCCTCGCAGCCCCCGAAGTGAAGGCCCTCCTCATGTATGGCCGGATTGTGCCGATTATAGCATCCCTCTCCAGGGTCGCAGAGCCGGCAGAAGGCAAGCCCTCTATTTCCATTGAAGGACACGCTGCGGTCAACCGTTCTGGCAAAGCAGTGATTCTCTATACCAGGAGCGGCCACTTCATCATCCCGCTGGTGAGCTTCCAGCGCGTTGCCCGCGGGGAGGCGGTATCGGCCCCGCTCTTCCCGCTCCTCCCTGAGGGCCAGGAAGGATCGGCATGACAGAAGAGATCCGGAGAGCTGTTGGGTTGCTGTTCGCCCAACCGGCAGTGATAGAGCTTCGGGCAATCACCGACCAGCATATTCATAGCGGGTACTTCAACGACCCGGACCTGCTGGTAAAGGCTGCAGAGACCCTTGATGCCGTTCCGGAGGTCCAGGGGATCTATGTCACCCTGAACGAGGTGGATCCGGCACTCCTCTCCCGCCGGGCAAACCGGGTAAAGATGAGATTCGGGAGGAAGGACGCCACCACCAGCGATACCGATATCATCAGGAGACACTGGCTGCCCATCGACTTGGACCCGGTCCGGCCAAGCGGGGTCTCATCAACTAATAGCGAGCACGACACCGCACTTGAGCGAGCAAGGAAGATCTCAACCTGGCTTGCAGAGCAGGGGTTCCCGGATCCGATTCTTGCTGATTCCGGCAATGGGGCACACCTCCTCTATCGCATCGGTCTTCCGAACGATGATGAAGCAACAGGGCTTGTCAGGTCCTGCCTCACAGTCCTCGATGCTCTTTATTCCGACAATGTGGTGACGGTTGACACCGCGAATTTCAACGCTGCCCGGATCTGGAAACTATATGGGACCACCTCGCGAAAGGGGGATAACACCCCTGATCGCCCTCACCGGATTTCACGGCTGCTCTCCTTCCCCGATGCACTCGAAGCAGTCCCGATTGAATCGCTCCAGCGTCTCTCCACGTTGCTCCCTGCACCGGAATCAATCCCGGCACCGAGTCCAAAGAGCAGGGGACTGAATCTTCACCAATGGATCATTGCCCATGGGATAGGTATCCGTTCCGAGAGGCCCTGGCAGGGAGGGACACTCTATGTCCTCGATGAATGTCCATTCTCTGGCTCACACCGAGATGGGGCGTTCGCTATCCAGTTCCCAAGCGGGGCGATTTACGCAGGCTGTCACCACGCGTCCTGTGGGGCCGGGGCACAGAGATGGCCCGAACTCCGTCAACGATACGAAAGGAAACAATCTCTACCGAGGGAGAGCCAATCTTCACACCCACCACCTCCCAGCCCTAAACCCCCCGCTCCCGAGCACAGGCAACGGGCACTCAACTTCCTGCAAACAGGAGATCCCCTCTCCTTCATGCTCAATGTCTTTCACCGGGATCATGTCGGGGACCGGATTGTTGCCGAGTGCCTGATTATGTCGGTCGCCTCGCAATCGGTGGCTAACACCCGGGGGCTGCATGTCGCCATCTCAGGGAATTCAGGGAAGGGGAAAACCCACGCTTGCAACACCATGCTCTCCCTCCTCCCTGAGCAGTTCCGAATGAAAGGCACCGTCTCAAATAAGGCGCTCTATTACCATGACCAGCTCAGGTCCGGGTCGGTCTTCCTTTTCGATGATGTCTCGCTTTCCGAGGACCTGCAGGAGATCCTCAAAGCAGCTACCGCGAGTTTCCGCGAGCCGATCGAGCACCGGACGGTCACCACCGATCGCCAGATGCGGGTCTGCTCCATCCCGGCCCGCTGTGTCTGGTGGCTCGCGAAAGTGGAGAGTGTGGGCGATGACCAGGTCATGAACAGGATGCTGACAGTATGGATCGATGACTCGGCCGATCAGGACCGGGCTGTGCTCGAGCACATGAAGGAACGGGAGTCCCTGCCGCCCGGGGACCTTGACCTTGACCCGGATGTCCTCACCTGCCGGGCGATCTGGGAAGTTCTCAAGGAGCAGGTGGTCCACATCCGCATCCCCTTCGCCACGCGGATCAACTTCTCTGCAACACAGAACCGGCGGAACCCGGGGATGCTCTTTGACCTGATCAAGTGCCATGCCCTGCTCTTCATCCACCAGCGGGAGAGAGATGAGAAGGGGAGCCTGGTGGCCACTCGCGAGGATTTCGCGTACGCCCGGCAACTCTTCCTTGCCATCACCAGCGAGGCTGGTGGGCAGGAGACCAAGCAGACCCGGAACGAGGCTGCAGCTTTGGATACTATTGCGAAGATGGGAGTCGAGGTCTTCACCATCAAACAGCTCCAGGACGCCCTCGGGCTCTCGTACCACCAGACCTACCGGCTCCTCCACGGATACTCGAACAGCAAGGCCAGCTATAGCGGCATCCTGGACAAGTGCCCCGCGATAAGTTTCATTGATGCAACTGTCGCCGAGGAACTCTATGGCGTCTCACTGAAAAGGCGTGAACACTACTTCTCCTTTGATGCCGAGATGTACCGGTTATGGTCCGCAAAGGCACAGATATGGCTTGAGGAGGAAGAGCATAAGGAAGAGAAGGAGGACAACAACAACGACCACGACCATGACGATGACAAGGATGATCTTGATTCTTCCACTTTTTCACCATGTTTTCACCAGAATTTTGATAAAAATGCAAACCTGGAAGAACCAGAAAATTGCGAGCAATTATGCAATCATGAGATATCCAGAGAGATGCATGTACAGGATCATACATGTTTGCACTCAATTCAGGAAGCACACAGTGCCTCTGTTCATGAGGCATGTGGATCCGGGCGTACCTGTGTTTCCAATCACAGTGTAAAAGAAACTGTAAACCCCTATTCTAGAACCCGATTATCCAACCAACTTCAAAATCCGCTACTTCATGTGAACACTGGTAGTTGCAAGCCAGTGAAAGCTGGTACAAAGGTCCCCTCACGATCAGGTAAGATCATCCCAATCCCGGGTCTCCTTGACCACCGGGACTTTACACGAACAAGTGTCCAGCTCGGCCGCTGTGGGATCTGTGACCAGGGTGCTGCGGTATACCGGTGTAAGGAGAAGCAGGTAAATATCTGCGAGGGGTGCTATGCTCGTCTCGTGAGGGAGTGGAACCAGAGTAACGGGGTGCAATAGATCCGATTATTCCCATCTCTTCCCTTTCAAAAATCATTGTAACCTATTGTAAAGATTACTGTAAATTACTGTAAAGGCTATAAATGTTCCACTAACCTTTCCTGGATCAGACATCATTGAGGGAATTCCTGAAAAGTTACTATAACCCTAATCCAGATTAGTACTAATCATGATTAGGAAACATGTGATTTGATTACACGTCTTTCTGCATCGCAACAACTACTAATTTACCATATTTTAGTATTCTTTAGTAGTTGCTGGGAATAGAAGAGGGGAGTGGAAATTTATTTTCCTGCTTCGCAGGCTTCCACGACCCGGTCCGCATCATAACGGAGGGCTATCTCCCTCGTGTTGCCGCGGACCTTGGCCTGGGTCAGGGTGATGAGACGCATCTCATCGAACTTTTTCAACCGTTCGAAGAAGATCGTGTAACCAATGCCGATTGATTCTTTCACCATTCCATACACGGCGCCAGAGGTCATGTAGGGGGAGTGCCCTCTGCTCAGCTGAGCAATCTGGCCCAGGAGGAGGCGTTCCTGCGGAGAGAGGGCTCGGATACTCGCGGTGAGGGGAACGCACTGATCGATCTCATACGCTGAACCAATGTCCTCGGGAATCACTTCCTTGCGGGCATCCCGTTCGGCATTCAGTACAGCACTCCGGATCAGTTCGATTCCCACGCGGAGATCTCCGGACTGCATGGTGTAGCTGATGACGAGGTCCATCATCTCATCGGATAATACACCAGGATAGAGGCCCTGGCGGATCCGATGCTCGAGGATGGTCCGGATCTCTTCAGCGGTATATGGTGGGAAGAAGATCTCGTGGGGCTGGAGGACCGAGATGACACAGGGATCCAGTTCCTTGGTGAGGTCGAGGTCCATATTGCTCAAGGCAATAATGACACCTGCCCTGGCTCCCGGGTGCTCTTCATGGAGACGGAGGAGCGAGTAGAGGGTATCGTTGAGTACCTTGTCCGGCAGGAGATAATTGGCATCGTCAAGGCAGACCACGATGACGATGTTTCGTTCAATCATGCCCTTGCAGATGTCGTGCAGGATCTTCCCGAAGGAGATGCCAGTCGGAGGAGGGAGATGGCCGAAGAGCTTCAGGTGAATTTTCGCGAACACCGAGAACCGGCTCCGTTCATTCTGGCAGTTCACGTAGACAGGAACGAGTCTCCGGGTTGTCTCATCCATCTCGGAAAAGATGCGGTGCACACTGGTAGTCTTCCCGGTACCTGGGAGGCCACGGAGGATAGTGTTCAGTGGCCGGGATCCGTGGAGCCCGGGACTTAGGGAAAAGGCAAGTTCACGGAGCTGTGCTTCCCGGTATTCGAATTGATCCGGGATATGGTCAATTTCAAAAACATCCCGGTCCCGAAAGAGGGTCTGGTCCGACATGAGGTATTGGTATTTCATGAACTGATCGTTCGGGACTCGATCTATAAAGGTAAAATCCGCGTTGGGTGAAAGTTGAGA
>ERZ1645192.2010-NODE-2010-length-16883-cov-11.382577_pt1 | contig 16883 bp, 12 predicted proteins | sample MGYA00575354_ERZ1645192 | MGnify/ENA primary metagenome ERZ1645192 (study PRJEB40844, sample SAMN11349763) | freshwater sediment metagenome | isolation source: river sediment | host: Sediment | place: India: Faizupur Khadar , New Delhi | collected 2017-02-21 ... | reverse complement strand
TACCGTGAGCAACTACAAAAAACATCATGGAAAAATTCCTTACTCCATAGCAACCAAGAAGTTAAGTCCTTCTTAAAGACAGCATTGCACCGCCTGAACGATTATCAATTGGCACTTTACGCCTTCTCCTTTTCTTCGTTCCTGGAGGTTATGCTCCTCGAGAATTTTGACACGAACTACTTAAATAGCATTGCCAATAAGGTTCAGGAATATTCTGATACCTACAAGCAGTTATATAGGCAATACACTGAAATAATTGAAAAAACCTCCAATACTTCCGTAGAAGGATATGCCTTGAAGGGTCTTTCCAAATTAAGTAGCACTGCTGGAAAGTTAGTAGAGAAAATCCCTGTAATCAGTAAGTCGCAACTTGATGAAAACCTCTTAAAGGCTGGTGATTTGCTTCAGGATAAAGATGCGAAGAGGACCGAGAGTTTGTTGCAAGTTCTAACAGACAGCCGGACAGATTATGCGAGTTCATTTATTGAAAATATTCACATACTTGACACTCTTTACAACCATTCTATGCAATTGCTGTTTGATGAGGAGAACATCTACATCGCCGAAGCGGTAGACGTGTAGACAGGATAAAACCAAAACCACAAAATAGAGAGCTAATCTACTAAAGATTAGTTTGAAACAGGTTTAGTATGATCGGTCTGAGTTCTCATCTTTCGGGGATAAATCGGTTGGGGTATCACAGACCATGACCAATGGCTCTTAAAGCCGGCATCCCTCCCACTTAAAGGCTACCCGATAGTCTCTTTTGCGTAATCTTCCAGATACACTGGCTTGAGTGCTAACAAACCCATCACCAGAGCAAGAACACCGGTTCCAGCAAGCAGCCATAATGAAGCAGCCCAACCGCCTGTCAGTTCGTGGAGCCAACCAACGGTAACAGGACCCAGAGCGCTAAGCAAGTAACCCCCACCCTGCACAAACCCTGAGAGCGAAGCAGAACCAAATTTCGTTCGGCTGCGAAGGTTGATCAAAGTCAATCCCACGGAGATAAAAGTCAGACCAGTGCCCGCTGCGGCGATCCAAATAACCGCAAACTGAGGGAGAAACAAAAAACCTAGATTTGCGATGATAATGCATAGCGAAAAGAATAGGACAACAAACCACGGCTTTTTAAAGCGAGTCAGAACAATAGGGACGAAAATGGTAGGGAAGAAGCCGATAAAGGAGAACATGGACATCAACCTCCCGGAATCTGCCTGGGCAATGTTAAAGGATTTAGTCAAGATTTCCGGAAGCCATGCGAGCATTGCAAAAGAATTGAATGCGCCAATGCTAAAGACAATCATAATCGCCCATGCGACGGACCAGCGCCCAACCGGAAGCTTGGTCCTCCCCTGCTCTTCGGGATTCGGTTGTACACCTTTTTGAATGAACAGCCAGGGTATAACTGCAATGATAGCCAACAATGCCCAGCTGCCTGTAGATACTCGCCAACCTACTGCGTTTGTCAATGGTACTGCCACGAATGATGGTAGCCCAGCACTCAAGTAAATTATAGATGTGTAAATACTCGTGATTAAACCAATCTGATTTGGGAAATGGTATTTAATGATCGGGGGTAACAGGACATTACATATTCCAATACCTCCCAAGCACAAAATGGAACATAAAGCATAGATCCAGACACTGTTTGAAAAACTTCTGCCAAGGATCCCAAATATAATCATGCCCAGGCTGAACAGAATTGGTTTCTCCAGCCCATGTTTTACGACCAGTCGCGGAGCTAACCAACCAAACAGCGCAAATGAAACTGGGGGCAGCATCCCAATAATGCTCCGAGCAGTATCAGAAATGGATATACTTTCTTTAATTTGATCAAAAACAGCAGACGGAGCCGTCATGGCTGCACGGAGGTTTAGCGCAACAAAGACAATAGCAATGAGCGCCAGTATTCTTGACCTCTTTTCTATTGCTACATGGCTACTTTTTCCCACTACAATTTGGTTCTGAGCTTCACGCATTGTGGAAAAAATTTTGTGAAATAAAGTCATCTGTGTTGAAAAATGTTATCAACATTTTCCCTTCACTCTCATCAACAGTGTGCCAATAATGCGAGATGTTCGAATCAAAAATTAAATGATCACCGGAACTAAGCAGATATTCCGTTTCCCCAACAGTAAACTGCACGGATCCCGTCAGAACAAATATTGACTCTAATCCGAGATGAACCACTTTTGGGTCGCCGCTTCCATCACCAGGTTTGAAGTTCACAACATATTGCTGGAACTTCTTGTACATAAATCCTTTCCCTAATATTTCAATGTTTACTTTTCCCGCCTTCATTTTTGAGCGTTCTTTCCTCTTTGTAACAACCACTTCTTGTTTTTCGGAAGCTGGGCTAAAAAAGTCGGCGATAGGTACATCGAGTGCAAGCGCCAGTCGCTGAAGTGTGCTTACAGAAGGAGAGGACTTACCATTCTCAATTAAGGTCAGTGTGTTAACACTGAGTCCGGATTCTTCCGCAAGTATTCTGCGTGACATGTTTCTTTGGGAACGGATTGCCCTCAACTTCTCACCAACATTGAGCTCTTCCACTTTTTTTTCACCCCGTGAGTCCAATACAACCATTATCAACCTCTATGCATTTTCAGTTTTTAGACCACTACAACACCAAATTATAGTACGTTTTTGCGATTTTCTACTATTATTTTGTGTGTTTATGTTATACTCTTGTCGTAATCACATTTTATCATTTTATTTTCCACAGGAGGGATGAAGAAAACAGGATCGGAGGTGATAAGTCGAGCAATAAATGGTGTTTTTTTAATTTGACTTTTTGAAACAAATATATTCAAAACAGGAGATATTAAAAATGGACATTGCTATTGGCGTAATCTTATTGATCACTTATGTCATCTTTATTGTCTACGCGGCAAAAGGTGGCAACCTCTTATTAGGTCTGTTTGTGATGGCAGTGCTGTGGACAGCGTTATGCTGGATCGGGGGAGCTGTCGACTGGCCAACGCTAAACACCCAGGTGTTCCAGGGAGGTCCTGAAGGGTTTGGTCCCACGGCTGTCAACATTATCTTTGGCAGTTGGTTTGGTCGAATCCTCGTGGAAACCGGAATTGCCCGCACAATTATCAAAAAAGCTGTTGAGTTGGGCGGCGATAAACCTGCCTTAACTGTCATTCTGCTTGCCGTTGTTGTAACCGCAATCTTCACGACCGCATATGGTGTTGGAGCCGTTGTTGCCATCGGTGTAATCGTGTTTCCTATTATGTTGTCTCTCGGCATTCCAAAGCCTCTCGCAGCCGGGACTTTCGCGATGTCAGTTACCAACGGTCTGTATCTGAACAATGCATTATTGAGCCAGGCTGCCGGTACAATGAAAATTGGCGAGGAACTATATAATTTCAAAAGCCCGGAATGGTACAGCTTTGCGTTCGTTGCTACAGCCATTCATCTTTTATTTGTGGTCGTAATGATCCTGATTAGCCTGCGTAACAAGAAGAAAGTCACCGCATGGTCCACGCAAGATGTAAATCTGGAAGGCTCAGACGCCAACCTGCTGGCATGTCTGACCCCGCTTCTGCCTGTGACACTGTCGCTTGTCACCAAGATGAGCTCAATCCTTGCTATTGTGATTTCGGTTATTTGGGCACTCGGCTGGACTGGGTACTTGAAGAAAGGCTGGAATGGCATCGCGGATGTTGTGCAAAAGACATTCTACGATGGTGTCGCAGACGTTGGCTTGGTGTTGGGATTCTTGCTGTTCCTGCAAATGTTTATTCGTTCTGCCGCAGTCGCAAAAGCCTTCCTGGCGCCCATCGTTGCTCCAATCCTGCCCCAAAATGTATTCCTTCTGTTCCTGGTCTTCGGTGTGTTTAGTGTGTTGGCTCTCTTCCGTGGTCCTCTGACCATCTGGGGTGCTGGTGCTGCAACCTTCGCGATCATCGCAGGCACAGGGTTATATCCGCTGGCTGTGCTTTTCCCGTTGTTCTACATTCCTTGCTCAACAATCACAACGAACGTATGCCCAACTCAATCCTGGAACCTTTGGTCTATTGGCTACACAAAGGTGACTGTCAAAGAATTCATGACACAAACCTTACCGTACGCTTTGCCCCTGGCTTTGGTCCTTGAATTGGTCGCCTACTTCATGATCGCAGCAAAAGTAGCGTAAGGTTTTTCATCGATATAGCGAAGACACGAGCCTTTTTGTAATAAATGACAATCAGAGAGTGTTTCGCTGGATCGGAAATAATACATTGGGAGGGGAAATAAATCCCCTCCCAAAAATAAAGACGTATTGGAATTTTATCGAGGTGTAGTAATGGGAAGTAGGAAAATTCGGTTTGGAATTGACGTTGGTGGAACACATACCAAAGCAGTCGCGCTGGATAATGACACAAATGAAATCATTGGCCAATCAGTTGTGATGACCACTCATGATCACGAGAAAGGCGTAGCGGCAGGCGTAATTGAATGTTTTGAAAACTGCCTGCGAGAAAATGACATCCATCCCGAGGATGTGGTTTTCATTGCACACAGTACTACACAGGCAACTAACGCTCTGCTCGAGGGTGATGTCGCAAAGGTCGGCATCCTTGGCATGGGTGGAGGTGGATTGGAAGGCTTGCTCGCAAAAAACCAATCAAAGGTACCTGACATTGACCTGGGAACTGGTCGTGTAATCCACACCTGCCATTCTTTTCTAAAGCTCAAAGAAGTGAATGAGAGTAATGTTGAAAAGGCGATCAAAACTTTCAGGGATCAAGGAGCAACCGTTCTGGTGGCTTCTAAAGCCTTTGGCGTGGATAGTATTAAAGAAGAAAATATCGTCCATGATATTGCTGAGAAACACGGCATGATGACAACAATTGCCTCTGATATCAGTAAGTTATATGGGCTTACAAGGCGAACCCGTACAGCCACGATCAACGGTAGCATTTTGCCGAAGATGCTTGACACTGCCCAAAGCACGGAAAGTGCTGTAAGGCAGGCTGGAATTTCCGTGCCATTAATGATCATGCGCGGCGATGGTGGCGTAATGAACATCGATGAAATGAAAAAAAGGCCTGTACTGACCATGCTAAGTGGTCCAGCAGCGAGTGTAATGGGCGCTCTGATGTACCTGCGGGCTTCCAACGGTATTTACTTTGAGGTTGGAGGCACCTCCACCAATATTGGCGTGATTAAGAATGGAAGACCAGCCGTAGAGTATACGGTTGTTGGTGGGCATCGTACCTATATCAACTCCCTGGATGTGCGTGTTTTGGGAGTCGCCGGCGGCAGTATGATCAGGGCAAAAGATAATGCACTCGTGGATGTCGGTCCACGATCCGCTCACATCGCCGGATTGAAATACGCAGTCTACACACCCCTTGATGAGATTATCGAGCCTGAACTTGAGTTCTTCTCTCCAAAAAAGGGGGACCCCGATGATTATGTCCGCATCAAGCTGGCGAATGGCAAGCGGGTTACGCTAACCAACAGCTGCGCCGCGAACGTACTGGGTTTATGCAAGCAGACAGACTTCTCATACGGCATTCAGGAATCAGCCCGGCTTTGCATGCAACCCCTTGCTGACTATTTGGGCGTTACGGTTGAAGAGGCAGCTCGTCAGATCTTACAGAAAGCATTTGAGAAGATCCAACCTGTCATTGAGGAGTTTGCTGAGAAATATCGCCTTGAACGGGATCAAATCACCCTGGTTGGGGTCGGTGGTGGAGCGGCAGCGCTGCTTCCATTCTCAGCAAATGCCATGCAATTAAGTTACAGCATTCCACAATATGCCGAAGTGATTTCATCAATCGGCGTTGCTCTCGCGATGATTCGGGATGTGGTCGAAAGGGTAATTCCTAACCCGAGCACAGAAGATATTAACAGAATCAAGAAAGAAGCAGCCGGATTAGCTATCAAAAATGGGGCTGTGCCATCAACTATTGAAGTGCATATTGAAATCGATCCCCAAAGTTCTAAAGTGACGGCAATTGCCCTGGGTTCCAACGAAGTACAAGCAACAGATTTAACCTTGAAAGTAAATGAGGATGAAGCCAGGGTTCTCGCGGCTAATTCCATGCATGCGGACCCAAAAGAGGTAGAAACCCTCGCTCATGAAGATATCTTCTTTGTATTTGGCCGGACCATTGGAGAGAAGCAGCAAATTCGCTTGATTGATCACAGAGGGTTTGTCAAGGTGCAGTGTGGTGACGCGATTGCGACCGCCTGTCAGGTTAAGGACTGGGAAGTCGAGACCAGGAAACTTTGGGACAGGCAGGTGTCTTACCGGCGAGAAATGCTTTCCACCCCGGACATCTACCTGTGTATCGGTGGAAAGGTGATGGACTTCTCAAACACGCTCGGGTTTGAACAATTACGTACCATAATGGCAAGCGAGTTTCTGGACGCGGAACCGGAAGAAGAAATCATCCTCATCAGCTCAAGAAACGAGATCATATGATCACTTCATGGGTTAGTGAATTACTACTACTAACCGATGAGGATTGGGCTAGATATGCCTTTCTTTCTGAGCCGCTGGTAAACCGGATTTCGATAGATAAGCGGATTCAATACAGCCAGGAGGCTGCGAAAAGTGCCGGTAAGTTAGCCTTGGAAATAAAACAGCGGTTTGGCGATATCCCCATAACTCAGCTGTTGAAGAACCTTAACCTCAACTTAGTTGAGAAGACTGTGCAGGAGGGGGGCGGGTTTTCATTGTTTGCTTTTTTTGAGGAGCCAAAGACGATAGCGGTTTTTAGCGATAACGCGAATGCAACTGACAAGCTGATTGACGAAAACGGTTTGAGAGGGATGGTCGGTGACATTAAAACTGCCGACTTGCTAATCGCGCATGAGCTATATCACTTTTTTGAGTTAATCCGAAATGATGTTTTTTCGGCTCAACAGCGGATAAAGGTCTGGCAGATCGGTCCGTTCAAAAATGTCAGCCGGATTAGATGTCTTGGTGAAATTGGTGCCATGAGCTTCGCGCGGGAATTGCTTGGCTTGACCTACTCGCCAAACATTTTTAACGTCTTGATGCTGTATGCTCAAAATCCCGTCTCAGCGGAACGGCTGTACATGAACATATTAGAAGCACGAAACAGATGAGAGGTTAACAATGGCATTCCTGATAGTTTCTATAGTTATTTCAGCAATTTGTTTGGCTGGTTCTATTTATCTGATAGTGAAAAAAAATCCGGAAAAACAACAAAAGGAGTTGTTGCGGCTTTCTGAGACCAAGTTCACCGTGATCATGGCTGGATTAATGATATTGATGGGTTTTGCGCTGATTGTCGTGAAGTTCATGGATCCAACCAGAGGAGGAAGCGACACCTTGTCTTACATGGTTGTCGCGTTACTCGCCTTAATTTGTGTGATCTCAGGTTCTGGAATACTGCTTTTCACACTATTGAAACAGATTGTTGTAACAGAAGATGGGCTGCTCATCATTTCTGTCTTCGGAAAATCCATGGACATGCCGTGGAAAAGCATCACTGAGATCAAGCTGAAGCCTTTGTCGAGCAAGGTTACTTTCATCAGCAAACAACAGAGTGTTCTTGTTGGTGGTGACCCTCAGGTCTATAAAAAATTTATAGCAATCGCGAAGACAAAAATCCCAACCCGGGTGTCCCACGATTTACTGGATAAGTTAAATAACCGTTTCCTTTAGCAACGGTGTCGTCTAAAAAAAATAAATCTTACAGGAGAAAATATAATGCCAGAATGGAAAAATGACAAAGAATTGTTTGCGGTCATGAAACAAGAACTGTATACAGGTGTAATTTGTGACATGATGGACACGCTTGGATACAGCCACATCTACCTTCCTCGTGACATACAGTCGATTCGCTTAACAGATGTAATGGTTGGACGAGCTTACCCCACAATCATCTGCGACGTTTATGGTGAGCAGGATAAACCTCTCGGCTTACTTACTGAAGCTATCGACCACATTCAGGAAGATGAAATTTACATTGTAACGGGTGGAGATAGAAGATGCAGTTATTTCGGTGAAATCATGACTGCGACAGTCAAGCGAAGAGGAGCTGTGGGGGCTGTGATCGACGGTTATATTCGTGATACGCGACAGATTTTGGAACAGGATTTTCCTGTATTTTGTATGGGTAGGGATGCCCAGGGTTCCATCTATAGGAACCAGGTTATCCGCTATGGTTGCCCGGTTGAAATCGGCAATATATTAATCAAACCCGGTGATCTGGTGTTTGGTGATATTGACGGCGTAGTAGTTTTCCCGCGCGAAATCGAAGAGGAAGCTATCACCGTGATTTTGGCTAAGGTTCGCGGTGAAAAAAGCACTCGCGAAGCTATTGAAAAGGGAATGTCGGCTGTTGAAGCTGAAAAAACTTACGGTACTTTCTAAGACATTGAAGGAGGTTGAAATGGACGTACTCGAACGAATAGGGCTGGCCGGTCTTGTTCCTGTAGTTGTAATTGATAACGCGGATGACGCTGTTCCCGCAGCCCACGCGTTACTGGAAGCAGGATTAGATGTGATGGAAATCACCATGCGGACTGCTGCTGGTATCCAGGCAATCAAAAACGTAAGATCCGCCGTTCCTGAAATGTTGGTTGGTGCTGGCACAGTGCTAACCCTCGAAAAATGCAAAGAATCTATTGAAGCTGGCGCGCAGTTTATTGTCTCTCCGGGTTTCGATACCGCCGTTGTTCGATGGTGTGTTGAGAATAAAGTTGCGGTCACCCCTGGGTGCGTCACTCCTACCGAAATTCAGCAAGCGTTGGTGGAAGGTCTGACAACAGTCAAGTTCTTCCCTTCTGATGTCTACGGCGGTGTCAGTGCCATGACCGCACTCTCAGGACCCTTTAAATCCGCTGGCGTTCGTTTTATTCCAACAGGTGGTGTTAACAATGACAACTTGGCAGAGTATGCCAATAAGCCATTCATTCATGCCGTTGGCGGCGGTTGGTTATGCAAGACCGCTGATATTACCAACCACAATTACGCAGCAATTACCGAGTCCGTTCGTAAAGCCATCGACATTCTGTTAGGTTTTGAAGTGGCGCACATGGGAATTAACCTGGGAAGTCCTGAAGAGTCGTTGAAGGTTTGCGAACAATTTGCCCAGGCATTTAACTTCCCGATTAAGGAAGGCACCAGCTCCAATTTTGCTGGACCTGCGATTGAAGTGTTGAAATCCAATTACCTCGGAGCCATGGGACATATCGCAATCAGAACAAACAGTATCAGCCGGGCAATCCATTACCTGACAAAACGAGGCTTCGAAGTGGACATGACCACCGCAAAGTTAAAAGGCTCAGACATGGTTGCGGTCTACCTAAAAAGCGAGTTTGGTGGTTTTGCTGTTCATCTTCTCCAAAAGTAAAGGAGCGTTAAATGAAAATCCTAACCTTTGGCGAAATCATGTTAAGGCTAAAGCCCCCCTATCACGAGCGGTTGTTTCAAGGAATGATGATTGAGGCAACGTTTGGGGGTGGCGAGGCTAATGTTGCGGTTTCACTTGCCAATTTTGGCATGGAAGCCGCATATTTAACGGTTCTGCCTAACAACGCGATTGGCGATTGCTGCCTCCAGGAAATGCGTAAGTTTGGCGTTGACACATCTCGTGTAAAACGCGGAGCTGGACGTATGGGGATTTACTTTCTCGAACCAGGCGCAAACCAACTTCCCAGCAAAGTAGTTTACGACAGGGAATATTCCTCAATTGCTTTAGCCAAACCTGGCGACATCGATTGGAACAGCGCCTTTGATGGAGTCGGTTGGTTCCACATCACCGGTATCACTCCGGCAATCTCAGAATCAGCCATGCTCCTTTCACTCGAAGCAGTGAAAACAGCTAAGGATCAAGGTGTTACCGTTTCTTGCGACCTGAATTATCGAAAAAACCTTTGGAAGTATGGCAAGAAAGCGTCGGACGTGATGCCAGAAATCATGCAATACGTCGATTATGCGATCGCAAACGAAGAAGATTGCCAGAAGTCACTGGGTGTCAAGATCGATTCAGATGTTGAAAGCGGAAAGCTCGATGTCACTAAATACGAAACCTTGTCGAGCCACGTCCTTGAAACGTTCCCTAACCTGAAGCTTATTGCCATTACCTTGAGAGAAAGCCAGAGTGCCGATAGTAATGGATGGGCTGCTTGCATGAATGATCGCGACCATTTTTACCTCAGCAAACGGTATGAGATAAAAGATATTATCGATCGTGTGGGCGGCGGGGATGCCTTTGCTGCCGGCTTGATTTACGGGCTAACTGCTTTTGAAAACAAGCAAGATAGCCTGGAATATGCGGTTGCTGCCAGCTGCCTGAAGCATTCCATCATCGGCGACTTCAATAGAGTAAATGTTGCAGATGTTAAGAACCTGATGGGTGGGGATGCATCAGGAAGAGTTCAGAGATAGATATATTTAACCCTTCAAGACAAACCACAACCGGCTGCGCTGTTACGCAGCCGGTTATGGTTACCCCACTACCATAAAGTACTTATCGGAAAACACCAAGGTTTCCACCACCACACGAGACATGTATCCGCATATAGTTGGAATCATCGGTTTCCTGCTGTAAACTTAATGTTATGGAGGGTTCATGGGATCATGAAAATTCTTCAAGTTGGAGCGAGAAGTCCGGTCCTCATGCAGCAGCTGTTTGAGGTTTGGGAGAAGTCTGTCAAAGAAACGCATACGTTCCTTTCCGATGCGGAGATCAACGAAATTGCGAAATTCGTCCCAGATGCATTGCGCTCGACCGCCATTTTGGTTGTCTTGTTTAACGAGGAAGGCATCCCGGTAGGATTTATGGGTATCACCGGTAATAACCTGGATTCACTTTTCATCTCGCCCGATTACATAGGAAAGGGTTTCGGAAAGCAACTGTTACAGCTTGGCATCGAGGCTTATTCCATAAATGAATTAGCAGTGAATGAACAAAACCCTCAAGCGAGAGGTTTTTATGAGCACCTGGGGTTTAGAGTCTTCCGGCGAAGCGATACGGACGAGCAAGGCAATCCATACCCAATCTTATATATGCGGTTGTAACCATTCCAATTCCTAACGGTTTAGAATCGAGACCGCGGGAACCTATGGTTTACTGCGAAAAGAGATGGCTGATACCGCACAAATAAGTCTTACGTGGTGAATTTTAATCTGTAGTCTTTTCCACCCCAGGAATTCTATTTTCTCCGATGCCATGACGCGCACAGGTGGGTGCCAAGTTACACCAAAGGTCAACCCAAGCTTGCGAATTCCATTCGCCGGATTGAAAACGTTTCAAAGGCGGTTGAACTGGTCAGTCTTATGCTAACCGACTAAAAGTAGAGGTGCATTCAGGGCTAAATATCGAGCGGATTGCAGAACTTCCTATCAGCAGGCGGTTAAATCCGCCTCTCCCTTACTCCGACATAAGCTTCTTCAGCTCGTTGAGGTCTTCGATCGGTGTCGGGTCTTCGCCATAGGCTAGCGCCAGGTAATACGAGACATAATCGCCAAATTGGAGCAGGCTGAACATCTGCGCCAGCTTGCCTTGTCCCCATGCCCAAACGTTATCTACCGCCACGCCTGCCCGCAAAAAGAATTGTTGGCTGAGGTCCATGCGTTTGCTGTTGCGCTGATGCTCGAAGTTGGAGCGTAAAAAAATCGCTGAAGTGTGTTCGTAGAGGCTATCGGGGTGACGCAGCGCGGCAAGGGCGTTGTGGTTCATCTCCGGGATCCCCTCAAAAACCGCCCAGGCTTTGGCAAGCTCATTGATTTGCGTCTTCCACCGACGGGCGACCACTTCCAAGACACCCGATCCATAAATAACAACGTTCCTTTCCAGCAATTGTCCGGCAAGCCGTTTGGCAGGGTTGTTGGAGACTGGGCTGTCTTTTCCGAGCTTTTGTATGCCTTCCGCCAGCAGCATTACTGCCTCTTCCACCGTAACCCTCTGATCTTCAATGAGGTCCAAGCGGAAAAAAAGCGCCAACAGCAGACCAACCGACCAGCCGATGGCTGTTCGAGGCTGCCCAACGTGAGCAAAGGTCCAACAGGTCGTACCATTTTCTGCGGATAGGTTAGCCAGCTTGCCGCCAGTGGTGATGCTAACAATGCTGCAACCGCGCCGCAGAGCTTCATGGTAAGAACTCAGCGTTTCTTCAGTGTTGCCGGAATGAGAGGAACAAACCACCAGCGTTTCTGGACCAGTTGCCCAACCGGGAAGACCATAGTTTCGGTGGGCAATCGCCGGAACATGCAGCTCCTCCGAAAGGTAAGAGGTGGCAAAGTCCCCGCCAATTGCAGACCCACCCATGCCGCAGATTACGATTTGCCGTAGAGGTTTAAAATCTGGAACCTCCATCCGCAATCCAAGCTGCCACCCAGCTTTGAGGTTGGCGCCGAGGGATTCGATCGCGCCATTCATATTCTGTGGGTCGAGGGGGTTAAAATCTGGCATCACACACTCCGATAAGTTTGATGCCTAATCTTATCTTAAAAAGTGACTCCCGGCTGAGTATCGTCTTTTATTCAGGGCGTGGGGCTTGGAGTGGAGGTAGGCTGGTCGACCACCACGATCGAAACATAAAAAGGCGTATCCGCGTTCATTCCCAAGCCAAAGAGTGTGCCGTCCGGGGCTTGCAGCATCCAGTTGCTGCGGTAGCTGCCCGTCTGAAGAGGGGCGGTAAACTCAATGCTCAGGTCCACAGCATATCCCGGCAGCACCTCCCCCGGCAAAAAGTGCTCATAAGTGGCTCCGAGCGGGTTCTGGGAGTAGAACACGAGCTTATAAAGCCTTGTCCACTTGCAGGAACCCGAATTGACCAGCCTCCAGGTTTTGGTGAATTTCTCACCCGTTGGGATTTGCGTGCCGTCAGGAATGGTCAGGTCAAAAGGAGTGCCCATGCCCACGCGATTACAGGCGGCTTCCGAGGTTGCTGTAACCAGTTGGGTTGGAGTGCGCGCGATGGTGGCAATCACCGTTGGAATTGGCGTATTGGTTGCTGTTGGCAGCGGGGTGAAGGTGGCGCTGGGCAGCGCCGCCTGGGTCAGAGCGGCGGCTTGCGTAACCTCAAAGACCGAAGTCTGCATCAACTGCTCCAGGTTTGGTGTGGGAGGCAGTTCGGTCGGGGTTGGCGTCTGCGGCTTGCAGGCGGAAACCAACCACAATGTGGTTAAAACCAAGACAATAAAACGAGGTCGCATAGATGAATTGTAATGCAAAGTTCCCCGTCGGGAATAAATCCCTATAAGGGATAGCTCCCGTGCCTGGATGTCCAATGTAAGCTTCGGGGTTTTATGGGGTTGCCGCCCACATCCATTGCTGCCGCCAGAAGCGCGCGATCACAGACAATCCATCCCAACCTCCCAATTCAACCCTGAAATCTCAATAATTCTTTCCATGAATCGAGTTTTCTCCCTCTGCAACTTGCCGATTTCAATGGGGCAAGGTATAGTTTACAATCATCTGAGAATCACTATCGGAGACTAATTTATGTCCGTTGAAAACCTGACTTCCCCCCTCAAAACCCGCAACGACCGCTGGCTCGATAAAGCCGTGTTCCCCTGGTGGCGAAACTTCACTGTCGAACAACTCCTGATTGCTGTCATCATCATCCTCACCGTCGTAACACGTTTCTACGATCTTGGCGCACGGACGATGGCGCATGATGAAATCAACCACGTCGTTCCGGCATACACCATCGAAAATTACGTCTACGATCCTGTCACCCACGGACCTTTCCAGTTCCATGCCCTGGCGCTTTCTTACTTCCTCCTCGGCGACTCGGATTTTTCCGCCCGGGTACCCGCGGCGCTTTTCGGCATCGGGGTGGTGATTTTCACGCTTTTCGCCTGGCGGCGATACCTGGGGCGGGTTGGGGCGATCTGCGCCGCCGCGCTTTTTATGATCTCGCCGTATATCCTGTTTTACAGCCGCTACACGCGCAACGAAATTTTCATTGTCTTCTGGGGAGTCGTAATGCTCTGGCTCTTCTTGCGCTACATGGAGGACGGGCAGCCAAAATGGCTTTTGTGGCTGACCTTCATCACCGCCATGCATTACGCCGACAAAGCGACTTCTTACATATTCACTGCCGAAGCAGCCATCTTCTTGGCGTTGTTGTTCATTTTTGAATCCCTCCGCCGAGCCTGGAAGTCTGACAATATTAAAAGCCGTTTTCGGATTGCCGTGGCGCTCACCCTGGCTATGATTGTCGTAACCCTCGGGGTATACATTCTCGGCAAGACCGCTGCTCCAATGCAGACAGGCGCGGTCTCATCAGAAGCAGGCGTAACCTACCTGATCAACTCAAAACTGCCGCTGATTGCCGCGGCGGGGCTAACCGGCATCTCAGCTATTGCCGCGATTGTTTTCCTCGTGCAGGGGCTCGGTTGGAAACAAATCCGATCCTCCCGCACCTTTGATCTGATCGTCCTCCCTCTGATTCTGATCCTGCCGCTGCTGGTTGCCCTGCCGTTGACCCTCCTGGGTTTCGATGCCACGGACTACAGCCAGGCTGGCATTATTCGTTCGGGAATTGTTTTCACGGTTCTGATAGCCCTATCGATCTTCCTTGGAATGCTTTGGAACCGAAAGACCTTCCTGCGCTGCGCGGCAATTTTTTGGGGCATTTTTATCGTCTTTTACACCACCTTTTTCAGCCATGGCGAAGGCTTCTTCAAGGGTATCGTTGGAGCGCTCGGATACTGGATGCAGCAGCAAGCCGTTGAACGAGGCACCCAACCGCTCTACTATTACGCCTTGGTCCAGATACCTATGTATGAGTATCTACCAGCGTTGGGGGTGATTATCGCACTGGTGATTGGCTTTGTCCGCAATCTTTTCTCTGCCAAAGTGGATGATCCCTTTACCCATGCAGACATTCCTGAAACCGAAGATGCACAGGAAGACCTGCTGGAAGCCGAGCTGGAGCTCGTCGAACTTCCTGAAGAACAAGATGTTTTGGATGAAACGCCACTTGAGGAACAAACGGAGGGAGAGCCCGGCAGTACCGGAGGATTCGGGCGGCTCTTTACTGATCCGCCGGTCAATCCTGAACCCGCCGCAACGCTGCCAACACTTGCCTTGCTGCTTTTCTGGTCGGGCATGAGCCTTTTGGCGTTTTCTTTCGCGGGGGAACGCATGCCCTGGCTGACCACGCATATCACAATGCCCATGATCCTGACCACAGGTTGGCTCCTGGGCTACCTGATCGAAAAAATCAATTGGGAGGAAGTCCGCGAGAAACGCGGTTGGCTGGTTTTGCTATTGAGCTGCGTTTTCTTTGTTGCCTTTGGCAGCCTGCTCGGCAGCCTGTTGGGCAGTGAGCCTCCTTTCCAGGGTAAAGACCTGCTTCAGCTTCAGGCAACCAGCGATTTCCTGCTCGCTTTGGTGGGCACGCTCGGCGCCGGCGCCGGTTTGTTCGCGTTGTTAAAGAACTGGGGCGGTGCCAACTTCTGGAGAGCCGCACTACTGGCGTTCCTTGGTTTGCTCAGCCTGCAAACAGCCCGCACAGCTTACCGGGCAGCCTACATCAATTATGACAACGCGATGGAGCTTTTGGTTTACGCGCATTCCACAGGCGACATGAAAGACTCCGTTGAACAAATCGAGACGATTTCAAATCGCCTCTACGGCGACAAGACTATCAAAATTGCGTATGATAACGACGTACGCTACCCATATTGGTGGTACATGCGCGACTACCCCAACAAGGTCGATTTTGACTCAAACGTCACGAAGTCCTTGCAGGATTCACCGATCATCGTGGTCGGTTCCTCGAACTTCTCCAAAATTGAGCCGGTGGTGCGTGATGATTACTACCGCTACGATCTCAAACGTATGTGGTGGCCCAACGAGTCGCTCTACCGCAATTGGAGTTTGGGAAGCGTCCTGAATGATTGGAGAGACCCAGCCAAACGTTCCGCGATCTGGCAGCTTTGGTTCAATCGCGACTACACGCAATACGCGACTGCCTTCAACAATCCTTCTCTGACCCTCGCCACCTGGTCCCCCAGCGACACCGCGCGCATGTACATCAAAAAGGATGTCGCCGCCATGATCTGGGAATACGGGATAAGCCCTGAGCCAGAGGAACCGTACATAGACCCATACGCCGATAACACCATCAGCCTTGAACCGCTGAGTGTCATCAGCTACGCGGGCGAAACCGCTTTCAACGCCCCCCGCGATATTGCCATCGCCGCGGATGGCTCTCTTTTCGTGGCAGACTCGCGTAATCATCGCATCGTCCACCTCGACCAGCAGGGCATGTTCCTGAACGCTTTTGGCGGCTATGGCAACGTGATGGATGGGGAGGTTCCGGGCGGTTTGATGAACGAGCCGTGGGGCGTAGCGGTTGGACCTGATGGCAACATTTATGTTGCCGACACATGGAACCACCGTATCCAGGTTTTCACTCCTGACGGTCAGTTCCTGCGGATGTGGAGCGCCTTCGAAGTCAACGGTCTGCCGGACGGCTTCTGGGGACCGCGTGGAATCGCTGTTGATCAAACCGGTCGTGTTTTCGTGACCGACACCGGTAAACAACGTGTTGTTGTCTTCGATTCCAACGGCAGCTACCTGACCCAATTTGGCAGCCTGGGGCTGGACGCCGGCAATTTGGACGAGCCGGTTGGTATCGAAATCGGTTCAGATGGCAATATCTACATCGCCGACACCTGGAATTATCGTGTTCAGGTATTTGAGCCGGACCCAACCGGGCTGCAGTTCCGCTCTGCCAGATTGTGGGAAGTGGATGCCTGGAGCTCGGACACGCTGGAAAACAAGCCCTTCCTGGCGCTGGATCCGGACGGCACCGTGTACATCACGGACCCCGACCGCGGGCGGGTGATTGGGTTTGATAGCGAAGGGAACTTCAAAATCCTTTGGGGCGGGTTTGATAACAGCTATTTGATGGGTGTCATCAGCGGTATCGCCGCCACG
>ERZ1645192.2008-NODE-2008-length-16887-cov-6.652448_pt1 | contig 16887 bp, 16 predicted proteins | sample MGYA00575354_ERZ1645192 | MGnify/ENA primary metagenome ERZ1645192 (study PRJEB40844, sample SAMN11349763) | freshwater sediment metagenome | isolation source: river sediment | host: Sediment | place: India: Faizupur Khadar , New Delhi | collected 2017-02-21 ... | reverse complement strand
TATGAAAAGAATTCGGTTTTTCACAGAAAAATCCGAGGGCGGCGTTCTTGCCGTCCTTTCTTTATGCATGTTCACTGCGATGCTCGGCGTGGGCGTCATAAGCCCGATACTGCCGTTGTACGCCTCGATGCTCGGTGCGAGCGGCGTCGTTCTTGGAGCCGTATTCAGCGCATTTTCGCTCGCGCGCATCGGCGGTTTGTTCTTGTCGGGAGATCTGTCGGATCGGTACGACAGGAAAAAGCTTCTTTGCGCAGGGCTTGCGATTTACGCCGTTTCCTCGCTTCTCTATCCACGCGCCGCATCCGCGTCCCTGCTTATCGGGATTCGTTTCTTCCATGGTCTTGGTTCGGCGCTTGTTGTCCCGGTCGCTATGGCAATAGGTGCGGAGCTGTCCGGAAGCGGGAGCGAGGGTTCGGTTATGGGCTCCCTGCAGGGAGCCCTCTTTGTCGGAATAGGAATCGGCCCGCTTATCAGCGGCGTTCTGACGGATCACTTCGGCATAGCTGCGCCGTTCATCGTCATGACCGTCCTTACCGGAGGCGCTCTCATTCTCGTCTATGCGGTCGTTCCTGCGGGTCTCAAGCCGATTCAGGCGCATGCGGAGGATTCACGGCGCGGAATCAGCGTATTTCTGAGGTTATGCAGGGATGATGTGCTCCGGTGGGTGTTCTTCTATCAGTTTCTCTCCGCCGTCTGCAGGGGGTCCATGCTCATGATGCTCCCTATGCTGGCGTCCGGCCTCTCGCTTTCCTTTTCAAAAATAGGGATCGTCGTCTCGCTGAATTCGCTCGCGACGGGGTTTCTCCAGGGGTACACGGGACGCGTCGCCGATAGACTGCCCCGGAATTTTCTTGTCGCGGCCGGCGGAATCGCCTCATCCTGCACGCTCTTTCTCATTCCGTTTTTCGGAACATTCGAGGCTCTCGCCGCGGGCAGCGTTCTCTTCGGAGTCGGACACGCGCTCGCATCCCCGGCGCTTGCCTCCATGGCCGCCATGAAGGGGAAACTCTACGGTACGGGACACACGATGGGGTTCTACGATATATGCTTTACTTTCGGCATGATGACCGGCCCTCTTTTTTCCGGAATGGCGTCGTTTTCTTCCTTGAGCGGTCCGTTCCCCTACCTGAGCGCGATTATCCTCATCGCTTCGGTTCCTTTCCTTTCGACGAAGAGATTTCGCTCTTGCCTCGCCCCGTCATATTCCACAGATACAGATACCGGTCATAAAAGGACAGAAGAATATCCTGATCGATAGCGGGACGCGAAAGCCTCGCCACGCCGGGGATCGACGCAAGAACGCCCCTGATCGCCGCAGACGTGAGGTCGTCGACGACGGGAAGACGATCCGTTCGTATCTTTTCGGAAATATACGAAAGGAGTTCTTCTTTTCCTTCGCCCTTGCTCCAGAGATCTTGGCTCGCCGGCGCGGGTTTTTCGAGAACGCAGGACGCCGCTTTCAGAAATTGCGTCGAACACCCCGTCAGATCGACGACACGCGTTCCGGCAAGCATCTTTCGGCCAACAATGACGGTGCTTTCCAGCCTCGTCTGGAATTCCGCGAGCCGTCGCTGGAAATACGAATAATGCGTCTGGTCCCATCCGGACAACGCAATCAGCAGCCGTTGCGCCACAAAAGGCAGGACCGATGGATCCGAAAGGTACGAGTCCGTTTCGCCTTGCGGGAACGGAAGGAAATCGTAGAGTTGCCGGGCCTGTTTCCAGTCGGAAAAAGAAAAACCGTGTTCTCTCAGATCGTCCCCGTCAAGACACAGGATATGCGCTCCGAACGGAACATCCCTCGCTTGGACCAGCCGCACGACGACGGCATCCTCTTTCCACGCCGTGACCGGGCGGACTTGGACATAGACGCCCCCGATGAATCGTGCGACAAGCGCAAGCCATGGAGATGTCGTCCAGACATCCATGGTGTCGTTCGCACAGACAGTTCCGGGAAAAAACAAAAGAAAAAGGAGAACGAAAACCCGTTTCATCGTTCTCCCTGAACACACACGGCGCTCTCGGAAGCCATCAAATCCGCCATGGCGTTTTTCGCAGCATCGAACTCGGCTTCCTGTCGCGAGGCGCCGCTTCCTTCTCCGATTACACAATGCTCCAGCTCCACTATTACGGTGAAAAAGGGGGCATGTGACGGACCTGTGACCGACGTCACGGTATAATTCAATCCGCCCGGCGTTTTCTCCTGAACATATCTCTGAAGAGCGCTTTTCGGATCGAGAGAAAGATCCGTATTCCTTTCCCCGGCCTGAAAAAGGAGATAGCGATACACCAGAGCTTCCGCGGCTTCGTAGCCTCCGTCCACAAAGACGGAGCCGATCACGGCTTCGGACGCATCCGCAAAAACGCTGTGCCGTTCCCCGCACGCCTCCATTCCCTTTCCCAAACACAGGAAGTCTCTCAGTTGCATATGCTCCGCCCATCGGATCAACGCATTCTTGCACACGACGCTTGACCGGTAGCGGGTCAGCTCTCCTTCGGCAAGCTGCGGGTATGATTCATAGAGAAACCGGGAGACGCCGACTTCAAGGACTGCGTCCCCGAGGAATTCCAGGCGTTCGTTCCAGTTCGCGAGACCATGCTCGTGCGCATAGGACGAATGCGTCAGAGCCTCTTCGAGCAGCCCTGTATTCCTGAACCGGTACTCAAGCCTCTCCTGCAATCGGGAGAGCCTCTCAAGACGGCTTGTCATCGATCCGGTCTATTCCTCGAATTTTTGTATCGCCAGGACTCCGTTGTGTCCGCCGAAACCGAAATTATTCACCAAAAACCGCGAAACAGGCCGATATACCGGTTTCGGTCCGACGACATTGATGTTGCACTCCGGATCAGGAGTGGAGTAATTGATCGTCGGGTGAACGACACCCCGTTCAATCGCCATTATCGAAGCGATTGTCTCCAGAGCGCCGGCAGCTCCCAGGCAATGGCCTATCATTGACTTCGTCGAGTTGACGAGCACGGAATCCGCGTGATTTCCAAAGAGTCTGCGAATCGCCAGAGACTCCGTCTTGTCGTTCAAAACCGTCGCGGTTCCGTGGGAGTTGATGTACTCCACGTCCTCCGGCAGCCATTTTGCCTGCGTCATCGCATTTCTCATGGCCCGCACGGCACCATCGCCCTCGGGATCGGGCGCGGTGATGTGGGAGGCGTCGCATGTGGAGCCGTATCCGACCAGTTCGGCATATATGTGCGCGCCTCGCCGCTTCGCGTGCTCGAGTTCCTCGAGGAGCAGGACTCCGGCGCCCTCTCCCATGACGAAGCCGTCCCTGTCGCGTTCGAACGGTCTGCATGCATGTGCCGGATCGTCGTTCCGCGTCGAAAGCGCCTTGATAGCGGCGAAACCTCCGATGCTGATCGAACGCAGCGCCGCTTCCGTTCCTCCGGAGAGGATCAGGTCCGCGTCATCCCGCAGGATCGTGTGGTACGCTTCCCCCATGCTGTTGATCGACGTGGCGCACGCCGTCACGACGCATATGTTCGGTCCCTTGGCGCCGAAACGTATCGCGACGTACGCCGTAGACATATTGCTGATCATCATCGGGATGAAAAAAGGACTGATGCGTCGGGTGCCCTTCTCCATCATGGTCTTGAAGTTATTGAACGTCGTTTCGATGCCGCCCTGCCCCGTTCCGATGTACACGCCGAAACGATACGGGTCGAGCGATTTTACGTCGAGGGCGGCGTCCTGAACGGCCAGTTCCGACGCCGCGACCGCAAACTGTATGACGCGGTCGGAACGTTTCGCCTCTTTCGATTCCATCCAGTCCGTCGGATTGAAATCCTTGATTTCCGCGCCAAAGGTCACGGGGCAATCATCTATGTCAACGGTAGTAAAGGAGCTGATACCGTTTTTCCCTTCTTCGAGCGCCTTCCAGAAAACGTCTTTTCCGTGTCCGATGGGGCTCACTGCCCCGAGACCCGTAATAACGACTCGCCTCACTGAACGTCACTCCTTCGGCTTCCAGTGGATACAATACAGAAAAAGGGGAAGCGATGAGTCGGCTTCCCCCTGGAGGATACATTGCAGATCACTCTTCCACTCCAAGTTTCGACAGGGTGTATTTCATCGCTTCTCCGACCGATGTCAGTTTTTCCGCATCCTCGTCGGGAATCTCGATGTCGAACTCTTCTTCGATTCCCATGATGAGTTCGACGATATCGAGAGAATCGGCTCCCAAATCCTCTACGAAAGAGGCTTCCGGGGCTATCTGTTCCTCTTCGACGTCAAGACGATCGATAATGATCTCCTTGAGACGCGCAACGATCTCTTCCTTTTTCATCCTCCGTTCACCCCCTTTCAAACAGCGTATCTCAGCACATTGTCATTCCGCCGTCAACGGCGATAACCTGGCCGGTCACGTAGGACGCGTCGTCCGAAACGAGAAACGCGACGACTGAAGCCACATCCTCCATGCTTCCAAACCGGCCGAGCGGTATATTCCGGAGCATCGCATCCCGGATATTTTCCTTGAGAACATGCGTCATCTCGGTTTCGATAAACCCGGGGGCGACTGCATTCGCCGTAATGCCGCGCGAAGCGTATTCCCGCGCCAGGGATTTCGTGAAACCGACGACTCCGGCCTTCGTCGCGGCGTAATTCGTCTGGCCGGCATTCCCCACGAGCCCCACAACGGACGATATTGAGACGATCCGCCCCCAACGCTTTTTCACCATTCTGCGAACGGCTTCCTTCGAGCAATAATACACCGACGTCAAATTGGAGGATAGTACCGACTCCCAATCGTCGACCTTCATTCGAATGAGGGGCGCGTCGCGTGTAATGCCTGCGTTGTTGATCAGGACATCCGGTCCGCCGAGCGTTTCGTCGAGTTCCGCGAAAAGACGCGCGACGTCTTCGGCTTTCGATACGTCCCCGTGGAGCGGAACCGCCACGCCGCCCTCTTCGCGGATCCGATCGCAAAGTGAAAACGCGTCGTCCTTTCCGGACCTGTAGTTTACCGCAACGGCGAATCCCCGTCGGGAAAGCCCGAGCGCCACGGCGCTGCCGATTCCCTTTGATGCGCCCGTAACGAGCGCTACCTTCACAGCCGCCTTTTCAGTTCCTTCAGCCGTTTCGCAGGACATGAGCAACCTCCTCCAGTGATTCGGGAGCGCATGCGGAAAGCGTCGTCAATCCCTTCCTGCAACGTTTTACAAGTCCGGACAGAACGGTTCCCGGGCCGATTTCGGCAAAAATCGATACGCCCTTATCGGCCATGTACTCCACCGATTTGGACCACAAAACAGGGCTGTACGTCTGTTCGTACAGGCTCTTCCTGATCTCGCTCACAGAAGCGACCGACAAAGCAGATACGTTCGCCACGACGGGAATCGAGGCATCGGACCACGAACACTTTTCAAACTCCTCGGCGAGTCGGTCGGCGACGCCTCTCATAAGTACGCTGTGGAAGGGGGCGCTTACATTCAGGAGAATGGCCTTCCTTGCGCCTCTTGACTTCGCAGTTTCAATGAACTTGTGCACCGCACCGACAAGACCGGACACGACAACCTGCCCCGGTGCGTTAAAATTCGCCGGCTGACATTCCCTGTCCGGAGCGATCTCGTCACAAATCCGGCCGACGGCTTCGTCGTCCAGTCCGATGATTGCGGCCATAGCTCCCGTCCCTTCAGGCGCCGCATCCTGCATGAGAGCGCCCCGAATATGGACGAGCCGTACTGCATCCGCAAACGAAAGCACGCCTGCGGCTACGAGCGCGGTGTATTCTCCAAGGCTGTGTCCGGCGGCAAAAGCCGGGTTCACGGCCAATCCGTATTCCTGCTTCAGAACCGCCAAAGCGGCGATGCTTGTCGTCATAATGGCGGGCTGGGTCAATGCGGTCTTCTTCAGTTCTTCGTCGGGGCCCTCGAAAATGACGCGCCCCAAAGCAAATCCCAGCGCATCATCGGCCTCAGAAAAAATAGCGCGGGCAACGGAGAAACGCTCGGCAAGAACCTTCCCCATCCCGACTTCCTGCGACCCCTGCCCCGGGAAAACCAGAGCATACATCCGGCTACACCTCCCTGTTTTCAGCGTACTGCGACATTCTGGAAAAAATGCCGGCTGCATCCGAAAAAAGCATCCGAATAATCTCCGACGCAGGGAGGATGTCGTTGACGAGCGCGGCGCTTTGTCCGGCCATAACGGAGCCCCATTCGACATCCCCGTCGACTACGGCGGAACGAAGTTTTCCGGTTCCCAGAGCTTCGTACTCCTCGACGGAAGCGTTGCGTTTGTCCAGTTCGTCGAACTCCATAGTCAGTTTGTTTTTCAGACATCGAACGGGATGTCCCGTTCTGTTGCCCGTGATGACGTTGCTGCGGTCGCGCGCCTTCAGAATCGCATCCTTATAGTTCATGTGCACCGTCGCTTCTTGTGAACAGACGAAACGCGTTCCGACCTGAACTCCTTCCGCCCCGAGAGCGAAGCCGGCGGCGACGCCCCTGCCGTCGGCGATTCCGCCCGCAGCTATGACCGGAATCTCCACGGCATCGACCACCTGCGGAACCAGGACCATAGTCGTCAATTCCCCGATGTGTCCGCCTGCTTCCATTCCTTCCGCCACAACCGCGTCCGCGCCCTGCTTCTCTACCCTTTTCGCCTGGGCGACGGAAGCGATAACGGGAATGACGATCGTGCCGAGCGGCTTCAGGCGCTCAAGCACTTTTCCGGGACTTCCCGCACCTGTCGTCACCACCGGGACCTTGTGTCGCTGCGCGAGATCCACCGCCGCGTCGACTGTCGGAGACATGAGCATGATATTGAGCCCGAAAGGCCTGGTCGTCATCGTACGGACCTTGCGCAACTGCTCGTCAAGAAGATCCGGCGGCATGTTCGAAGCAGCTATAATCCCAAGCCCTCCCGCATTGCTGACGGCGGCCGCAAGTTCGGCATCCGCCACCCAGGCCATTCCACCCTGAAGTATGGGATACTCAATTGCCAACAGACGCGTGATCCTGTTGTTCCAGCTCATAGGTTTCACCTCATGCTTCATAGAGAATAGCTCCATAGGTCATACCTGCCCCAAAAGCGGAGAGCACGATTCTGTCTCCCTGTGCAAAACTCTGATTCTGAAGAAACTCTGCGAGCGCAATGAAAATCGAAGCGGCGGACGTATTCCCATACCGCGAAAGGTTCACGATGGCCTTGTCCGGCGACACGTCAAGCTTCGAAAGAATGCTTTCGATGATACGCATGTTGGCCTGATGCAGGAGCCACCATTGTATATCCTTCGGCCCGATGTCCGCCTCCGCAAGAAAGCTCCTGAGAAAATCGGGCAGAACTTTGTTCGCAAAGCGAAAGACATCGTTCCCTTTCATGAAAACACAGTGAAGCCCTTTCTTGACTGTCTCTTCGGACGCCGGCATAGCCGTCATCCCCGCAGGGAGAACAATAAAATCATGCTTCGAGCCATCGGATTTCAGATCAACGGATACGAACCGCCCCTGTCCTTCATCGCCTTCGCCAAGCACCAGAGCCCCTGATCCGTCGCCGAAAAGGACGCTTGTCTTCCGGTCGCTCCAGTCGACTATCCTCGAGATAATCTCCGCTCCGATAACGACGACATTCTTCCACAGACCGGAAGAGACGCCGGCGATACCCATAGCGAGAGCATACACGCTTCCGGTGCATCCGGACTGGACGTCGCACGCTCCAGCCCGCGTTGCGCCGAGCATGTCCTGCACGCGGGGCGCAACACCCGGAAAGAGCGTGTCCGGAGAATTCGTCGCAACGATGATCATATCGACGTCACACGGAGCGACTCCCGCATTCTCGAGAGCAGCTTGAGCAGCCCTGAAGGCGAGATCGCTGGTATTTTCGTCCTCCGCAGCCACTCGCCGCTCGCGAATTCCGGTTCGTTCCTGAATCCATGTATCCGTCGTATCCAAAGTCCTCGACAACTCTTCATTCGTGACGACACGAGCAGGAACGAAAAACCCCGATCCGCGTATCGTCACCCGATTTCCGAGTATTTTTCCCATTTCACGAGTTCTCCTGTCCCAGCTCTTCGCGAATGAGAGCAACCCCATTCTTCTCGACAAAATCCATTGTCACGGAAAGAGCGGAAGCAATGGCGGCCGCCTTGGAGCGTCCGTGCGCTTTTACGACGGCGCCGTTGACTCCGAGCAGCGGCGTTCCGCCGTATCGTTCGTAATTGAAACGCCGCCACAGGGTTTTCATCATAGGAATCATAAAAAGCATGCCCATCTTCGCAAAAAGCCGGTGATGCAGCTCTTCTTCAACGATTTCATAGACTGCATGCATCAGGCCTTCGGCGAACTTCAGGACCATATTCCCGGAAAAACCGTCGCAGACGATGACGTCAGCCCGACTGTAGGGGATGTCATCCCCCTCGACATACCCGGAAAAATTAAGCGTGCTCCGGGACAGAAGCTCACGCGCCTCAGCGACGACGTCATCGCCCTTGATCTCTTCAGATCCGTTTGAAAGGAGCGCCACCTTCGGAGTCTTCACTCCAAGCATGGTTTTCATATAAACATTACCCATCAGGGCGAACTGATAGAGGTTTATGGGTTTCGATCGCACCGTCGCGCCGACATCGAGAAGGAATGTCGGCTTGTGGAGTGTCGGCAAGGCGACGCCAAACCCCGGGCGGTCGATTCCGTGAATCCGACCGACGACGAGAACGCCGCCGGCGACAATCGCTCCCGTGTTCCCGGCGGAAACAAGCCCTTTCGCCTCTCCGGAACGCACCATTTCCATAGCTATCCGCAGGCTGGAGCGACGCTTTTTGCGTATGGCGATCGTGGGATGTTCATCCATCGCTATGGATTCTTCCGCATGCAGGACGTGCACGCGATCCCGAGGCACGGACGCCTCTTTTTCGAGAATCGGATCCAGTTCGTTTATATTTCCAACCAGAACAACCGCCAGTCCGGTGTGTTTATTGCAGGCCTGGATGGCTCCGCGACAGATTTCGAGCGGCGCATTATCGCCACCCATGGCATCAACTGCAAGCAGCATAATTTCCCACCTCGATCCTCCGCATCACTCCGAAGACCCGCCGGAATGAATGACCGCAGCAATAAATCGCCCAACGAATATTTCCTTTTCTCCAACTCTCGTCCGTACGCTTACGATATATTTGTCTTCCTTATGGATTCCGACCTTCGCCCGCGCCAGAAGGACGTCGCCGATCCTCGGCCGTTGCTTGTACTGCCCTCGCATCGAGTCGATCATCACAAAGTCGGCCTCGACGACTGCAATGGCGATGGAACTTGCCTGAGCATATACATAATGGTCGCAGAGCGCATCCGTATGCCGAAAAGCCATGTCTTTCCGTGTCTGAAGCGCCGAAAGAGCCCACCGGTTCGGTTCAAGTTCGAGAAGATCTCCGACAATCTCCTCTTCTTTAAGCGAACGCAATCGGCTCGAAGCCTTCTGGGCCATACGACGCATCCGTTCCCTGAGTTCCGGGATCGCAAGAACGGCCCGGTCCAGCCTGATGGTGCTGACGCTGGATTTAAGGATCCCGGCCAATTCTTCATCCGTCACAAGCGGATTTTGCTCAAGCAACTTCAGGAGTCGGTCCTGGCGCTGCTTTTTCATGTTCTTTATGTCGCACCGCCTCCGTTTAGCACCTGATACTAATAACTGGTCTGGATACTTGGTAAGTATAGTTATTCGTTTGGACCCGGTCAAGTCCGGGAAACAAAAAAAGAGGCAGAGGAAAACCCTCTGCCTCCACGGTGCGCAAAAGACGCGTTATTCTTTTTTCGCTTCCGCATCCGCCGCGACAGACACAACCTTCCTGCCTCTGTAGTACCCGCACTCGGAGCAAGCGCGATACGTCATCACCACTTCGCCGCAGTGAGGACACGTTGTCGTCTGAGGTCCGATGATGCTATTGATATACTCCGACTTTCTCTTATGAGTCCGAGAATGAGATACACGCCTTTTCGGGACCGCCATAGTTTCTCCCCCCTTACCGTTCGACTCAGCTTTCGTCCGTAAGCATGCCCTTCAACACGGAAAAACCCGTCTGTTTCTCGTCTTGCAGTGATGCAGCGCAATCGCACCGCCTGCTTTCGAGCTTTTTTCCGCAGAAAGGACACAAACCAGGACATTCTTCCCTGCATTTCGGATTCTGGGGAAGACTCAATATGAGGCTTTCCCATACCTGTTCCGTGATATCCAACGTTTGTTCCAGCGAAGAAACATCAACGATCAAGTATTCCACATCGCTGTCTTCCTGTTCAGAAGGATGTTCAATATCCTGACTCGCTGAGAAAAGATACAGGAAAACCTCATCAAATGCAATACGCAACGGATCAAGACAGCGCGTACAACACGTCTGCACCTCCCCTTTCAGGGAAAGACTCAAAAAAACATCTTTCCCCTGTCGGGAGAGAGAACCCGAGACATTCACGGGTTCGTCGAGAACATACTCAAGACCGTAACAGGATATGTCGTTTGCAACAGAAATCTCCGCCGAAAAACGGATTTCGCGTTCTTCGGCAGACGGAACGGTCACGACAAAGGAATCGATTCCGAACAAAAAGAGGGCTCCATTCGTCTATCGATCGATGATGCGCTTCGTGTCCCGTGCTATGACAAGTTCCTCATTCGTCGGGACAACAAGGACGGAAACACGCGCGTCGTCGGAGCTGACTATCCGCTCTTTCCCACGGACCTTGTTCTTCTCGGCATCGATCTTTATTCCAAGAAACTCAAGCCCGGCGCAGACCTTTTCCCTTGCGACGACGCTGTTCTCTCCAATCCCTGCGGTGAAGACCAGCGCGTCGATTCCGCCCATTGCGGCGGCATAGGCTCCGATATACTTCCTGATGCCGTAGTACAGCATTTCTTCGGCAAGCTTCGCCCGCGAATTGCCTGCGGCGGCGGCTTCTTCGACGTCGCGAAGATCGCTGCTCACGCCGGAAATGCCCTGGATGCCGCTCTCCTTGTTCAGGATGTGCGCCAAGGCCTTGGAATCAAGGCCTTCCTGTTCGGCCAGATAAAACAGCAGCGTCGGGTCGACATCCCCGCATCTCGTTCCCATAATGACTCCCGGGAGAGGGCTGAATCCCATGCTCGTATCGATGGAGTGTCCATTCTTGACGGCTGTTACGGAACTGCCGTTTCCAAGATGGCACGTGACGATTTTCAGGTGATCGACCGGCTTGCCGAGCAATTCCGCAGTTCTCTGCGACACATAGTAATGGCTCGTGCCGTGAAAGCCGTATCGGCGAACCCGATACTTCTCGTAATAATGATACGGAACGCCGTACATGTACGCATGGCTGGGCATCGTCTGATGGAACGCCGTATCGAAGACGCCGACCTGCGGAATATTCGGGAGGGCTTCCGTCATGGCTTCAATTCCCATGAGATTCGCGGGGTTGTGCAATGGGGCAAGCGGGACACATTCCTGCAGGGCGGCGATGACTTCATGGTTTATGAGAACCGATCCCGCGAATTTCTCTCCCCCGTGTACGACCCTGTGTCCGACCGCTTTCAGTTCTTCGAGCGAGGAGATCACTCCGTGGGAAGCATCCAGAAGCGCGTCAAGAACCATGCGGATGGCGACCTTGTGATTCGGGATCGTCGCATTGATCGTTACGGCGTCCATGCCGGTCTTGGAATGCTTGATCCGGGATCCTTCGATGCCGATCCTCTCGACGAGCCCCTTCGCCAGGACCTCTTCGTTCGTCATCGAGAAAAGCTGATACTTCAGCGACGAACTTCCGCAATTCAGAACAAGAACTTTCATACCGTTTCCTCCCTTTTCCTTGACGGTGATGTCCCGTCATCGTATCGTACGTTCATTCCCTTTCTGGAGAGTGGTCCCATCAATGTCCGGTCCGATTGTCGGCGTCATTGCGGAGTATAATCCGTTCCACAAAGGCCACCTGTATCATCTGAAAAAGATCCGGGATTCTCTCTGCGCCGATGTTGTTATCGTCGTTCTCTCGTCGTATTTCACACAACGCGGAGAGCCTGCCGTCTGTTCTCCGGTTTCCCGTTCGAAGATGGCGATCCTTGGCGGAGCGGATATCGTGATACAGCTGCCATCCGCGTTTTCCTGCCAAAACGCCGGAGTCTTCGCTTCTGCGGCCGTTGATTTGCTTGCAGCAACAGGAATCGTATCTCATATTTCTTTCGGGATGGAAACTCCGGGACAGGATATGACCCAAATCCTTGACATTCTAATTCACGAACCCGATGCTTTCAAGACCGCGCTTCGGCGATTCCTTGACGACGGGCATTCTTTCCCGAAGGCGCGATCGCTTGCGCTTCGAGCCGCGTGTTCCGTGGACGAGTCGTTCTTTTCCGGATCCAACGACATTCTTGCGCTCGAATATGCGAAACGCATCGCGGAGCGGCAATATCCGATCCGGCTTTTTCCGGTCCAGCGAACCGGCAGCCCCCACAGGAGCGCCTCTCTGGAAAACGACATGCCGAGCGCGGGAGCGCTGCGAAACGCCCTCTTGCGAAGAGATTCCCCGGAGGATGTCCGACACGGCGTTCCGGAATTCGCGTACGATGTGCTTGTCGAAGAAGAACGTAAGGGAAGAATATGCAGTTCTTCCGAAAGACTCTGGCGGATCACGCGGATTATCCTGTCGCGGGAAACGGCCGAATCGCTCCGCGCCTTCGCAGGAATCAGCGAAGGGATCGAAAACCGAATCCTGCAGGAAAAAGAACGTTCCGGTTCGTTTGAAGATCTCGTTTCCGCGTGTACGACCCGCAGGTATGCACGAAGCAGAATACGGCGCACGCTTCTGCACATACTCCTTGGACTCACGCACACTGCGAATCTCCGTTTCCAGAAATCCGGACCGCAGTATATCCGAATCCTTGGATACACCGAAGAAGGCAGGAAAGCGCTTGCGCGAATGAGACACACAGCCGCCCTGCCCGTGCTGTCGCGATGGTCCTATAGAAAAAGCGCCGCGGAAAGAGATCTCCTCGATTTTGAACAGCGGTCGTCGATTCTTTGGGAAGCCTTGCTTCCCAGCCCCGCTTTCGGAGAAATCCGCAAGGAGCATCCCTAAATCTTTTCCCTCTTCGGATTCGGAAATCTTTCCCGGAGACGTCTGAAAACTCCCGGGGGCACCATATCCTGCACGGATCCTCCAAACGCGAAGACGTCCTTGACCGCATGGCTCGAGAGATACGAATACCTGGCTTCCGTCACGATAAACAGCGTTTCTATCTCCGGAGCGAGCTGCCGGTTCATCAGCGCCAGCTGGAATTCATATTCGAAATCCGAAAGAGCGCGCAGTCCCCGTATGATGACCCTGCTCTGTTCCCGCCGCAGATAGTCCACAAGCAACCCCTCGAAGGCCGTCACGCGCACGTTTGGGAGGTGGCTGAGCGCCTCTCTCGTCATATGCTGACGCTCTTCGACGCTGAAGCTCGCCTTCTTCTGGGGATTCAAAAGAATGCTCACAAGCAGTTCGTCAAAGAGCGCCGCCGCACGTTCCGCAATATAGACGTGTCCGTTCGTGATCGGATCGAACGAACCGGGGTAAACAGCCCGAACGGCCCGTTTCACGAGACATTCCCCCTCAGGCGAAAAAATGAAACGGCGCTTTCGCCGTACGTGCGCTCGTCGGACAGAACGAATCCTTCGGGAGGAACTCCGACAATCGGCTCACGCACGGATCGTTCGATGATAAAGATACAATCCGCCGAACAGATCGCCGCGTTTTTGCCGACAAGGGAAAGCGTTTCGGCAACAAGTCCGGACTCGTAGGGAGGATCCGCAAAAATGACATCGAAACGGTAGTTTCGGCGAAGCAGCCAAGAGAAACACCGACGAACATCCAGAGAGAGAACGACGAACGAATCGTCCGGGCTCTCGGGCGCGTTGTTCTTGATCTCCCGGGCGCGATCCCGCAAGGCTTCGACGGCGACGACGGGTTTCGCGCCTCTCTCCCGGGCCGCCAGGGAAATCCGCCCCGTTCCGGAGAAAAGATCCAGAAAGCTCTTCCCCTCCAGGTCTCCGAGAATGCTGAAGACGGCCTGAAGAACCTTTCCTGTTGTCGGGCGAACTTCCTTCATGGCAGATCCCGTTCGTTTCCCGAACAGTCTCCCGATTCGACGGATCCGTCGCCCGAGCCGTCAAGCCGTGATGCGAGGTCCTCGACGGATTTCCGCACGGCCGGCGTAATGAAAGGGAATGAATACGGATCGATCTTGACGATTCCCCGGTCGTCCTCGGAAAAAATCCGAAGACGGTATTTCTGTTCGAATCCCTGATCGATGGCGATGGTCTCGATAAGTATTATTCCATCGTCCGATTGGAACGCGTTTCTGTATACCCAGAGTCCCTCTGAAAGTGTCCCCCCCTGCCCATCGAATCCTTTCCACAGAGCCAGTGCAGGAAGCGGACCCCGAAAGCGAGCGTGCATATCCAAATCCTCCCCGAGAGAAATTCTTTTCGTTGTCTCCTGCTTCGTCTTCCGGGCGTTCAGAACGAAAATCGAGCGCCCCAGCGCAAGCCATTTCCGTTCGTATTTCGTCGTGACAGAACGCTCTTCAGTTCGCCGCGCCATCTTCACCTCGAGCGCAGCGTTGCCCGCAAGGGCGCCAGCCATTTCAACGGCGAATTTTTCGACATCCGTCGTCAGTTCGTATTCGCCATGCATCTTCAGAACCGAGGCCAGATCCTGGGCGAACCCTGTTCCCGTCAATCGTCTCTTCTCGTGACGCAATTTCGGCCACGGACACGGAAAATTCATAAACACCTTCCGTATGCTGTCGTCCGAAAAGTACTCCCGCAGCAGAAAACGCGCATCCCCGCACATGACGTACATATTCGGGATGGAATGCCGTGACGCGCGAACCGCAGCTTTCAGAACGCAACTCCGGGAAACTTCGATTCCGAGCACCAGCGAATCGGGGTTTTTCCGCGCAAGATGCTCCGTAAACTCGCCGTTCCCAAATCCCAATTCCACCAGTATGTTTTCCGCGGACACGTTTCGCCCGGACATGGATAGTCCCGTTTTTGCGGGCTGAATAACGATATCTCCCAATCTCCTCATGGTGCGCGATCCTCCGTTCGAGCCGTCAAAAGCTATCGATTTTATTATATCGTACCTCGCGGTACGTCCGAATTGACACACATTGCACTTGTGCTAAGATGTTCGCAGGCGTGGAGGATTGTTGTGGATCGTTTTGTTTAAAAGGGAATTATACAAAATCCATTATTACACACTCGCAGAATGCTACCACCAAACGGGTTTCCCGTTTGTTAGAAAAAGAGGAGGTACACGCATGGCCAAACATTGGAAGACTATGGATGGAAACATGGCGGCGGCCCATGTTTCCTATGCTTTTACGGAAGTCGCTACGATTTACCCCATCACCCCATCTTCACCGATGCCGGAATATGTCGATGAATGGGCTTCTCACGGGCTCAAGAATATTTTCGGCAAACCGGTCAGAATCGCCGAGCTTCAGTCCGAAGCGGGAGCCGCCGGCGCAATGCACGGCGCACTGTCCGCCGGAGCGCTTACGACCACCTACACGGCATCTCAGGGGCTTTTGCTCATGGTTCCCAATATGTACAAGATGGCCGGAGAGCTTCTTCCCGGCGTCTTTAACGTAACCGCGCGCGCCATCGCCGGCCATGCGCTTTCGATTTTCGGCGACCACAGCGACGTTATGGCGTGCCGGGGTACCGGATTCGCAATGCTCGCGTCCGGCAGCGTCCAGGAAACGATGGATCTTACGGCCGTCTCGCACCTTTCCGCGATTAAGGCAAGCGTCCCCTTCCTGAACTTCTTCGACGGATTCAGGACGTCTCATGAGATCCAGAAAATTGAGGTTCTTGACTTCGAGGATCTTGCAAAACTCGTCGATTTCGACGCGATCGCCCGCTTCAAGGCCAAGGCGATGAATCCGGAGCACCCCTATCAGAAGGGGACCGCGCAGAATCCGGATATTTTCTTCCAGGCCAAGGAAGCAGCAAATCGCTTCTACACCGTCATCCCCGACATCGTCGAAAAGTATATGGCCCAGATCAAACAGCTCACGGGACGCGAGTATCATCCGTTCAACTACTACGGAGCCCCGGATGCGGACAGGGTCATCATCGCCATGGGATCCGTATGCCAGTGCGCCGAAGAGGTCGTCGACTACCTCAACGACAGAGGTGAAGCGGTCGGACTCATCGAAGTCCATCTCTACCGGCCCTTCTCGGAGAAGTTCTTCTTCCGCGCTCTCCCGGCCACGGTTCAGGCGGTCGCGGTGCTCGACAGATGCAAGGAGCCGGGCGCCCTCGGAGAACCGATGTATGAAGACGTCAAGACGCTCTTCTACGATAAGCCGAACGCACCCGTCATCGTCGGCGGACGATACGGCCTCGGTTCGAAGGATACGACCCCGGACCAGATCAAGGCCGTCTTCGACAACCTCAAGTCCTTCCAGCCGAAGGACCATTTCACCGTCGGCATCGTGGACGACGTCACCGATACGTCGCTTCCGCCCGCGGAGAAGATCGTCGCGGCTCCAGCCGGAACGATCCGCTGCAAGTTCTGGGGATTCGGCTCCGACGGCACCGTCGGCGCAAACAAGAACTCCATCAAGATCATCGGCGACGAAACGGACATGTACGCCCAGGGATACTTCGCGTATGACTCGAAGAAGTCGGGCGGCGTCACGATCTCCCACCTCCGTTTCGGAAAGCAGCCGATCAAGTCGACGTATCTCATCGACGAGGCCGATTTCATCGCCTGCCACAAGCAGGAATACGTTTCCCTCTACGATGTCACCGCGGGCATCAAGAAAGGCGGAGCCTTCCTTTTGAACACCCAGTGGAAGACCATCGCCGAGCTTGAGGCCAATCTTCCCGCAAGGCTCAAGCGCACGCTTGCCGAAAAACAGATTCGTTTCTACAT
>ERZ1645192.2007-NODE-2007-length-16889-cov-7.138173_pt1 | contig 16889 bp, 14 predicted proteins | sample MGYA00575354_ERZ1645192 | MGnify/ENA primary metagenome ERZ1645192 (study PRJEB40844, sample SAMN11349763) | freshwater sediment metagenome | isolation source: river sediment | host: Sediment | place: India: Faizupur Khadar , New Delhi | collected 2017-02-21 ... | reverse complement strand
CGCCGCGCCGTGACGAGCGGCGGCTGTTCAGTCATCCTCTTCTAGATCGCCGGCATCCGGCACATATCCCAGCTGACCGCAGGCGGCAAGCGACTCGTCGCCGCGCGACTTCCGGATGATGACCGTCAGCCCCGCGTCCCAGATCGTCTGCTGAAAGGCCTGTATCGCGGCGGCGGTCGACGGCGCGTACGGCGCGTGATCGAAGGTGTTGAACGGTATCAGATTTATCTTCGCGTTGAGGCTCCGCGCTATCTTCACCAGTTGGCGCGCCTCGGCGGTAGAATCGTTCACCCCGTCCAGCAGAACATATTCGATGAGTATCTTCTTGCGCGGCGGCAAGGGGAACCGGCGCAGCGCCGCGAGCAGATCCTTGAGCGGCCAATTCTTGGTCGCCGGCATGATGGCCTGCCGTTTCTCATCGGTGGTCCCGTGAAGCGAGAGGGCGATATTGACCGATGCCTGCCCGCCCAGTTCGTCGAGTTTATCGGGGATACCGATGGTGCTTATCGTGACGCGGCGGTTCGAGAGGTTGAAGCCGAGATCGTCCATCATGATATGGGCGCTTTTCACGGTATTGGCGAGATTAAGGAGCGGTTCGCCCATCCCCATGAAGACGATGTTGGTCACCCGTTTGCCGCTTTCGGCGAGCCGTTTCTGCGCCGCCCAGTGCTGGCCGACGATCTCGCGGACCGTGAGGTCGCGGGTGAATCCCAGCGATCCGGTGCGGCAGAACAGGCACCCGAGCGGACAGCCGACCTGCGTCGATACGCAGAGCGTCACGCGCCCTTTTTCGGGGATGATGACCGCCTCGATGACCGCCCCGTCGTCAAGGGTGAAGCGGAGTTTCTCGGTGCCGTCGGCCGAGGTGAACGCCTCGGGTTCAGTGAGCGGTTGGACGGTGAAGCGGGTCGCCAATTCTTCACGGCCCGACTTGGAAATGTCGGTCATCAGGGACAGATCGGTCGTGAGTTCCTGATAGAGCCAGCGGAATATCTGGCGGCCGCGGAACGGTTTCATCCCGATGGCGGAGACCGCCTCTTCCATCTCGGGGCGGGTGAGTTCGAAGAGTTCCATCTACCCTAGTTGTCGAAGAAGGGGGGAACGATGATGTTGACCTCGCGGCTGGAGAGGAACGCTCCTTCGCCCAGCACGCGGACCTTGGCGGTGTAGAGGACCGGATTGCCGGTCGTGTTCTTGCAGAAATCGTTGCGGAAATGGACGTCGAAGGTGACCAGCGTCCCCGGCTCGACATCGAAGAAGGTGCTGTTGTCCTTGCCGGTGATGTTCTCGGGCGGCGTCGCCTCCATCGGTATCCCTTCCTTGTAGAACGCGGCGACATTCTGCCCGGCGCACTCTTCGTCGGATACGGCGTCGGTGTTGACATCCATCTGTATCGCGGCGGTCATCGTTTCTACCGCCTCGGCGATCTTTTCCGACATGCCGGTGCCGTCGCTGTTCATGGTGAAGTTGAAGTAGTTCCCGTTGCCGTCCATCGAGGCGGTCGCCTCCGATATCTGTTCGAAGTCGTTCTTGCAGGTGGTGCTTCCCGCGCCGTCGGTATCGACGCCGATGAACTTGGCGTTGATGTTGTTCATCGCGTTGATGGCGTCTTCCTTGTAGTGTCCCATCTCATAGGGCGGGTTGGTGTTGAATTTGGTCATGTTCGGCCAGACGCCGATCTCCTCCCACGATTCGTCGGTGATCATGATGAATATCGGCATCGCCTTGTCGCGGAAACAGAGACCGCCGATGGTCCCTTCGGCGCCGGTGCAGTCGGCCGCCGGGATGTCGATGATGTCGCCGGGGATGTTCATCTCCATGAGTTGCGCGTAAAGCCCCGCCCCGGTGGAGACCTGATACAGCACTTCGCTGTGCGGTTCGGTGCCGCCGTAGGGGGCCGGCAGATTGTCGACCGACGCGGTCACCGTGTTGACATCGGACGATATCAACTGGTCATAGCCGACGATCTTGGTCGTGTCTTCCGCCCAGTCCTGAAAATGGACCAGCCCGAAGGCCGAATCGACGATCTTCTCACGGACCTTCGTGATGATCTGGTCCTTGATGCCGGTCTTGAGGTTGTCTATCTCTTCGCCCATCGAACCCGAGACATCGATGATGACGGCCACGTCGACCCGGTTGATGTTGGTGGTGAATTCGAGCAGGCGGGTGGCGTCCTCCGGCGCATTGTAGGGGAGAACGAGATAGAAAAGCCCCGCCGGTATCGTGCTCTGGTCGCTGGTCGGATCGGAGCCGTAGACCACCTCGGCGTAGTCGTCCGAGCCGTCGCCGTCGCTGTCCTTCTTGGTCGGATCGGTGCCGAGTATCACCTCCTGCGAATCCTCGATGCCGTCGTTGTCGGAGTCCTTGTCGAGGTAGTCGGGGATATCGTCGGCGTCGTTGTTGGCGGGGGTCTCGGGGTCGGCGCCCGCCTCATCCTTGTCGAGTATGCCGTCGCCGTCCGCATCGGGGTCCATGTGATTCGGCGCTCCGTCGAGGTCCTTGTCGCCGGTCCCCTCGACGCCGTTGGGGATGCCGTCCTCGTCGTCGTCCTCGTGGTTCCACGGATCGTCGGGGTCATCGGGGTTGGAGGTGTCGTCGATGACGGTGATATCGGAACCGGGATCGTCGGTCTGCGTCACGTCGCTACCCGGATCGTCGGTCGGGATGATGCTGTCCGCGTCCCCGGTCGGAGTTTCGTCGCCGACAGGCGTGTCGTCGCCGGTAACGATGGGCGAATCGGTGCCCGGGTCCTCATCGGTCGGCGTACAGGCGACGCCGAGCACGAGGATACAGAAAAGCACGGAAATGATGCGCGGGAACAGCATGGTGTCCTCCACCGTTGGTTTACAGAACAAAGGCGATTATAAAGCACTTTTTGGGGAAATCAACCCAATTCTTTGGTCAGTGCCGCCGCGAGCGCTTCGTAGTGCGCCGGTTCGTTGTAGATCTGCGCCGAGATGCGCAGGGCGGAGCGGCCGTCGGGGATGCAGGTGATCATCGTTTCGATGCCGTGTTTTGCGTAGAGCCGGTTCATGAGCGGGTGGAGTCCGTTCGCCTCGAACGAATAGGGGAGTCCCGGTATCGGGATGGTGATCATCGATCCATTGAGGTCGCCCAGTTCCGGTGCCGTCGTCTTGAGCGCTTTTGCGACGACCGGGGCCATCCGGCGGACCAGCGCATTGTTGCGGCTCCGCAGTTCATCCCAGCCGCCCGGAAGAAGGCCGCCCATGAAGCGGATACCTTCGCCGATGCAGAGGAAGGGCGTGATGTCGGCGGTGCCGGTCCAGTCGAACGCGGCGCGGAAACCGGCGCGTCCCTGCGGCGTGTAGAAATAGTTCGATATCGAGAGCGGGTAGGTCCTTTCGCGCTCCTCCGGGGCGACCCACAGGAAGGCCGAGCCGATGGGAGTGCAGAGCCACTTGTGGCAGTTGCCGGTGTACCATGCGGCGCCTATTTTCGTAAGGTCGAGCGGCGTCATGCCGGGGCCGTGTGCGCCGTCGACGAGCGTCGGAATGCCCTTCTTTTTCAGTTCGGCGACGATGCGGGCGATGGGGAGAACGAGCGCCGTAGAACTCGTCACATGGTCGATGAGAGCCAGTTTCGTGCCGGGGGTCGCCGCCGCGATGATCCGCTCGACGATGTCGTCGGCCGACTTGGGCGGGTAGGGGATGTCGACCATATTCACCGTCACGCCGAATTCTTCGCCGATGAAGGCGAGGGCGTTGCGGCAGGCGGGATAAAGCAGTTTGGTCGTCAGTATCGTGTCGCCCTTTTTCCACTGGCGCGAACGGAGCACCGCGTTCACCCCGGCGGTGGCGTTATGGACGAAGGTCATTCCCTCGGGATCGGCGTTGAGGAAGCGCGACAGTTCGACACGGACGGCGGTGAGCATATCAGGCGAGCGGCGGACGAAGAAATCGGTCGGCGACGCCTCCATCTCATCCTGAATGCGGCGCTGATATTCCAGTATCGCGGTCGGACAGGCGCCGAACGACCCATGATTGAGGTGTATCTTGCTTTTATCGAGCGGCCAGAGGTGCTTGAATGTCGCGGTCATGAGTCTCTCCGTTATGTCTGTCGCGGGCATACTGCCACAACCGGCGTCGTTTTGCAATCTTGCGAAGAGGGCGCATTCGTCTGATTTATTTATTAGTTATAAATAATTCATGCAGTTACTTGACATTCGTCTATTATTCGTCTACTATTCGTCCAACGGGAGGAATGAATGAAAAAAACGCCTGTCACCTTCGCGCCGCGATACGAGATAACGCCGGTTCTACTCTCACGCATCAAGGAGATCGCACACCTTATCGCCGAGCTGAATCTGCGCCGTTTCCCGCGGCCGGTCCTCGTTGAATTCGAACGGACCGCGCGGGAACTTTCGGCCTATGCCTCGACCAGCATCGAGGGGAACCCCTTGCCGCTCACCGAGGTGCGACGGCTCCTCAAGAATGCTCCCGCCAACCTGCGCGACAGCGAACGGGAGGTGTTCAACTACAATGAGGCGCTCGTCGCCTTGCGCGAAAAGAAAGGGGACGCCCCGTTCGATGCGGCGCTCATTCTCGATATTCATCGCCGCGTGATGGCGGGATTGCTCGACCGGTGGCGTGTCGGCAAGTTCCGCAAAGAGCCGGTGGTGGTCAACGATCCGGTGCGGCGCACGGTCGATTACCTGCCGCCCGACCACGGCGATGTCGCCCCGCTCATGGAGGCGCTCACGGCGTGGGTGAGCCGGTCGCGTCGCGAACTCGACCCGGTCGTCGTTGCCGGGATATTCCACCGGCAGTTCGTCATCATTCATCCGTTCGTTGACGGTAACGGCCGCACCGCCCGGCTTGCGACCAAGTTCCTGCTGGCCGACATGGGGATCGATACTTTTGAACTCTTCAGTTTCGAGAATTACTACAACCGGCAGGTGTCGCGTTACTTCGCGGCGGTCGGTTCGCACGGCAACTACTACGATATGGTCGACGCGGTCGATTTCACCGCGTGGCTCGAATATTTCGCGGGCGGTATCGCCGACGAACTTCAGCGGGTGAAGAAGGAACTGGAGAAACATCTCGGCGGGATCGAACCCGAACTAAGCGCGGCCGAGAAGGTCATCCTCGCCTACATCGAAGAGCACGGCTCAATAACCGACCGCGAATATGCGGCGCTGACCGACCGGGCGAAGGCGACCCGAGCGCTCGATTTCAAGCGGTTGACCGGGAAGGGGCTCATCGTGCGGCGGGGCGGGGGACGGAACACGAAATATGTGGGCGGGTAAAGGGAGATGACCATGAAGCATAGCAAATACGCTATTCTTTTAAGTGTGCTCTGTTTTCTCTGCTTATCGACATGCGCTTCTGAATTGACCCTAAAGCAGACACAACCAAAGGCTATGGAAGAAACTCGATCAATTGATGCTGTGTTGGTTGCAAAATGTGACGGTATATATTTTACAGGCGACCTCACCATAAAGAACATCTCTCAATCGGGGATTTGGGTGTGTTCTGATATGAATCATGGCAAGGTAAAAACATTCGTAGAGGAAGACAACAAGATTCTCATTAAGTGTGGTGTGGTGGCACTAGACGACAATGTTGATTATTTCGCAGGCGTTGATATCCGATACACCTTCGTGGCAGGAAATGGCGATTGGACGATGCCCATACGCCATTCGTCGATCTATTGCCGAGAGAAAAGCGAAAAAGAAATCATCGTCGAGGTTGATATAGAGTATTATCAAGAAGATATTTCTAAAGACGAATGCGCTAAACGAGAGAGCGACAACAGCTACTCGATGAATATTTATTGTCAACCCGACAAGTTGAAAAAACCGCTCAAGTACACCAACACCAGCAATATTCGTCTTTACCCTTGACCTCTAGAGATCGAAAAATTGACTTACCTTCCAGCGGTTATTATAGTTGCGCGGTTTTAGCGTTTCTTTAGGTACCTGCGAGCGTGCGTAGCAAGAAAACACCCGATATTAAACGGCCCGACGGCTCATTCGATCAGCGGGCGCTCGCCCGTCTCATTTCCGAAATAGAGAACGACCGCGACACCGCCGAAACGATGCTCGCAAAACTCTACCGCGACCCCGACACGGTGCAGGTCATCGGCATCACCGGCCCTCCCGGCGCCGGGAAAAGTACGCTGGCCGACAGCATCATCGGGAAACTGCGGGAAGCGGGTAAGACGGTCGCCGTGGTGGCGGTCGACCCGAGCAGTCCCTTCACCGGCGGCGCGATACTGGGCGACCGCATCCGGATGTCGACCTACGCCAACGATCCGGGGGTCTTCATCCGCAGTATGGGAAGCCGCGGGAGTCTCGGCGGTCTCGCCCACGCCACCTTCGATGTGGTGAACCTCCTCCGTTCGACCGGTTTTGACGCCGTGGTCATCGAGACGGTCGGAGTGGGGCAGAGCGAGATAGATGTGCTCGCGGTGGCCGACACGGTGGTGCTGACGCTCGTCCCGGGGCTCGGCGACGATGTGCAGGCGCTCAAGGCGGGCATCATGGAGATCGCCGACATCTTCGTCGTCAACAAGGCCGACCGCGACGGCAAGGAACGGCTCGTGGCCGAGATACGGATGATACTGGAACTCAACCGCGACCGGTTCGGCTGGGTGCCGCCCATCTGCGAGACGGTGGCCACCGAACACCGCGGCATCGACGGCCTGATGGAACAGGTGCTTCTTCACGGCGCTTATGTCCGCGATCACCGCGACGCGGTGCGGCGGCCGAAGCTGGCGCGTCAGCTGGAGAAAATGGCGGCCGACCGGATAAATCGCGATATTCTTGCATTTCTCGGGAAGGGCGATAAGTTCGCCGCATGGCTGGACGCGATCATGGCCGGAGAACGGAATCCCTATCAGGTCATACAGGAGATCGGCAGTTTTATATCAGTTCGCACGGAGGATAGATCGTGAAGAAGATCAACCACATCGGCATCGCCGTCGAGAAGATCGACGACTACATCGCATTCTACCGCGACACCCTCGGCCTCACCGTCGAAGGGACCGAAACGGTCGAGGAACAGAAGGTCAAGGTGGCCTTCCTGACCATCGGCGACACCCGGATCGAACTGCTCGAACCGACATCGCCCGAAAGCCCCATCGCGAAGTTCATGGAAAAGAAGGGGCCCGGCGTCCATCATCTCGCCTTTGAGGTCGACAATATCACGGCCGAACTGGCGAAGCTGAAGGAAAAGGGGGTCAAGCTCATCGACGAGAACCCGCGCTGCGGCGCCCATCATACCAAGATCGCCTTTATCCATCCGAAAGAATCGAAGGGCGTTCTGGTCGAACTGACCGAATCTGGAACTCATTAAACATAGGGAGTTATCCGCATGGCGACCATCGAAGAAAAACTGGCGCAGCTCAGGGCCAAGAAGGATCAGGCGAAACTCGGCGGCGGCGAGAAGCGTATCGAGGATCAGCACAAAAAAGGCAAATATACCTCGCGTGAACGGTTCGCGAAACTGCTCGATCCGGGCAGCTTCGAGGAACTCGACAGCCTCCGTTCCGACCGCAAGGAGGGGAGCACCCTCGGCGACGCGGTGGTGACCGGCTACGGTACCATCGACGGCCGCAAGGTCTTCGTCTTCGGGCAGGATTTCACCGTCAGCGGCGGATCGCTGGGCGAAGTGGTCGCGGCGAAGATATGCAAGGTGATGGACCTTTCGGTGCAGACCGGCGCGCCGTGCATCGGCCTGAACGATTCGGGCGGCGCCCGCATTCAGGAAGGGATCCATTCGCTCTACGGCTACGGCGAGATATTCAAGCGCAATGTCCTTGCGTCGGGCGTCGTGCCCCAGCTTTCGGCCATCTACGGTCCCTGTGCCGGCGGCGCGGTCTACAGCCCGGCGCTCACCGATTTCGTCTTCATGACCAACACCAATTCCTATATGTTCCTCACCGGGCCCAATGTGGTCAAGACGGTCACCCACGAGAATGTGACGGTCGATCAGCTCGGCGGCGCGCAGGTCCACATGACCAAATCGGGCGTTGCCCATTTCGCGCACGACACCGAGGACGAATCGATCGCGGCGATACGGAAACTCTTCTCCTACCTGCCGTCGAACAACATGGAAGAGCCGCCGCGCGTCGCCTGTACCGATCCCATCGACCGGATGGACGACGAACTCAACACTATCGTCCCGCTCAATCCGAACAAGGGCTACAATGTCAAAGATGTCATCCGTATGGTCTTTGACGGCGGCGAATTCCTCGAGGTCCAGTCGCTGTACGCCATGAACATCGTCGTCGGCTTTGCGCGCCTCAACGGCCGCACCGTCGGGATCGTGGCCAACCAGCCCAATGTGCTGGCGGGCGTGCTGGATGTCAACAGTTCGATGAAGGGGGCCCGCTTCATCCGTTTCTGCGACTGTTTCAACATCCCGCTCATCACCTTCGTCGACACCCCCGGCTTCATGCCCGGCACGGTGCAGGAATACAACGGCGTCATCAAACACGGCGCGAAGATGCTCTACGCCTACAGCGAGGCGACGGTGCCCAAGCTGGCCGTCATCATGCGCAAGGCCTACGGCGGCGCCTATATCGTCATGAGCTCGAAGCACCTGCGCGGCGACATCAACTACGCGTGGCCGACGGCCCAGATCGCCGTCATGGGCGCCAAGGGTGCGGTCGAGATACTCAAGAAGAAGGAGCTCGACGCGGCCCCCGACAAGGCGAAGTTCATCGCCGAACAGGAGGCCGAATACGCCGAGAAGATAGAGAATCCCTACATCGCCGCCCAGCACGGCTTCATCGACGATATCTTCGAACCGAAAACGACCCGCGCGCGGCTCGCCAAGGTGATGGAGATGATGAGCACCAAACGGGACGACCTGCCGCCGAAGAAACACGGCAACATCCCGTTATAGGAGGCCGCGATGCTAGTATCACCCACACTCATCGCCGCCGCCGCGGTCGGTCAGTTCTCGGCGAAGGAATTGGCAACGATAGAGATATTGCCGCTTATCGGGATCGGCGTGGTCATTTCGGGTCTTGCGATACTCGCGATCATCCTGACGCAGTTCGACCGGCTCAACGGCGCGCGGAAAAAGGGAGCTGCTTCGGCCACCGCCGCCCCGGTTCCCGCCGCCGCTCCGGCCGCACCGGTCACCAGCGCCGACGAGGATGAATCGGCGGCCGTTTCGACCGCGATATTCCTCTATCTCCAGCAGAGCGCCGAACCGATCGCGATCACCGAGATACCGCAGGAGCACCATTCGACCCCGTGGATCGATTTCGGCAAACAGCGCCAGCAGTTCCGTTTCCAGAGATGGCAGTCTTCTTCCACCAAAGCGAGGTAATGCGATGAAGAAATACGATCTGAAGATAAACGGCAAGGACTACAAGGTCGAGATAAAGGAATTCGGCGCGAAAACGGCCAAGGTCGAAGTGAACGGGAAACCCTTCAGCGTCGACATCAGTTATCCGGCCGGTGAGATGGCCCCCTCCATCCCGCGTCCCGTCGCCCCGAAAGCGGCCGCCATCGCCCCCGTTCAGCAGGCGGCGCCGGTCGCCGCGGTCGCGGGCAACAGCGTCAACGCCCCGATGCCGGGACTCATCCTCAAGATACTGGTCAAGGTGGGCGACAAGGTGGCGGTCGGCCAGAAGGTGATGGTCATGGAGGCGATGAAGATGGAGAACGACATCAACACCACCTTCGCCGGGACGGTGAGCGAGATCCGCTTCGCCGAAGGGGCCACGGTCAAGGAGCACGACCCGCTTATCGTCATCGCCTAGGGAGAAACCCGTTATGAGACCGATCCAATTTCTGCTTGCCGCTCTTCTCTTTCTTTTCGCGGCGTCGCTTCCGGCGCAGGAGACGACCCAGTTCACCGGTACGGCCATCAACGGCTCGCTGGTGAAACTCGATATCCGCTATCAGACGCTCGGCGGCGATGGACAGCCCGCGTGGGTCGAACGGCATGAGAACGGCGCCCTTGTCGCATTCGATCAGGCCGAAGGGACTTACCTCGCGGTGACCTCGCAACGGGCCGTCGTTCCCAACGAGGACCACATCGACATTTTTATGCCCGACGGGAAGAACTACCGGATGACGCTGGCTCTGCCCGACGGCGCGACGCTCGAACTCGACCATACCGCGCTCATCGTCGCCGACAACGGCGTCGCCTTCGTGAGGTTCAAAGGGGAGGCGGGACGCTATCCGCTGGCGATCCCCGGCGAGCAGGTGGGGAATGTCCAGTTGGAGAGTTCGCTCTACATCACCAATTTCAAGAGTCGCTACAACATCACCCCGCTCTTCATCGACTTTTCGCTCCGCTCATCGGGAACCCTTGAATATTACATAGAAAAGAACCGCTCGTTCCTTTCGAAATTCTTTAACACTACCGCGCTCGCCCATTTCACGCTCGGCAATATCGTGATGATCCTGATCGCTTTTTTCTTTCTCTATTTCGCCATAGGAAAAAACTTCGAGCCGCTTCTGCTGCTCCCCATCGGTTTCGGCATCCTGCTCGGTAATATTCCCTCGGCGGCCGGCGTCCAGATCGGCGTCTATGACCCCGGTTCGGTGCTGAACTATCTTTATTTCGGGGTGCTCAAGGGCATCTATCCGCCGCTCATATTCCTCGGCATCGGCGCGATGACCGATTTCTCCTACATGATATCGAACCCGAAACTGATATTGCTGGGCGGCGGCGCGCAACTCGGCATCTTCATGGCCTTCCTCATTGCGATATTCCTCGGATTCAACCTGCAGGAGGCGGCCTCCATCGGCATCATCGGCGGCGCGGACGGTCCGACCGCCATATTCGTCACCGGTCTCATGGCGCCCTATCTGCTCGGGGCGGTCGCCATCGCCGCCTATTCCTATATGGCGCTTGTCCCGGTCATCCAGCCGCCGATCGTCAACCTGCTGACGACGAAAAAGGAGCGGCTCATCCGGATGAAACCGCCGCGCGTCGTCTCGAAACGCGAAAAGATCATTTTCCCCATCGTTGCGGTGCTCGTCTGTACCATTATCGCCCCCGGCGGCCTGCCGCTCATCGGTCTGCTTCTGCTCGGCAACATCATGAAGGAGTCGGGCGTTACCGACCGTCTGGCGAAAACATCGGGTAGCGCGCTCATCGACATCGTGACGATACTCATCGGCCTCACGGTCGGCGCCTCGACCTCGGCGCAGACCTTCCTGACCGGAAAATCGGTCATGATCTTCGCGCTCGGCGCGCTGTCGTTCATGTTCTCGACCGCGGGCGGCGTCCTTATCGCGAAGTTCATCAACCTGTTCCTGAAAGAGGGCGACAAGATCAACCCGATCATCGGGTGCGCCGGCGTTTCGGCGGTGCCCGACAGCGCGCGGGTCGCCCAGCACATGGGTCGTCACGAGGATCCCGAGAATCATCTCCTCATGCATGCCATGGCGCCCAATGTCGCCGGTGTCATCGGATCGGCCATTGCGGCGGGTATCCTCCTCGGCTTGATCCCGCACTAGGAACCGCTTCGTTTTCCTTCAAAGCTCTTCGTTGATCTTCGCACACCATCTAGGCCCCCTGATGCAGGGGGCAACGGGGGTGTTGCGTTAAAGACACCCTCCGGCCTGCGGCCACCTCCCTGCGACAGGGAGGCAGGAAAAGGTTATTTCAACAGTTCGTCGAAGATCGTTTGCCTGAACTTGCGGAGCCGTTTCTGCATATCGGGCTTATCGGCGGTGGGGTGGGTGCGGTTGGTGAGCACCACGATGATGCGGTCGCGTTTGAGGTCTATCAGGAATGCCGTGCCGGTGTAGCCGAGATGCCCGCGCAGGTCGCCCGTCGCGGTCAGCCCGTACGATGAATCGGCCGGTTCGGGGCGGTCGAAGCCGTAGCCTTCGGTGAGGAGCGAACGGTACCACGGTAGCGTCAGCAGGTGGGAGAGCAGTTGTCCCACCGCCTCGGCGGTCCCGAATATTCCCGCGTGACCGCAGACCCCGCCGATGAGTTGGCAGTTCTCGTCCTCGACATTGCCGTGGTTGAGTATGCCGGTCTGCGGCGAGAAACTGGTCGCGGCGACGGCCGACAGCTCGATACCGTCGGTGAGGTAGATCGGCGGAAGCCCTTGATACTTGAGCGTTTTCAGCGTTTCGGCATAGAGATCGTCAAGCGTCTTGCCGGTCAATCTCTCCAGCGCGAAGCCGAGGAGCAGGTAGTTGAGGTCGCTGTACTTCGGCGGGAGCGTCCGGGGGAACTCGACGGCGTACTTCACGATGGCCGCCTTGCGCTCCTCGATGCTCTGCAGGTCGCGGTATTTGAAGTACCAGGCGTCGTAGGCGGGGAGCCCCGAATTATGGGAGACGAGGTCGAATAGCTTTATCGGTTTGCCGAAGCCCGGCAGGAGGTCCGACAGCGGCCGGTCGAGGTCGACGATCCCCGTCGCGGCGAGGTTGCCGACCATCGGGAGCGTCGCCAGCGGTTTGGTGAGCGACGCGAGGTCGAAGAGGGTGTAGCGGGTCACCGCATCTTTCGGATCGAAAGTAGTGTGGCCGTCGTGGAGTTCGAGGGTCATCCTGCCCTTTTCGAAGACCGCGATCTGAACCGCCGAGAAAAGTCCCTCGCCGCGGTTGAAGGTGATCGCCTCGCGGACGACGGCGAGAGGGTCGGCCGGCGGTGTTGCAGAGAGTTCGGCACCGGTCATGGCAAGGGTCATAAAAAGGAGAATGGCAAGCAATACGCGTCTCATGGGGCGATAGTACCCGCGACGGATGAAGAGGTCAAGTTTGTGCAATTTTTTGCTTCGATTTTCTTGACTCGGAATCATCGCATTTTATGATGAGTCGAATTTCAGTGACCGGGGGAGGGCCATGGTAAGGCAAATAACCGAGCTTTTCAAGGACGACAAGCCGCGCGAGAAGGTGGCGAAGAAGGGGCCGGGCGCCCTCAAGAACTACGAACTTTTCGCCCTCATTTTGGGGAGCGGCGGGAAGGGGCACCCGATCTTCGAACTGTCGCGCGACATCGAAAAAGCGCTGGGGGACGACCCCGAAAAACTGAACTTCGAGACGCTGAAAAAGATACCGGGCGTCGGACCGGCGAAGGCGGCGCAGATCATGGCGGCGTTCGAACTCGGGCGGCGTTATCTGGTCAAGAAAGAGGGGCGGAGGATAGTCAACGCCGAAAGTGTCGTCGAGATATTCCGGGAGTACCGCGACCGGCGGCAGGAACATTTCCTCACCGCGACGCTCGACGGGGCGGGCGGGCTCATCGCCCAGCGGGTCGTCTTCATCGGGACGCTCACCCAGAGCCTCGTCCACCCGCGCGAGGTCTTCGCCGACGCCATCGCAGACCGGGCGGCGGGGATCGTCTTTGCTCACAATCACCCCTCGGGGAGCGTCGAACCGTCGTCCGACGACCTTGCGCTGACGCGGCGGCTGTCGGAGGCGGGGAAACTGCTCGGCATCGAGATAATCGACCATGTCATCATCGGCAAGGATGCCTTTTATTCCTTCCGGCAGAGCGGCCTGCTGTAGCATGGGTTGAATGTACGGCATACTCTTTACTTTCCGTCGGGCGCGGGTAGAATCGGTCCGCACGCTATCCCGGAGTTGAACATCATGAACGATCAAGCGCCCGCGGCCGGGAACGGGGCCGAGAAATTCGGCACCTTCAAAGGGGTCTTCACCCCCTCGATACTGACCATTCTCGGCGTCATCATGTATCTGCGTTTCGGCTGGGTCGTGGGGAACGCCGGCATCGTGGGGACCATCCTCATCGTCCTGTTCGCCCATGTGGTCTCGTTCGCCACCGGCATGAGCATCAGTTCCATCGCCACCAACCGGACGACCCGGACCGGCGGCGACTACTACATGATATCGCGCAGTCTCGGCCTGCCGATGGGGGGCGCCATCGGCATCGCGCTCTTTTTCGCGCTCGCCTTCAGCACCAGTCTCTACCTCATCGGTTTCACCGAATCGTTCCTCGAATTCTTCGGCATCGGGAACACCATCGGTATGCGTCGGCTCGTCGGGACCGGGGCGAACATCATCGTGGCGGTCATCAGCTACATCAGTACCTCGCTCGCGCTCCGGATACAGTATTTCGTCCTGCTCGCCATCGCGCTCTCACTCGTATCGCTCTTCACCGGGACGCCTCTGCCCGATGCCGGCGCGTCGGCGGTCCCCCTCTGGTTCTCCGCGAACTCGGCGGGGTTCGAGACGGTGTTCGCCGTCTTTTTCCCGGCGGTCACCGGCTTTACCGCCGGTGTCGCGATGTCGGGCGATCTCAAGGATCCGCGCCGCTCGATACCTCTGGGGACCCTCATCGCGATCGCCGTGGGGATGATCATCTATCTGACGGTGCCGATCTATCTCGGCGCGGTGGCCGACGGCGCAACGCTCCGGAACGACCAGATGATCTGGCTCAAGCTCGCGCGTTTCCCGGTATTGGTCATCGCCGGGATGTTCGCCGCGACGCTCTCGTCGGCCTTCGGCAGCATACTCGGCGCGCCGCGTTACCTGCAGGCGCTCGCCATCGACGGGGTGGTGCCGCGCATTTTTGCCAAGGGGCACGGGCCGCTCAACGAACCGCGCATCGGGCTTGCGCTCACCTTCCTCATCGCCGAGGCGGGGATACTCATCGGCGAACTCAACCTCATCGCGCCGCTCATCACGATGTTCTTCCTCTCCAGTTACGGGTTCGCCTGCCTTGCCTGCGGCATCCAGACCTGGTCGCGTATTCCCAGCTTCCGTCCGACCTTCCGGACCCCCGCGTGGGTCAGTTTCGTCGGGGCGGTCACCTGTTTCGGCATCATGTTCAAGATAGACACGCTCGCGATGCTCGCCGCCACCGTCGCCATGGTCACCATCTTCGTCCTGCTTCAGCGTCGGCAGATGCAGACCCAGCCGATCGATACTTGGCGCGGTTTTTTCACCGCGGCGGTCCACCGCGGCATCCTCTACCTCGACAGTCGCCCGCCCGACGGCAAGAACTGGCGCCCGAATGTCATCGTGTTCGGCGACGATCCGGGCAAACGGCGCGCGATAGCCGACATGGCCGGCTGGCTGTTCCACTGGCGTGGTGTCACCACCTACTGTCATGTCATTCCCGGCCTTTTGAAGGAGGAGGCTCCTCGTCTGCGCGATAGGGAGACGCAGACCCGCGAGGTCATCGAGCAGGTGGCGCCCGAGACGATGGTACGGTTACTGGTGACCGAGGAGCCGGAAAGGGGTATCCTCGACGCGTCGCAGGCGCTCGGGTTCCCCGGCATGACGCCGAACACCGTCCTGATGGAGTGGGCCTGTCCCCGCATGGAACACGCCCCGTTCACCGAACTGGTCCGCGGTCTGCTGGCGCTCGACCACAACCTGCTGTTCCTGCGCCATCATCCCGACCGTTCCTTCGGTATGCGCAAGACGATAGATATCTGGTGGGGCGGCCGCGAACGCAATGTGGAACTGATGCTGTTGCTCGCCCATTTTCTCACCTCTTCGGATCATTGGAGCGGCGCGCAGATACGGCTGTGCGTGCTGGTCGATTCGGAGTCGGCCGCACGCAAGTCGGAGGAGCGGCTCGGCGCCATCATCGCGGCGGCCCGTATCGAGGCGACGCCGCATCTCATTATCCGCGACGATCGCAGCACCGGTGAACAGCTGGGCGCGGTCTCCGAACGGACCGATCTGGTCCTTGCCGGCCTAGGCGGGCCGTCAGAGGAAGGGACGGACGACTATGTCGCACGAATGGACGCGCTTCTTTCCGGCGTAGGATCGGTGTTGCTTGTGCGCGCTTCGAGCCAGTTCGATTACCGGCGGCTCCTGCTCGACGAGGAATAAGAAGGGTCTTCTATCTTGATAATTCCCGAAGCGCGATGAATGAACGCACATAGACCGGATTGGTCGGCTTCAGAGAATTTATGATCGTTTCAAGCGAACTGCGGGCCTTGTCGGGCTCATTATCGCTCATGGCCATTGCGGTCTCGTAGAGTTTTACGGTCTGCCGGCGTATCTGGTCGATACCCTTTTCCGCCCGTTTGTTCGCGGGATCGTAATAAATGGCGCGGTGAAAATGGCGCCGCGCCTCGGGCAGATCGTCGCCCGCCAGCGACCGTTCCCCCAGCCGGGCATAGGCGTCGCTCAGCATCAGGTATATCTTCTTGGTGGCGGCGGTGCGCTCGATGAACCGGTTGACCTCGGCCTTGAAGCGTGCGGTGTAGCGTTGCGATATCTTTTCCTTTTCGGCCGCGACGATCTTGTCCTTCTCGCCGCCGATCCGTTTCTTGAGTTGTTCGCGCATCTTTTGCGCTTCCCGTCCCGCCGCCGCGATCCTTTTGACGCTGTTCTTTTCCATCGCCGCGATGAGTTTCTCCCGTTTTGTCCGCTCCTTGTGCCACTGGGCGATATGTTGTTTAAAGAGCGCTTCCCTTTGGTCTATCTTCTTCTGAGCCTTCTGCGCGATGGCCGCCTCTTCTTTTTCAAGAACGGTCATTTTCTTTTGCAACTCTTCAACTTTCCGATCATATTTCAACAGATGCTCATCGGCGCCGCGCCGATAGGTCTCGCTCAAGGCGGTCCGTTTTTTCTCAAGATCCTGCTCCAGCGCCGTCAATTTGCTTTCGAGCGCCTTGATCTTCTTTTCATCGGGCGGGTCCTTTCGCTCCAGCGTCGCTATTTTCTCCGCCAGTTTCTCCTGCTCCTTGAGGAATCGCGACTGTAGTTTCTCCAGTTCTTTGCTTTTCAGTTCGTCGGCGCGCCGTTCCACCTTGTCGGCGAATTCGTTCCGTCCGCTCTCCAGCGAATCGATGCGCTTGCGCAGGGCATCCTTTTTCTTGTTGTGCGCCTGCAGTTCCTTTTCCTGCTTATCGAGTAGCTGTCGCACCTCTTCATCGACCGCGGTCCGCTCTTTGTTTATCTTCTCCTCGTTTTTTTCGATCTCTTTGCGGGCCTGCTCTATCTCCCTCTCTCTCGC
>ERZ1645192.2005-NODE-2005-length-16902-cov-7.077343_pt1 | contig 16902 bp, 13 predicted proteins | sample MGYA00575354_ERZ1645192 | MGnify/ENA primary metagenome ERZ1645192 (study PRJEB40844, sample SAMN11349763) | freshwater sediment metagenome | isolation source: river sediment | host: Sediment | place: India: Faizupur Khadar , New Delhi | collected 2017-02-21 ... | reverse complement strand
AGTGAGTATATTCTTGCCGGTTTCCTCAGAAAAAAGAAGGTCAGGCTGGTAAAATGCCTTACAAATGAGCTTTACGTCCCTGAAGATGCCGACATTGTTATTGAAGGGTATGTCGATCCCGCAGAAGACCTTGTATGGGAAGGCCCTTTTGGCGACCATACCGGTTTCTATTCACTTGCCGATTGGTACCCGAAATTTCACGTAACATGCATAACTCACAGGCACGATGCAGTTTATCCTGCAACAATAGTTGGTATTCCTCCGCAGGAAGATGCCTTTATTGCAATGGCCACAGAAAGAATTTTCCTCTCTCCGGTTAAAATAGCTCTTCAGCCCGAAATAACAGATTTTCATCTTCCTGATGCCGGGGTGGCACATAACCTGCTTATTGTAAAACTCAGAAAGAATTATCCCGGGCAGGGAATGAAAGTTCTGGCTTCTCTTTTCGGAACAGGGCAGATGATGTTCACAAAGTACCTTGTTGCTGTGAGTGGGGAAGTGGATATCAGGAATTATGAAGACCTCGCAAGGCATGTTTTTGCAAACACCGACCCGGTAAGGGACATTCTTTTCAGCAGGGGTCCTCTTGATGTTTTAGACCATGCATCTGATACTTTTTCATACGGAGGGAAACTTGGAATTGATGCCACAGTAAAAATGGCAGAGGAGAAATCGCCTTATCTTAAGAGTGATCACTCAACGGCAAACTCAGCCTCTGTTGAGGAAGCATTTACTAACTCAGGCCTTGCAAAATCGGTCAGCACCTCCTTGCTTGATAAGGGAATTCCGGTACTGCTTATTTCAGTTAATCTTAAGGACGACAGAGGGATAGTTGAGAAAATAACCAGGTTTGTCAGCAATGATTCAATCACCAGTTATGTGAAACTATTCCTTATTGTTGATCATACAGTTGATGTTTCTGATCCATATATTGTTGCATGGCAGGTTCTTGGTAACACCGATCCGCTTCGTGACCACAGGATTATCGACGGCATGTCGCTGCTTATTGATGGTACTGTAAAGGCCTTCAGCAAAAAAGGCTTCCCGCGAAAATGGCCGAATGTTGTTTGTTCAGATGAAGCTACGGTAAGACTTGTTGATGAGAAGTGGAGTATGTATGGTCTGGGAGAATATATACCATCTCCGTCGGCTGGTGCAAGAAGGCTTTTAAGGGAAGGAAAGGATGAAATTGTTGTTTCACAGGATTAGTTTATTCTGGTTTACTTGAGGGAAATAGCCTATTTTTGTATAATCTGATGGGGCCATTGTTGATAACATATTGGATTCCGTTTTACGAAATAGTTTGTTTCATAAGTGCTTCAGCAATTACGAAACAAATTACCTGTACTTTTCCTGGAGGAAGCAGCATCTTAATATTTGTTTCCGCGCTTGGACTAATTTCAATAGTACTTGTTGTCATACTTCTTAAAAGATTAGCCGATATAAACCGGCTTCTTAATGAGAAAGAAAGGGATATTTCAATTATTGCCTCCCAGAAGAGTGAGCTTGAGCTTCGCGAGAAAAACCTGACTGACAGTCTGCTGTATGCCCAGAGGATTCAGGAGGCCAGGCTGCCTTCTGAAGAGTATTTCCGGCATCATTTTGTTTCGTCTTTTATCTTTTTCAGGCCAAAAGATATTGTAAGCGGTGATTTTTACTGGATAGGTGAAAAAGATGAATGGATTTTTGTTGTTGCGGCTGACTGTACAGGGCATGGAGTATCAGGCGCCCTTATGTCGATGATTGGCATGGAGATAATTGAAAATGCAATTATGGAGGATTCAATTCTTCTTCCGTCACATATTCTTTCAACTCTTAACATCGCTCTTGAAAAGACTTTCAGCAGAAAGAAGAATATCGGTACAATAATAAGGGACGGTATGGATGCCGGGATTTGTGCTATTGACAAAAAGCGGAAAAAAGTTATCTATGCAGGATCATTTTTCCCTCTCTATCTGTTTCGCAACAACAGTCTTATTCAGTACAATGGCGATAAAATAATTATCGGGATGAATCCGGAACGGCTGAAATATACTGATCATGAGATTGACCTGCAGGAAGACGATATATTGTACATGTTTTCTGACGGATATGTTGATCAGTTCGGCGGAAAGGATAATAAAAAGTTCATGTACAGACGCTTGCGCTATCTTATGCTTAATATCCATAAATTCAGTGTGACCGACCAGAAATCAGTGCTGGATGAAAATATCAGAACATGGATGGGTTCAAATACCCAGGTGGATGATATGCTGATTATAGGTTTTAAACCCCTCGAAGATCTCAGATAACCTGTTTTATCTTATCAACAAGGTTTACAGGCTGAAAAGGCTTGCTGATATAGTCGTCAGCTCCTGCAGAGAGACATTTTTCCTTATCCCCGATCATTGCATTCGCAGTTATTGCAATTATAGGTATATGCGTATTTGTTGTAAGCTCAAGTGCCCTTATCTTTTCAATGGCAGTGAGACCGTTCATAACAGGCATCTGTATGTCCATGAGGATAAGGTCGTAGTTATTGCTGCCGAACATCTCCAGTGCTTCTTTTCCGTTGGTGGCTGTATCAATAACGTTTACAAGAGGTTGCAGGGTAAGAAGAGTGATTTTCTGATTAATGATGTTGTCTTCAACAAGAAGTATCTTAATCTCCTTCAGTTCTTTTTTAGTCTTTTCCTTGCTGATGAGCTCAGCAATTTTTGTAGGAGGTGTTTTCTTACCGTTATCAGGAGGGAGAGTTTTTATGCCAAGGTAAATGCTCAGCTGACTTGAATCACCTGTTATTTCCCTTGTGTACCTTCCCCTGCTTAATTTTATAAGCCTTGCCACATGGCTTCCTTCGATGCTTCCTTCCTCAATAAAATTAATATCTGAATCAGATGTAATCTTCATCTTAAGAAATCCCTCTTCAATCTGGGTCTTTTCAATATCCAGGTCGATGGCAACCTTGACTGATCGTCCGGGGTATCTCCTTTCGATTGCAGCAATAAGGTCGAGAAGAATCTGCTTAATTATTACCGGATCGCCAATACATTCAGAATCAGCTCCTTCAGCCATTCTGACAGTGAAAATCACCCAGTCTTTGTCCCTGAATTTATAGAGTTCGGTAACATGCTCAATAGTAGAAAGTATATTGAACCTGATTTGTTTGCGGAAGTCATGGCTCATATTTTCTGCAGAATGCAGTGTTAATTCATTAACAGTGCCTACCATGCTCTTTATTGATGCCAGGAAAGTATCCAGAAGGACTTTTTGCTTTGGACTCGGATCTGTATCAGCAAACATTTCCCCTGTTATGACAAGGTTATTAAGGGGTTCCCTTATTTTATGTGAAAATTCTGTAATCAGCTTGTCTTTTCTCTGATCAGCTTTATTCAGTGTGTTGAATGATTCCCTGTATCTGTTGTTGAGTGCTGACAGATTCCTGTATATCATAATACCGAAACAGGCTGATACAATTATCAGGCATCCTGCCGGAAGCAACAGGTCAAATGCAATAAAAATTACAGCTCCCAGGAGTAAAGCCATTGATATAATTACATAACGTTCAATTAGCTTCATCTTACTGCCCTGGAACCGTCCGGTGCCGGAATTATGATTATCTCCGTTTGATTTGCTTACGTCATCATCTGCCATAGAATGATAAATTGCTGACCTGTAAATTTAATCAAAATAACACTTTAAACATACTTTTACTCAAATTAACTACCTTTGATTTAATTCGCTAAATTTGTGCCTGTGGTATGAAATTTGAAACAGAAAAGGTAAAATACGGGGATATATGGGTATTTCAGGCCAATCATTGAAGATTTTTACATTAATTGCTTGCTTATCAGTTGTTTTACCTCTTTCAGCACAGGAGAGGGATTCTCTTGTAAAATATACTCCTGAATTCCGGTTCAATGATGGTATCTATCTCGATTTTGAGCAGGTTAAGCAGAATAACCCTATCCCGAAGGCAAGACTGCTATCGTCATTCGATTATAACGACAGGGAATTTTTTAAGAAAATATTCGAGCTTGACAAGATTTATTTCTACGACAACATCGGCGTAAGGCAGGAGGTTGATAAGAAAAATGTATGGGGTTATTCGCGTAACGGGATTCTTTACATTCAGGTGCAGCAGGGCTTCAACAGGATCACTTTTGTTGGCAATATCTGTCATTTTGTTGCAGACATAACCACTGAGGACAGCCGTTATTACAATAATCCGTATTCTCCGTACGGTTACTATGATCCTTATTATTCACCTTATTCCTACGGCAGCTATTATTCTCCCTATTCATATTACAGTCCTTACTATAGTCCTTATGGAAGGTCGCAGGCAACACGTACTGAACTCAGGCAATTTATAATTGACTGGGAAACAGGCAAGGTGATGGAGTTTGATGTTGAAAATACGGAAATCCTGCTTATGAAAGATCCGGAGGTTTATGATGAATTTGCTCATTTATCAAGAAGTAAGAAAAAAGACCTCCTCTTTGTTTACATAAGGAAATACAATGAGAAAAATCCACTTTTTGTTCCAGTTGAAAAATAAAATTTATAACTATATGAAACACTCATTATTAGCCGTTTTACTGGTTTTTTCAGTAACAATACTCAGTGGGCAGGCCCCATTTCCGAATAAGGATGAAATAAAGCAGTTCACTGCATCAAAAACCTGTGTCGTTCTTGAACAGGATCAGTTTTCTTCCTATAATGTTTTTATAAAGGAGGCTGTAAGTAAATACTGGACTTTAACGCCTTATCAACTCATAACCACACAGGAGTTCAATAAGCTGCGCCGCGATCCTGCTTATTCGTTTATCGTGCTTACACAAACCAACTATGAAAAGGATAAGGCAAACACGCTTTATAATTTTCTGAACCTGCTTCAGGGTAAAAATGTCAGTAAACTTGGCGAACTTCCCGAGATATGCGCAATACCATTATCATTCGCAGGTGAAGATGACTATGATTATAATTATAAGTTTGGTGCAATCCTTCTCTTCATGCAGAAACATGCTGAAATGATAGCTGCCGATCCTTCACTTACAGGCAGGAAGTATCTCAAGTATTATAATGTAAATATTCCCAAAGTACAGTCAAAAACAATTCTCATAAAAGAAGAAGATCTTGCCCCGGAAATTTCTTCACTTGATAAGATAAAAGCTGTTTATGGCGGAGAAGTAAAGCTTGTTAGTGAGGAAGAAATTGTAAAGGCAATTAAGGATAAGACTCCCAATACGCTTATCCTCCATAAAGTAGGGCCCAGGGAAGAAAAAAATGCAGGCCTGTGTTTCAAAATGCTTATCGGCACTGACGATTCCGACATGTATTACTATCACATGCACAAAATATCGGAAAAAGCGCCAAATGGTCTTCTGGCTGACGATCTGAAGCGTCTTATGAAGTAAATTGATTAATGCAGCATTTCAATTAGTCGAACGTCTTTATTCTGAAACGGGTTCAGGAACATTGAAGACTGTTTCTGATGTTGCCGTGATAACAGAGTAGCTTATTTAATAGTTTATGCCATGGAAGAGAACAAAGTATTATGTGAAACTGAAAGAAACTGGTCAATGCTTTGCCATCTGTCGGCTTTTGCAGGTTTCTTTTTCCCTTTCGGAGGGATTATTGGCCCGCTGATATGCTGGCTTTCACGCAGGGATGAATCGGAATGGATAAATGTGAACGGCAGAAACTCACTTAATTTTCAGTTGTCAATATTGCTTTACATGGTTCTGGCAATACCGCTTGTTTTCATTGTTGTAGGCATACCGATACTGGCTGTTCTTGGAATAATTAAGGTGGTTTGTATAATAATCGCAAGTATAAAGGCACCTAAGGGTGAGTTGTTCAGGTATCCGCTCTCAATTCCTTTTATACAGTAAAATAGCCGGATACACGTATTAATACGTAGGGTCTCTCAAAAGCTTAATTAACCCCCAAACCCCCCAAGAGGGGCTTTAATAAATTGCAGAATTCCAATAAGTCCCCCTCTGGGGGATTTAGGGGTTAATCCTGGGGAAGATGCTTTTAAGGCATCCTCTACGTATTTTATTATCAATTATTTCACAGTCTCACTTTTTTTTTATAAATTTCCTTTCTGTTCTTAAAAACCGGGTATTATGGGAAAAAATAAGGAAAAGAAAAAGGAAAAGGATCTGAAAGAAGCAAAAGATGAAAAAGATCCCAAAACTGTAAAGGAAGGCAATGAAAAGGAGAATAATGAGGGGAAACTTTATTACGATATAGAACCTGAAAAGAAGCAGAAGCTTGACAAGGATAAGTACGAGAAGCTTCTGCTTGACCAGGATATTGAACTGATCAAGCTTCAGGAATGGGTAAAGGCCCAAAAACTGAAGGTTGTTGTAATTTTTGAAGGAAGGGATGCTGCCGGCAAGGGAGGGGTAATTAAAACCATATCCGGATGCATGAATCCTCGTATATGCAGAGTGGTAGCTCTTGGCACTCCTACTGAAAAGGAAAAAACACAATGGTATTTCCAGAGGTATGTACCTCATCTGCCTGCCGGTGGTGAGATTGTTCTTTTCGACAGAAGCTGGTATAACAGGGCAGGAGTTGAAAAGGTAATGGGCTTTTGCACAAATGATGAGTATGAGGAATTCCTGAGGTCATGCCCTGAATTTGAAAAAATGCTTATACGGTCCGGGATAATCCTTATAAAATACTGGTTCTCAGTAAGTGATCATGAACAGGAAAAACGGTTCCAGGACAGAATTACAGATCCTACAAAACGATGGAAGATAAGTCCTATGGATATCGAATCAAGGGATAAATGGGTTGAATATTCAATGGCCAAGGACAGAATGTTCGCTTATACCGACACCAAGATATCTCCATGGTATGTGGTTCCTGCCGATGACAAGAAGCGCGCCAGGCTGAATTGCATTTCTCATCTCCTGTCATTGATCCCATACGAGGACCTTACTCCAAAACCATTCAAGCTGCCGCCACTTAAGCATAGTACTGCTTACGTACGACCTCCTGTGACGGATCAGACTTTTGTTCCGCAAAAGTTCTGAGAAAGGCTTTATAGGCTGTAGATGCTTTAAAGGCTGTAAAGGCCATAGAGGCTATAGAAGCTGTAGAAGGCTGTAGAGGCTATAAAGCCTTTACAGCCTTTACTGCTTTTAAAGCCTTTTTTATTACTTTTGTCTCTTACTTTCAACTTTACAGACTTAATAAACATTCAACTACAATACATGTCCTCAAAACCATCAATACCTAAGGGAACAAGGGACTTCTCCACCGCAGAAATGCAGAGGAGAGACTTTATTTTCGACACAATAAAAAAGGTGTTTAAGCTCTATGGCTACCAGCCAATTGAAACGCCGGCCGTTGAAAACCTGTCAACACTTCTCGGTAAGTATGGTGATGAGGGGGATAAGCTGATTTTCAGAATACTCAACTCGGGTGATTATCTTTCAGGTATTTCTGAGGAAGAGTTACGGTCAGGAGATACTGTGAAGTTGTCTTCACGCCTGTGCGAAAAAGGCCTGCGTTATGACCTTACAGTACCTTTTGCCAGGTACGTTGTTCAGCATCGCGACGAAATTGTATTCCCTTTCAAGAGGTATCAGATTCAACCGGTATGGAGAGCCGACAGACCCCAGAAAGGAAGATACCGTGAATTTTTTCAATGTGATGTGGATGTCATCGGCAGCGATTCCCTACTGAACGAATACGAGCTTGTCAGGATAATTGATGATATCTTTCTGAAGCTTGGCATCAGTATAATAATAAAGATAAATAACAGGAAGATACTGTCGGGGATTGCGGAGTATATCGGAGAGGGAAACAGAATAACCGATATCACCGTGGCAATTGATAAAATTGAAAAGATAGGCATTGATGCGGTAAACACAGAGCTCAGGGAGAAGGGTATAAGTGAAGCAGCTGTTCAGAAGCTGCAGCCTCTTCTGAACCTGAAAGGCAATACCGAAACAAAGTTAAGGGAACTGAAAGGCATACTTGCCACTTCTTCAACTGGTCTGAAAGGCCTGGAAGAGACAGAGATCCTTTTCTCATATATAAATTCTGCAAGCCTGAAGGGAAAGGTTGAGCTTGACCTTACTCTGGCACGGGGACTGAGCTATTATACTGGTGCAATTTTTGAAGTTAAGGCTGCTGATGTCTCAATCGGAAGCATTTGCGGAGGAGGTCGTTATGACAACCTTACTGGTGTTTTCGGCATGGATGGGGTATCTGGTGTTGGTGTTTCTTTCGGAGCCGACAGGATCTACGACGTGCTGAATAGTCTTAATCAGTTCAGCGAACTTGGGCTGACTTCCACAAAGGTTCTTATTCTGAACTTTGGAGCCGGCGAAGCTGCCTATGCCCTCTCTGTTGCGGAAATACTCAGAGCTGCTTCAGTGAGCTCCGAGGTATATCCCGATCCTGTCAAACTTAAGAAACAGCTGTCCTATGCCGATTCAAAAAAGATCCCGTGGATAATAATGGCAGGCGAGGAGGAAATAAATAATAACCTGCTGACAATTAAAAATATGCAGTCGGGGAGCCAGGAGAAGATTTCTTTCGGAGACCTGCCTCAGTTTGCTGAAAAGAATTTCAGATAATTGCAACAGACCATAATTTACGTTAATACCGGATGAACTATAAAATAAAACCTGAGGAAATCTCAATTGAGACTCTGCTGGAAGTATTAAGGAAAGATTATAAACTTTCACTCTCTGCCGAATCGGTAAAGCTTATTAAAAAATGCAGGGAGTATCTCGATCAGAAGCTGGAAAACAGTAAAACGCCTATCTATGGCATTACAACAGGTTTCGGATCGCTTTATAACAAAACAATCAGTCATGATCAGCTGAACAAGCTTCAGGAAAACCTTGTAAAATCACACGCATGTGGTACCGGGCCTGTTGTTCCTGATGATATAGTACGGCTGATGCTCCTTCTGAAGGTGATTGCACTGAGCAAGGGGGTATCGGGAGTGCAGGTTGAAACGGTTCAGAGGCTTATCGATTTTTTTAATGAAGGAATCATCCCTGTTGTATTTGAACAGGGTTCACTGGGTGCATCAGGCGATCTTGCTCCTCTTGCTCATCTTATTCTGCCTATGCTGGGCGAAGGAGAGGTGTTTTACAAAGGCAAAAGAACTGACTCAGAATCAATTATTGGTAGATTCGGATGGGATCCCATAAATCTGCAATCGAAAGAAGGTCTGGCGCTGCTTAACGGCACCCAGTTCATGAGCTCCTATGGAGTATATATCATTTCACTTGCCGAACGACTTTCATTTTTTGCTGATATTATTGCAGCTGTATCTCTTGAAGCTTATGACGGAAGACCGGATCCATTTTTTGAAAGTGTTCATACTATCAGACCTCACAGGGGACAGATGGAAACTGCCGCCAGGTTCAGAAAAATACTGAAGGGCAGCCAGCTGATTTCGAGGTATAAGGCTCATGTGCAGGATCCATATTCATTCAGGTGTATTCCGCAGGTGCATGGAGCCAGTAAAGATGCAATCAGGCATGCTAAGTCGGTTATTATGACTGAGATAAACTCGGTTACTGATAATCCTACAATATTTCCTGATGAGGATCTGATTGTTTCCGGAGGAAATTTTCACGGACAGCCTCTTGCCCTTGTTTTTGACTACCTTGCAATTGCCCTGGCTGAGCTTGGAAGTATTTCAGAGCGAAGGGTTTACAGACTTATTTCCGGACAACGAAACCTGCCCGAGTTCCTTGTGGCAAATCCGGGTCTTAACAGCGGCTTCATGATACCGCAGTATACAGCAGCTTCAGTTGTAAGCCAGAACAAGCAGCTGGCAACTCCTACTTCGGTTGATTCAATTCCTTCATCCAATGAGCAGGAAGATCATGTAAGCATGGGTGCAAACGGAGCCACCCGCCTGCTGAGGATAGCCGAAAATCTTGAAAAGCTGCTTGCAATAGAACTGTTTACTGCAGCCCAGGCTCTTGAGTTCAGGAGACCGCTCAAATCATCCAGGTATATCGAAACAATAATTTCAGCATACAGGTCCAGGGTCCTGTTCATTGAGAATGACAAGCTTATGTATGATGAAATATTGAAATCGATCGACTTCGTCAGAACATATCCAGTTTAAGAAATCCCGGTATAATTTTATTTGAGTTTCAGGAATGTTTAATAAGAATTCAAAGATGCCTGAAAATCAATTGTTTTACCCCATCCCCAAGGGGAGTCAATTGATTTTCTTCGCTCCCCCTGGGGCCGGGGTAAACGAAGAAAATCAATGAGTTTATATGCATGACTCCTGATAGTCATTTAATTTTATTATTGATAATATTATCTTGTTTATTTCCCGGATGCCGTAATCGCTCAGGGGGTTAGAGTTAGGAATGAAAATTGATGTACATTTGCATGAATAATACAAAATAATTTATCTGATGGCTTTACAGTGTGGAATTATAGGAATAACAAACGTAGGAAAAACTACAATATTTAATTGTATATCAAATACTAAGGGAGAAACAAATGCCTATGCGTTCAGTGCAACAAAATCAAATATAGGAGTTGTTCAGGTTCCGGATCCCCGTCTTTATGAACTTGAAAAATATCAGGTAACTGACAGGATAGTACCAACCACGGTAGAGATTGTAGATATTCCCGGGCTTGCTAAGGGATCGAACAAGGGCGAAGGAGTTGGAAACAAATTTCTCGCCGATATTAGGAATACAGATGCCCTGATTCATGTTCTCAGGTGTTTTGATGATGAATCGCTTCCTCATATTGACGGATCAGTTGATCCGGTAAGAGATCTGGAAACAATTGACCTGGAACTTCAGGTAAAGGACCTTGAATCGGTTGAGAAGAAAATTGAGAGACTTGAGCGGGCATCAAAATCCGGAGACAAGGATGCAAAACATGGCGTTGAGGTTCTTAATAAGTACAGGGAACATTTTGAGGGTTTCAATAATGCACGTACCCTGGAGGTCAGGGACGAGGATAGAAAATATATAGATGACCTTTTCCTGTTGACTATGAAACCTGTTATGTACGTCTGTAATGTTGATGAGAAGTCGGCAAAGTCAGGAAACAAACATGTTGACAGGGTGAAAGAGTTCCTTAAAGGCAAGGATGCAGAGGTACTTGTAATTGCCGGAGCCATCGAGGCTGAAATTGCAGAGCTTGAAAGCAAGGAAGACAGACTGGCATTTCTGAGTGATGCAGGGCTACAGGAGCCGGGTGTTGACAAGCTGGTAAGGGCTGCCTATAAACTGCTGAACCTGCAGACCTTCTTTACTGTCGGGCCTATGGAGATAAGGGCATGGACAATAAAGACAGGAATTACCGCACCGAAAGCAGCAGGGGTTATTCACAGCGACCTCGAAAGGGGATTTATACGGGCAGAAGTAATGAAATATGTCGATTTTGTTGCCCTCGGGTCAGAGCATGCATGCAAGGAAGCTGGAAAATTTTATATAGAAGGGAAAAACTATATTGTTGAAGATGGAGATATTCTTCATATAAGGTTCAATGTATAGAATTGTTAATGAATAAGATATCTGTAATACTCCTGGTAATATTATTTACTTTTCCGGGAATTGTCAATGCCCGGGACAGTGATAAAAGGGATAAACTCAGGTCGCTTGTTGAACAATATGGCCAGTCAGATATTGCAGTTCCATTTGAATCACGGACAGAAACTGACAGACTAAGCAGGAATTTATCTGTCTGGTCGGTGGATGAAAAAAACATCTATATTACAATTTCCCCGTACGACATAGACTGGTTCCTTAAACAGGATCTTAAATTTGAAATTCTTGACAATAAGGGGCTTGCAGGCCTTGTTACAGCTTCCGGTACTGATCAGGCAATGGAATGGGACACATATCCGACCTATACACAGTACGACTCAATAATGAAAAAATTTGCAAGTCTGTATCCATCATTATGCAGGCTTGACACAATAGGTTCCACAGGATACGGTAAGCATGTGCTTGTTCTGAAGATTTCGGACAATGTACTTCTGGATGAAAATGAACCTGAGGTATTTTATACTTCATCAATGCATGGCGATGAAACAGGAGGCTTTGTACTCATGCTTCATCTTATCGATTACCTGTTGAAGAATTACAATACTATTCCAGAAGTCAGAAACCTTGTTGATAATCTGTCAATCTGGATAAACCCGCTTGCAAATCCTGACGGGACCTACAGAACCGGAAATACGATTACAAGTCCGGTCAGATATAACTCCGAAGGTGTCGATCTTAACCGTAAATTTCCGGATCCTCTTGATCCTTCGATAGTTGTACCTTATGAAAACAGGGACATGATCAGATTCATGCGCAGGCACAGATTCATTTTATCTGCAAATTTTCATGCAGGGGCTGAAGTTGTAAATTACCCGTGGGACAGATACCTCGACAGGCTGCATGCTGACGATGCATGGTTTTTATCGGTGAGCAGGGCTTATGCTGATACAGTTCACAATTACAGCACGCCTGTGTATATGGATTTTATGGAAAACGGAGTTACGCGGGGAGCTCTATGGTATAAAATATATGGGGGCCGGCAGGATTTTGTGACATCCGAGCTGCAGGGCAGGGAGGTAACTATTGAACTCGATGATATAAAGACAACGCCGGCGGCACAACTTGGTTTGCTGTGGATGTACAACAGCAGGTCGCTGCTCGGCTATCTGGAGAATGCTCTTTATGGAATCCACGGTATTGTAAGGGATTCACTTTCACTTGAACCACTTGGCTCACGGATCTTTATTTCCGGACATGACAGGGACAGTTCACATATCTACTCTGATACGCTGAGCGGAACTTTTGTAAGAATGCTTAGTCCGGGTTCTTACGATCTGACTTTTTCAGCCGATGGTTACATTACAAAAACCGTCAGGGGGGTTAATGTTACAGGAAACATGAAAACAAGTCTTGTGGTTGACCTTGAACCAGGGCCAAACAACATTGAGTCACCAGGGTATACCCGGCCGGTATTTTACCCTAATCCTGTGACTGAAAGGCTTACTGTACTGCTGCCTGATGGCCTGACAGGGGAGGTTCATGCTGAAATTCTTACAGCTGCAGGTATGCTTGTAAGTGATCTGAGGTTTTTCCACAATGCTGGAGAGGAATTTTATTATGATGTAAGTTCACTTAAAAGCGGAGCCTATTTCATGCGCTTCACTGCAGATCAGAATGCTGTCTGCTCAGTCATAAAATTCCTTGTTGTTAAATAATTCCCATCATTTGCTTCTGTGATTAAAACAAGTATTTTTGCAGCTTACTTGAAGAAATATTGTGCCTTAGTGGCAATCCGGTAATTATTATGAAAAAAATATACACCTTACTTCACAGGTCAGCATACTTATTAATACTGCTGGTTTTTGATTTTTCAGTTTCAGGTCAGGGGGCTTATCTTCCGCCCGACAAGCCGAAACTTATTATCGGTATTGTTGTTGAGCAGCTCCGTTACGATCATATTGAAAGGTTTCGTGACAGGTTTTGTGACGGTGGTATTAAAAAACTTATAAATGAAGGCACATATTTCAGGAATGCCTCTTACGATTTCATGCTTACACAGTCAGCTCCCGGTCATGCTACAATTTCGACAGGAGCCGAACCTTCTGCACACGGGATACCTTCAGACAACTGGTATCTTCCGCTAAGAAATGAACTTATTTATTCAACAAAGGATGCCAGTGTGAATCCTGTTGGAGGAAGCTTCGAATCTGGATTACATTCACCTGTTAACCTGCAGGCTTCATCGTTTTCTGATGAATTGAAGATGGCAAGCAATCAGGCTTCAAAGGTTTACAGCATCGGAATCAGGGAAAGCTCAGCCATTCTTTCAGGTGGTCATGCAGCTGATTGTGCTTTCTGGTTTGATAATTCAAGCGGTACCTTTATGACGAGCAGCTACTATACCGATTCACTGCCTTCATGGGTAAATGACTTCAATGCAATGAATTACTCTGAGACCTTTCTTTCCGGGTCCTGGGAATTATTCAGGTCACCTGAGGTTTATTCCGACTGTCAGAATGATTCCAATAATTTTGAAGGAGGATTTGGTTCAGTTGCATATTTTCCCTACGATCTGAAAAAGATCAGGTCGAAAGAAATAACAGGGCCGAAAAACACATTCTCACTTCTCAGGGAAACACCTTATGCAAATTCACTTACAACGAGTTTTGCTATGCGGTTGATTGAACAGGAAAAGCTTGGCAGGGATGATGTAACAGATTATTTATCAATATGTTATTCTGCAACTGATTATATAGGGCACAGGTTTGGTCCCAGCTCGAGAGAGATGGGAGATGCAATACTCCGCCTTGATGACGAGATTAGATATCTCCTTACCTATCTGAACGACAGTATAGGGAAAAGAAATATCCTTATTTATTTCACTTCCGCTCATGGTATCTCTGAAATACCCGGCATCCTTGAGAAGAACCGGATTCCTTCGGGATATTTCCGCCCGAATCAGGCAGTACAGCTTCTGCGGAGTTATATGAATGCCGTGTATGGCGAGGGCGACTGGGTAAAGGGTTATTCAGAAAGGCAGGTCTTTTTAAACAGGTCCCTGATTGAAGATGCCCGGTTATCGCTTGAAGAGGTTCAGAAAAAAGTGGCAAGATTCCTGGTTCAGTTTTCGGGTGTAGCCGCAGCCTATCCATATTCTGCATTTGAGGCAGACGATTTCGTAAACGGGCACCTGAAACGGATTATGAACAACTTCAATCCGCAACGCTCGGGTGATGTGATTATCACACTTAATCCGGGATGGGTGGAGAAGGAAGGTGATCTTGTAACAAACCATAATTCTCCATGGGAATGCGACTCGCATGTTCCGCTTATCTGGTATGGATGGACCGTAAACAGGGAGAGTGTTACGAGGAAAACAAACCTGACCGGAATTGCTGCAACGCTTTCATCCTTATGCAAGGTACCCTATCCCAACGCTTGCAGCGGAGAACCTATGATCGAGTTGTTCAGATAAAAAGCTTTTTATTTACTTGTATTCATTCCTTACCCTGCAGGCTTCAGTAAGGAGTTCAGGTCTTTTCTCACAACCGTTGCCAAGTATTATTATGTCGGCACCAGCTTCATAGATCTTCCTTATCTCTTCATTGTTCCTGATGCCACCACCTACAGCAATTGGGATAGAAATATTTTCCCTTACTGCTCTGATTATTTCAATCGGAACATGAGCTGAAGCACCGCTGCCTGCCTCAAGATAGATCATCTTAAGTCCGAGCATCTCACCTGCCATGGCTGTTGCCACTACAATCCCGGGCTTGTCGGATGGGATAGCTTCTGTATGACTGATATACTCAACGGAAGTCTTTGATCCGCAGCTGATAAGAATGTATCCGGTGGGTATTAATTTCTCTTTCACATCCTTAAGGTAAGGAGCCGCAATTACATGGTTCCCGATTAGCAGTTCAGGGTTCCTCCCTGATATCAGTGAAAGAAGCAGAATTCCATCAGCATTGTGTGACAGCTGCAAAAGGTTACCCGGAAAGAGTATTACAGGCAATGAGCAGTTCTCCCTGATGTGATTGATAAGCGTATCGATTGTGTTGAATGTGAGGCTTCCTCCGGCTAGGATGAAATCTGCTCCATTTTCTTCAGCTATTCTCAGAATATTGAGAAGCGCCTTCCCCCTGGCTTTGTCCGGGTCAAGAAGCAAGGCAATTTTTTTCCCTTTATCTGACAACAGTGATTTCATCTGCTTATTTAATATTCAGATTATTGAGCTTCATTATTTTCTTTGTCCACACTATTGCATAGTTATCATATTTTGAATAATGCAGAATAAAGGATTCATCTATTTTGTCGGTATGCACCCTTCCCATAATTTCACCTGCTTCCTTCACCTCAAAAGGAGAAATTGTTATATTTTTTCTGATGCTTATTCCTTCTTTATCGCAGATCTTGTACAAAGCTTCCTTTGCGCACCAGTGTATATAGAAATGGTATTTCCTTAAGTCAGGGTCCTTTGTTATTTTTTCCTTTACGTTAATGAATTTGAGAGCAATTGCCGCAATATTTGAACTCATGTACTCAAGGTCAATTCCAACTTTTTCATTAGTGCTCAGCAGTATTGCAGTAAGCTTATGTGAGTGGGAAATGCTTATGAACTGTGATCCGTCCTTTATAAAAGGTTTGTTGTTTTTATTATAAACAATACTTGCCTCTTTACCGGTAAGTTCTGAAAGCAGGGCCCTGACACTCAGGAATTCAAGCTTCCTGGAATTGCTGCTGAAGCCTTTATAGCGTTTCTTCTCTTCGTTATCAAGGGAAACCATGCCAAGTAGCGTATCCAGGTCCTCCTCAATTTTCCAGACTCCGAGGATCGAATATTCGTTAAGGTAATGTTTTGTAATACAGCCCATTGCTTAAAGTCATGTTATTACTGCCACTGCAGGGTTTCTATAAGATGTACAACATCATCCCTGAAATACGAGATCACCGGAGCCAGAGAATCTGCATCCGGAACAGAGTCAAAATATAATGATCCTCTAAGGAAATGCCTTGTGCTGTCGGTAAGATAGAACTGAACAGAACTTGCTGTATTGCCTTTCAGATCATAGAGTATTCCGTAAACTGCTTTCAGGGAATCTGTGAAGTATTTCTCACTGATGGCATCGGCTTTTGAGATGTGGTTTTTCACATTCATCTTATATGTCTGTTCCATCAGTTCATCAAAATCGTTGTTGATATCCTTGTAAGTCAGGTATATCCTTGCTTTGTAATCGGGGAAATCGATATTGAACCATCCCTTCTCGTTATGAAACTCTTCATTAAACGATAGCTTTCCTGATACAGGATATTCAAATGAGAATGGAAGATAGTCGGATGTCGTTTTTACACCCCCGAAGGTTGTATATTTTTTAGCCGGGAGGTCGATTCTGAAATGACCTCTTGGTTT
>ERZ1645192.2003-NODE-2003-length-16906-cov-5.305976_pt1 | contig 16906 bp, 14 predicted proteins | sample MGYA00575354_ERZ1645192 | MGnify/ENA primary metagenome ERZ1645192 (study PRJEB40844, sample SAMN11349763) | freshwater sediment metagenome | isolation source: river sediment | host: Sediment | place: India: Faizupur Khadar , New Delhi | collected 2017-02-21 ... | reverse complement strand
CTGGAGATCACGGCGGTCAATCAGGCCTATCTGGAACGCGGCCAGCTAAGCGTGCAGATCATGCAACGTGGCTACGCTTGGCTGGATACCGGAACCCATGAGAGTCTTCTGGATGCCAGTCAATTCATTGCCACACTGGAAAACCGGCAGGGCCTCAAGATTGCCTGCCCTGAAGAAATTGCCTGGCGAAACGGGTTCATTGATTCCGGGCAACTGGAAGCGCTGGCGCAGCCATTGGCCAAGAGCGGTTATGGGCAGTATTTGACGCGGTTGTTGAAGGAAGTGGGGCTTTCATGAAAGTGATCCCGACTTCGATACCTGACGTGCTGATCATTGAGCCCAAAGTGTTTGGTGATCCCCGGGGCTTCTTCTTTGAGTCTTTCAATCAGAAGGCTTTTGAGGGTGAAACGGGCGTCTTGACGACGTTTGTGCAGGACAACCACAGCCGCAGCGCGCGGGGAGTGTTGCGTGGGCTGCACTATCAGATCAAGCAGCCGCAGGGAAAGCTGGTTCGGGTCGTGCGCGGGGCCGTGTTTGACGTCGCGGTCGATATTCGGCGGGCGTCACCGACTTTCGGAAAGTGGTTCGGGACCGAGTTGAGCGAAGCCAACCACCGCCAGTTGTGGGTGCCCCCGGGACTTGCACATGGGTTCCTCGTCTTGAGCGAGGCAGCGGATTTCCTATACAAGACGACCGACTACTACGCGCCCGAGCATGAGCGATGTATCGCTTGGAACGACCCAGCGGTGGGCATCGCCTGGCCCGATGCCGGCATTGCTCCCCTGTTGTCGATCAAGGATTCGGGCGGCCAGAGTTTGAGTGAGGCTGAGTTATTTTGACTGGGGAGGCTTCGTTGCGGGTGTTGCATGTTTACAAGACCTATTTCCCGGACACCATGGGAGGAATTGAGAAGGTCTTGTTGCAGCTGACGGAAGGGTTGTCCCGACGGAATGTCCATAATCGAATTCTGGTTCTGAGCCCGGATCCGTTACCAGCGGTGATCGTTCGACCCGAAGCCGAAGTTTTCCGCTACCCCATCACGTTTGAGGTCGCATCCAATCCGTTCTCGTGGCAGGCGTGGAGGCACTTTGAAGAACATGTGACCTGGGCGGACCTTGTTCACTATCAATTTCCTTGGCCATTCGCGGACTTGCTCCATCTGAGCCACCGCCAAAGGAAACCCAGCGTCGTCACCTACCAGTCCGATGTCGTTCGTCAGAAAGTGCTGATGAGGATTTATCGACCGTTGATGTTTCGGTTCTTGAATTCAGTGGATAGCGTGATCGCAACCTCGCCCGAGTATTTGCGCACCAGCGAAGTGCTTGCTCAACTGGGGCATGAGATCGAGGTGATCCCCAATGGCCTTGATGACGAAAGTTGTCCACCTGCATCAGAATCGCGGGTCCTGCATTGGCGCGGTTCGTTAGGGGAAGGGTTTTGCCTATTCATTGGCGTGCTTCGCTACTACAAAGGTCTTGAAACCCTGGTGCGGGCAGCATCGAAGGTGCGTACGCCGATTGTCATAGCTGGCGACGGTCCGGAACTCGAACGACTCCGCGCCCTGGCGAAAGCAGAATCTGTGACCAATCTAGTTTTTCTGGGGCATGTCAGCGAAGAAGACAAGGCGGCTTTGCTGAAGTTGGCGGGGGTCTTTGTCTTTCCTTCCCACCTCAGATCAGAAGCTTTCGGCATGTCGCTGATTGAGGCGGCCATGCACTCCAAGCCCATGATCAGTTGTGAGATCGGGTCTGGAACGAGCTATATTAATCAGCACAATGTAACAGGCCTTGTGGTGCCGCCTGAGACACCACAGGCGTTGGCGAGTGCCATACAAAGACTGATTGATGAACCGGACTTAGCGCAGAGAATGGGGTCAGCGGCCAGAAATTGGTACGAGAAAATGTTCACAGGACAACAGATGGCAGCTTCATACTACGCAGTCTATCAACGAATCCTGCATCGATGAGCACGGAGTCGGTGAACATTTTTGCAGTCCTGTTGGGCATCAGTGCCGGGCTAATCGGATGGGGGTTGGTGTGCCCCGTTCAGTCATTGCCGGCATGGTGTCGAGATCATGACAAGGTCTTTCACGCGATTGCATTTGCTGGATTGGCTGTACTGACGTCGCTTTGGCTCCCCGAAGCAAATACTTTCTCGATTTGGGCGGTGCTCACCTTGACTGGGTTGGGGGGAGAGGTGGCTCAGAACTTCACCGAGCAGCGGAAATTTTGCTGGCGCGATGCATTGGCTAATGCGGTTGGTGCAGCAGCCGGCTTAATCGTCATAGTGCCTATGTTGGCAAATTGATGTCAGGACGGGAAAGGAATCTGACCAAGAGTCTGGTAGTAGGCCTGGACCGTGGCACTCACACAGGCGTCCCAGGTAAACAACCTGCTTCGCTCAAGCCCCAACCTGCCCAAGTGGCGGCACTCTTCTGGTGAACTCGCGAAGCGTTCCATCGCCATCGTCATTCCGTCGGAATCGTAGGGATCAAGCAATACCCCAGTTTCCCCAACAACCTCGGGCATCGAGGCAGCGTTAGACGATATCACCGGGACGCCGCACGCCATGGCTTCAAGCAAGGGAAGGCCAAAACCTTCGTAGATCGATGGAAAAACGAGGGATGTTGCGCCTGCCAAGAGTACGGCCAAATCGGTGCGAGAAACATAACCGACGTTTATCAGTGTTCCGTCCTTTGCCATATTGCGGATGCGTCCGTCAAGCTTCGAACTGTTCCACCCGCTCATACCGGACAGCACCATCGGGAAATGTTGCCGGATGCTGGTCGGCAGGCGGGCATAAGCGTCCAGTGCGGTTTGCAGGTTCTTCCTTGGTTCCATGGTGCCAACCGCCAAGAAATAGCAACCATGCTTCAGCTTCCATCGGGCCAACGTGTCGCCCGTTTCTTGAATTGACCTCGGACAGAACAACGGTTCAACGCCCAACGGAGCCACGCAAATCTTTTCCTCTTTCACTTGAAAGAGGTCAATCAACTCGTTTTTCACAAATGCGGAATCGGTAAGGATTAGGCTGGCTCGCAACAGTCCGGTCTCAAAATGTCGGTTCATCGCCGCCACACGCTCCTTGGGATGGGATTCGGGATACCGAATCCACGAAAGGTCATGGACCGTAATGACTGTTGGTCCCTCAAAAGGCAGCGGAAGGATATTTGGCTCGTGATAGAGGTCGAACCTGTCGGTGGTTGCGGACGAGCAAAACCGATTGCTCTGAACAATACGTCGCAAATCGTAAGCAAACGGCAGATTGCTTCGCAGCCAAGGAAGTATCTTTCCGGCACCGGGGAGCGGTTCAGACCACAACTGGGGGCTCCAGTGCGAACCATAGAAGAAGGTAGGTTCAAGGTCAGGACGCTGGGTCAGCCCCAAAGCCAATTGACGACTATATTGGCCAATGCCGGTCAGTGGCGCGAGGAGGGAGGTCGCGTTGAAGGCGATCTTCATTCAGCCGCGCGATTCAAGAATCAGGCCAAGGACGCTTCATTCAACATCCAGGTCAGCGTGTCGACGATGTTCACGAATGCCAGGGGGCCTATGGCGGTCTCCAGCTTTTTCCGGTTTCCACAAAGCCGGTGGACTTCATTCGGGCGAACAAAAGCCGCATGGACAATTGCTTCCGGTCGGTGACCACTTAGGCTGGCAAGTTCACCAAGCACGCGATCAAGGGTAAACGTGATACCGCTGCAAACATTGTAGATTTGCCCCGGAACACCATGTTCCAGCAAGCGCAGATACGCGTCGCAGACCATTCTCACGTCATTGAATTCCCGCTCCACGTGCAGGTTGCCAAGTTCTATGGTTGGTGCTTTTCGGACTATGTGATTCACGAGCTTCGGTATCACGAAGCTGTTCGATTGGCCTGGGCCGGTGTAGTTGAATGGCCGAACAACGATCATCGGCAGTTCGGGCAGACGTGTGTGCGCCATGTGTTCCATGGCGAGTTTGCTCATCGCGTAGTGGTTTACCGGGAACGGCGTTTGTGTCTCATCAATAGGAGACGCGTCACAGTTGCCATAAACATTTGCGCTGCTGGCCAAGAGAACGCACTTCAGGGGAGGAGCACAACGGATCAGAACGTCCAGCAGATTGAGGGTTCCGAACAGATTGACATCGTAGAAGGCCCGATCGTAAACATGGCCGACAAAGCTTATGCCGGCAAGGTGTACCACGGCATCAGGCTTCAGCTTTGAAACCTCCAACTCCAAAGCAGGCACGTCCAACAGGTTCGCATCAAGCGGCGTGATGACATGGCCAGCCTTGGCCGCAATCGCGGCGAAATGGCGACCGGTAAACCCGTTCGCTCCGGTCAGAAGAATATTCAAGCTTCGATTCCTGAATTGTGCTCGTTGAGAAACCTGACCAAAGACTGAGCGCGGTGTCTGACTGGATTTCTTATGTCACGCAATAACGCTCTCCTGGGCTGTGAAGCCGCGCCAAGTTGTTGAACTCGATCAACGTTGCCAGTGTTGCCGGAGGGCAACTCAACTCAGCCCAATCACCCGGCAACAGCGGACTTGTGTGAAAATGTCAACATTGCGGGGCGGCTCGTTCCGTGTCAATTTATGCACTTACCTCATACCACTTGCCTGAGACCCCTCTGTTGCACGAATGAGGGTTTGGGTTGGTTGTCTGCAATTCTACTTGCGGCGGCATTGTTCGCTTTTGGGCTGGGCCACGTTCGGGCGCAGATTTCCTCGGCAGATGGGGCGCTGAGCGACCGAGCGGGGGAAGTGGTTTTCGTTGCTGGGTCGGTATCCCGGACTGGCGGTGCTGGTGGTTCTGTCGCGTTGGAGAAAGGTCACCCATTGCGCGAAGGCGATCGTATTCGGACGCAAGTTGACGGCTATGTCTATGTCCGGATGGCGGACGGTGGACTTTTGGTGGTTCGTCCGATGTCCGAATTACAGATTGACCGTTGGCGTTTCAATCCCTCGGAGCCTCAGCTTTCCGAGATTCGGTATACCCTGAACGGCGGGGTGGCCCGGTACGTTTCCGGGCGTGGGTCTCAGGCGGCAAAAGACAAGTTCCGCTTCAACACGCCGATTGCTGCGATTGGTGTTCGCGGTACCGATTTCACCGTTTTTTCTGATTTGGAACTGACACGTGTGAGCGTTCGAGTCGGGGGTGTTGTCGTCAGCAGCTTTGGCGCTGGGTGTCGCGCCGATGCGTTGGGTCCGTGTGAGGGGCCTTCCGCGACTGAACTCTTCGCATCCGCACGCGACAAAATGATCCAGTTTCGGCAAGGTGATGTGCGTCCTGAATTGGTTGACGTCACCGTCTCACCTTCGCCCGATAAGGTTCGCCCACCTGCCCCTACAGAGCCTGTGGCCTCTCGTCGTCCGGTTGTTTCGACCGATGTTGCCATTGAGACCTATCGTTCACAGCAGCTTGCCGTTTCTCTCAATCCATCCGAAAAGACGGTGCCGGCGCCCGTGGTGGTGGCACCCGATCCCGAACCTCCGCAAGTCATCTCTACCATCAAGGCTGCTTGGGGGCGCGTGGATTCAGCATTGGGCTCCGATGTGCCAAGTCCAGCCCTAGACGACATCATGAATGGGCGGTCGTTGATTGCCAGCAACAAATATTACAGGCTGGCGGGTAGCTGGCCGGAACAGGTCGCTCTACCCAACTCGGGAATTGCGGAATTCAAGCTTGCCTCGCATCAGGGGGTGGTGGTGGACAAGTTCTCCAACCAGGCTGTTGATTCGGTGGCTAGCAATGCGTTCTTGCGCGTCGATTTTGGAAATCGCGTCTTTTCGACAGGATTTGATTTGAAGGCAGGAACGGTCTCTGCGCGTATCGAAGGAAATGGTGGTGTGGGCAGCGATGGAACATTGCTCGCTTCCCCATTGCTCTCACAATCGGTTATTCAAGGTGTAGTCGGTGGGCCGCAGGTTTCTGAGGCGGTCTATATATACCAACGCACTCTCTCCAAGCAGTTTGACGCTGCGGGTGTGGCATCCTGGGGAAAATAGAGGCAATTGATGGCCGTGGCTTGGTCATCGGCCATTGTTTCTCCATTTAGCAGGCGAGCGATCGCATTTTGCATCATCGCCCTGTTGGGTATCTTGCTCCAATGGTCCGACCGGGCGCAACGAATCTTTGAACCCGTCGAACATGTTCTGTACGACCGAGCGCGGCGGCTTCTGGCTAGTGACAGGACTGACGACCGTATCCTGATCGTGGACATCGACGAGGTGAGCCTCGGGAGCGTCGGGCCCTGGCCGTGGCCAAGGTATCTGCTTGCCGATCTGATCGAACGGCTGCTCGATGACTATAGGGCAAGGTCTGTCGGACTCGATATTGTTTTCCCGTCACCTTCAGAAGACAGGCAAGGGGGTGACCAACGACTTGCCGCGCTGGGGGAGCATTGGCCGGTTGTGTTCGCGCAAGCCTTCGACTTCGCTCAAAGAGAGCAGCCCCTTGAAACCGGGGTCCCTGTGCTTCACGATACGCCGAGTCCTTGGGAATTTGCTGGGCCTCCCCGACCGGCAACCGGCTTTGTCGCGAACCACGAAGGGCTTTCCCAGGTCCGTTGCGTTGGCAACATAGGCATTTACCCGGATGACGATGGGCTCATTCGTCGTGTGCCGCTTCTGGTCGAATGGCGGGGGCGCAAAAGCCCGCTCTTGCCGCTTGAAATGCTTCGATGCGACGCGCGAAGTGCCGGTTCGTTGTCGGCAGTTCCGCTGGCATCGGTGCGACCTGTGCTTGATGCGTCGTCGTGGAAGGTCCCGTTCGACCGGAAGTGGGGCGCTTACACGGTCGTGTCCGCAGGCGACATACTGACCGGGTCTGCATCCGCCGAAACACTCCGGGGGCGGTGGGTTCTGATCGGTTCTTCCGCTCTTGGACTCAATGACCGCGCTTCCACCCCGTTGTCGGCCACTGCGGCGGGTGTGATGGTTCATGCGGCTGTGATGTCGTCCCTGCTGGACTGGACGGCTGGCCAGTTGTCGGTATGGCGCGTTGACGGTCAGTGGTTGGCGACGGCATGGATAGTGGTTACCTTGGCGCTGCTCGCCTGGTTGATGAGCAATTTCAGGGCTTGGGTTGTGATCCCGGCAGTTATCGCGATGGTTCTCCTCTGGTTGACGCTTGCCATGTGGTGGCTTCGGCATCAACTGAATTTCAGCATCGCATCTCCATTACTTGCTTATGCTGTCGTCATGATGATGATCCCATTGGAGTGGTGGATTAACCAGCGCGAGCAAAGCAATATCCTGAAGTTGTTCGCCTCCTATGTCGCCCCAGCGGTACTTGATCAGATTCTTCGCGAGGGCATTGATCACCCACTTGTCCCTAAGTACATGAACATCACAGTTCTTTCGGCGGACATGGAGAACTACACGGGTCACACCCGTCAAAGCAGCCTGAGCGAAGCCGCAAATCTCACGCGTGAGTTCCTGCAATGTCTCACGGAACCTGTGCTACGTTTGGAAGGAACTCTTGACAAATACACCGGCGACGGGATGGTGGCTTTTTGGGGTGCGCCGATTCCAATCAAAGACCACACGACGCGCGCGATCGAGGCGGGCCGACAAGTGGTGTACCGTGTCCGGCTGTGGAATGAGGGGCGCGCGAAGCAGGGTCTGCCCCCCGTACGTGTGCGAGTTGGGATTGAAACGGGGTCGGTTCTGGTCGGCGATCTGGGTACCGCGTTTCGAAGCACCTATACCGCTGTCGGTAACTGCATCAATTTGGCCAGCAAACTGCAAGCATCGGCCCGTGACAAGCCAACAGACTTGATCATTGGCCCATCCGCAGCAGCAGCGGTGGCTTACAGCATGAAGTCCGACCTGGTTCCACTTTGCATGGAAGTGCTACCGGGGACAACAAGTCCCGTCATGTTGTGGACAATACGGGACCTGTCGACATCGTCGTTCGATGTGGACACGCGTGATCAGAGGGCCCCTGTTTCGTCCACATGAGCGATTTCTTCGCGTTGCATATTCTCCAGACCACATGAATTGCATGGGCGATCGAGGTCGTAGCTGGCCTATTCTTGGCCTGTTGCTCTGCCTGGTGATGTCATCCGCAGGCGTTCGGGCCGCAGAGCAAGCGGAGGCGCACCAAGCGGGTGAAGTTGCGCCAAGCATAGAAGCCGATATAGTCAACACCGCCCTTGAGCATTGTCGACTCGGCGAAGCGATTCAGGCCCAGGCCTTGTTCAATGCGATCAAGGCCCAGTTGGACCTGACCGATCCAATGCGCGAAATCATCCGAAGCCTTGAAGCAAGTGGATGCGCAGGCGTTGCCGCCCCTCCGCCGGTTCGATGGAGCGTTCAACTAGGCGGTGGTTACGACAACAACGTCAATCAGGGCATACTGTCCCGTTCCTTGGTGATGGGTTCGGGCCTCAGTTCAATTGAGCTTGAGCTGGGGGATGCCTATCGTCCCAAGGCCAGCGCGTTTGTGGTCGGTGGGCTGGACGCCAGTTTCCGGATCGGGAACTTTGCCGTTGGACAGGTTGCCGTTCAACACCGGGACAACCACAGCGTCCCCGAACTGAATATGACCAGCCTCGTTGCTTCGGCCATCAGCCCGTTTAGCTTGTTCGATCGACCGGGGCGAATTCAATTTGACTTGGGCGAGACCTGGTTGGGCGGTTCAAATTATCAAAAAGCGGGATCTGCGGGCGTTCAATGGCTTTTCATGGGAAGCGGACAACCGTGGCTTGCGAGCCTGGCGACCCTGCGCACGAACTACGCCAGCCTGCCCAACCAAGACAATCAACTGACCGAATTAGGCATATGGCGTGAAAAACATGTGGCGCCCACACTCGGCTTCTTCGGCGGACTGTCCGCACTGTACGATCGCGCAGTAAACCGTCGGCCTGGCGGTGACCGCGCCGGCTGGCGGTTCCAACTGGGGGGTACCACCGTGATGGCTGATTGGTTGATTCAACCGCGTCTAAATGTCTTGCGATGGGAAAGCCAGGAACTGTTCTCGCCTGGACTGATCGATGTGAGACGACGCCATCAACTGGCAATTTTGGATATTCAGTTGGTTCGGCCCATTGCCGAGAAGCAGCAAATCATCCTTGAATGGAGGGCCAGCAGCGCCCAGGACTCCGTTCCGCTCTTCACGTATCGCGCACAGAGCGTTGGAGTGTATTGGCGGCTGCAACGTTAGGTTTGGACTGCGGCGACAGCCCCGGGTGCCTGGCGAGTTCTGCAAGTCGATCGGGGCGGCGCACAATCAGACGGCGATAGTCCTTTTCCAGAATCCCGTCGGCGACGAGTTGCGCGATTGCCCGCGATACCGTTTCCCGACTGGTATTGACCATGATGGCAACCTCGTGCTGTTTGGGCATATTCTGAATCACAACCAAGCCCCCCGGCATAGGTCGCCCCAACTGATTCAGCAGCGCAAAAACGCGTTGAAGGGCGCTGGGCAAAGCCAAGAGAACGCGATAGTCGGTAACCGTGCGCACCAGTCCGGCCAAATGCCGCATCATCGCTTCAGCAGCCCCGGGAAAATGAAAAAAAAGCTGTCGCGCATCCGCCTGGGGTACAACGCCGACGGTCGACGGCTCGATCGCCATGATGTGGGCCGAGCGCGCCCGGTCATCGATGACGCTGAGCTCGCCAAAGAACGCTCCTGGCCTGATCAGATTGAGACCGATCTCTTGTCCCTGCTCCGAGACATCCATCACCTGCAGTTGACCCGAAACCAACAGGTAAAGCCCATCCGCCGGATCATCCTTTCGGCACACCAATTCGCGGCGGGCGAAGTGGCGTACCCGTGTCGCTTCGCGCACCCTTTCGAGTTGGTCTTCCGAGAGGGACGAGAAGATTGAAAAAGCCCGTAGATCCATGCGCTGGTTGGCGTCGATGTCGGCGACGTCCCGACAGACTGGTGTCATAAAATCGCCGGTTAACAAATCTGAATTGTATGAACCTGGTGGTAGTGATCCATACCGGCGCCGCCCGAACTGAGCTTGGCCAGCTTTCCCGGCAAGCCATTGGATTCCGATGACAGGACTGATCAGGGGGCTGTGGGCCTACCGCGGCTTCATATCCGGCAGCATCCAGCGCGAGTTTCAGGCGCGATATCGAAACTCCCTGTTGGGGGCAACCTGGTCGATACTGAACCCGCTGGCCTTGATCGCGGTTTACACAGTGGTGTTTTCGCAGATCATGCGCGCCCGTCTTCCCGGGCTGGATTCGACATTCGGCTACAGCATCTTTCTCTGCGCGGGACTGATCGCGTGGGGCCTTTTCGCTGAAATCACCGGGCGGGCGCAGAACGTCTTCATCGAAAATGCCAATCTGTTGAAAAAGCTCAACTTCCCGCGTCTGTGCCTGCCAGTGGTCATCGTGGGAACGGCGGCCATCAACTTCACCATCATTTTTGCAATTTTCACCATCTTTCTGCTGTTGAGCGGCAATTTTCCCGGCTGGCCGTATTTAGCCGTGGTGCCAGTGTTGCTAGTGCTGGTCATGCTCGCGATAGGAATCGGCGTCACGCTGGGTGTTCTGAACGTGTTCTTCCGCGATGTGGGCCAAGCGTTCGGGATCTTTCTTCAGTTCTGGTTCTGGCTGACACCCATCGTCTATCCGGCTAGCGTACTGCCGGACGGGTTTCGCGATTGGATCCATATCAATCCCATGACCAGTCCGATCATGGCCCTTCAGGACATCCTCGCGGGCGGTCGGTGGCCGGATTGGAGCGCCTTGTGGCCCACGACCGCCTTGGCTGTGGCGGCGTGTGTCGTCGGATTCAGGCTGTTCCGGCGCCGTGCTGGCGAGTTGGTGGACGAGCTTTGAAATGGGAACCATCCAAGTCACGGACCTCGGCAAGGCCTACCGGCAGTATCCCAGCCGGCGGTCCCGCATGTTCGAATGGTTCTCCTTTTCCGGGAAGCCTCGGCACACGCTGAAGTGGATCCTTCAGGGCATCACCTTCACGGTTCCGCCTGGCGAAGCGGTTGGCATCATCGGGATCAACGGAGCGGGCAAGAGCACCCTCTTGAAACTGCTGACGGGAACCACCCAACCGACCACTGGAGCCATCCATCTGACGGGGCGGGTAGCCGCCTTGCTGGAGTTGGGCATGGGTTTTCACGCCGACTTCACAGGCCGCCAGAACGTGTTCATGGCTGGCCAGCTGCTTGGCTATTCCGTCGCCGAGTTGGCGCAACTCATGCCGGAAATCGAAAGCTTTGCAGAAATCGGTGAATACATCGACCAGCCCATTCGCGTCTATTCCAGCGGAATGCAAATGCGGTTGGCCTTCAGCGTTGCCACAGCACGAAGGCCCGACATTCTGATCGTGGATGAAGCGCTCTCGGTCGGGGACGCGTACTTCCAGCACAAGAGCTTTGATCGCATCCGTCAGTTTCGTAAAGCGGGCACAACCCTGTTGCTGGTCTCGCATGAGAAGAGCGTCATTCAGTCCATCTGTGACCGCGCGCTCCTTCTTGCCGCAGGAAAGATCGCCATGCAGGGTGATCCACAAACGGTCATGGACTACTACAACGCCATGCTGGCCGAGGGGCAGAGCGCGACCGTGAGACAGAACGGAGCTGCCTCCGGTGCTGTGCAAACCATCTCTGGTTCGGGCGAAGCCACCGTGGTCGCCGTGGAACTCCTTTCGGAAGAAGGACAACAACTTGAGAACGTCCACGTCGGACAAACGGTGCGATTGCGGATCCGAATCAGGGCGGAGACCGATTTGCCCGAGTTGGTGCTCGGCTACATGATCAAAGACCGGCTGGGGCAGCCGGTCTTTGGCACCAACACCTACCACCTGCGGCAGCCGTTGCTCAACGTCGCCAAAGGAACCACGGCCATGTACAATTTCAAGTTCGCCGCGAACCTTGGGTGTGGCAGTTATTCGGTGGCGGTGGCGTTGCACACCGAAGACAGCCACATCGCACGCAACTACGAATGGCGCGACATGGCGATGGTGTTCACCGTGACCAATCCGGACAAGGACATGTTTGTGGGCGTAGCTTGGTTGCCGCCTGAGTTGGCCATTCGGCGCGATGAATCCTGAGTTCTACCTGGCATTTGAGGATCGATTTCGCGGTTCGCGCGATCTGATCAAAGACCGCCTACGCTTCTATCTACCGTTTGTGGCGCCCTTGCGGGACTCTTGTGGGTTGGCACCCTGGCTCGATCTGGGCTGTGGGCGTGGTGAGTGGCTTGAACTGGCGGGGGAATGGGGGGTTGACGCGCAAGGCGTCGACCTCGATCCAGCGATGTCGCAGGCTTGCGTCGCCATGGGCTTGAAAGCGCGGTCGGGTGATGCCATCCGGCATCTGAAGGAAACGCCCTCGGAGAGCCTTTCGGCTATCACAGGGTTCCACATCGCGGAGCACTTGCCCTTCGGCGATCTTCAGGCAATGATCCACGAGGCCCTGCGCGTATTGAAGCCGGCGGGTCTGTTGATCCTCGAAACGCCGAATCCAGAGAATTTGATGGTCGGGACTTGGGCTTTCTTCTTGGACCCCACGCACAACAAGCCCCTGCCGCCCCCCCTGCTGTCGTTCGCCATCGAATTCGCGGGCTTTCATCGAGTCAAGGCCGTCCGCCTGCAAGACTCGCCCAGTCTTGCGGAGCGGCTCGATCTGGGCTTGGCCGACGTGCTCAATGGCGTGAGCCCGGACTACGCGATCATCGCGCAGAAAAAGGCCGACGCCCCGGAATTGGCCCGTTGGGGCGCGGTATTTGACAAGGAATATGGCTGCACGCTCGATGGTCTCGCCGTCCGCTACGACGAGAGGCGGGAGCGTGCCCATCGTCTCGCCGACCAGGCGTGGCGAGGGGCCCAAGAGGCCGATGCATCCATTCAGAAACTCCAATGGGCCTTGCAGCGGGCCGTCGCGACGGCGGCCGAGGCGCAAGCGGATGCGGCAAGCGCCAGGGAAGCTGCGGAATCGGCCACCGCGATGGCCCGACAAGCCGCGGCGGGCTTGAGCGCCCTCCAGCGCAGCGTTTCCTGGCGTGTCACCGCGCCGCTGCGATGGGTCCGGCGCCTTGGCCGGCGCGCACCCGATGCTTAGTCGGGCTGTCATGCTGACCGCCCATGAACAACAGTCCACGCCAGTCCGCCGCCGGAAGCCGTCGCGTCGAACCTGGTTGCTACCCGAGAACACTTGACCACATGCGCATGATCGAGCCAGCCATCTTCACGATTGTCAGCAACAACTACCTGCACTTCGCCCGCACGCTGCTGCGCAGCGCGCGACAGCATCATCCGCGGGCGAAACTCTATTGCGTCATTGTCGATACCGACCCTGTCCCAGCGGCGGATCGGGCGGATGAGTTCGAGGCCATTCCCATCGGTTCGCTCCCATTGCCGGATGGCGACGATTTCTTGTTCCAGTACACCGTACTGGAGCTCAACACGGCCGTCAAGCCCTGGGCGATTCAACACCTGCTCGACAAAGGGCACGAGCGGGTCTTTTACATCGATCCGGACATCCTGATTTACCAGCCCCTGCGGGAGGTGGAGGCGCTCTTGGAACAGGATGCGGACATCGTGCTCACGCCGCACCTGCTGGCGCCGATGAACGATGAAGGCTACCCGAGCGAACTGGACATCCGCCGCGCGGGAACCTACAACCTCGGATTCTGCGCTGTGCGCGACACCGACAACACGCGCGGCTTCCTTGCCTGGTGGCAGGGAAAGCTCCGTCGCAACTGCATCGTGGATCCGGATCGCGGCGTATTCGTGGATCAAAGCTGGGTTGATCTCGCCCCCGGCCTGTTCGACAACGTGGCCATCCTGCGCCATCCTGGGTACAACGCCGCCTACTGGAACCTCGCGCAGCGCAAGGTCACGCGCGATCCGAAGACCGACGACACCTGGCGGGTCAACGGACAGCCCCTGGTGTTCTTCCACTTCAGCGGCCTGAATCCGCTGGAGCCGCACAAGGTGTCCATACACCAGAACCGTCACACGCTCGACACTGTCGACCCCGACGTTCGGACGCTGGTGACCGACTACTGTCGGCAGGTCGTCGCCAACGGCATCCAGACCTACAAGAAGCTGCCCTACGGATATGCCTGCTACCACAACGGCACGCCGATCAGCCCCGCCGAACGCATCCGGTTCCGCACCAGCGACGCCCTGCGAAAAGCCTGTAGCGGAAACCCGTTCGGCAGGGTCGACCTCCTGTCGCCGCGCGCCGAAGTGACCGCGGGATTGCAGGCTGCGCCGACCGCGGAGGCGCCTGCGGCGCATGCAAACGCTCCGTCGGTCGCGGTTTTCTCAACCCTGTCCGGCCGCCGCCTGGAGCGCATTTATCGTGAACTGCTGGGCCGTCAACCCGACCCTGACGCCATTGAGGCGCGCCTTGCGGCCTGCGGCGCACCCGCGGGCATGTTGCGGACGGCGCTGGCCGTGGGCCTGTCCGCCGAAGCCCGCGGGCGCCCGGGGTGGCAGCATCGCCTGCTCAGCATGGCCGCCAGCACCCGCCACACCCCCGGCTGGGCAAAGCGCTGGGCCGTCAAGCCGCTCCTTGGGAGGGTGTTGCCCCCGGCCGCGCCGGCCTGGAACCTGTCGACAACGGATGGCGCGCCGGATGTGGCGGCGGGAACGGTCAATGACGAAGATGCGCCGATGGCGCGCTACACGCCGACGCCGCGGGTTCTGGACGACCCATTGCCCGTTCCCGCTGGCATCAACCTGATTGGTTATTTGGCGGCCGAGCTGGGGCTGGGCGAGGCCGCCCGCTCACTGGCCAAGGCCTGCCATTCGGTGGACGTGCGTTTCTCCGTCACCGACGTCGGCTATCAAACCCAGAACCTCCAGCGCGACACCAGCGTGCTGGCTCTGGCCAGCGCGCAACGTTTCCCGATCGATTTCATGTACGTCAATGCCGACCAGGTCGAAGCCACGGTCGCGCGGCTGCGGGCCGACGGAAGGCCGCGCGCAAGCTACACCATCGGATTCTGGCACTGGGAGCAGCCGCAACTTCCGCGGCACCTGCTGGGCGCATTCACGCACCTGGATGAAGTCTGGGTGCCCTCCACCTTTGTTCATGACGCCATCGCGGCCGTCTCGCCGGTGCCCGTCTTCAAGGTGCCCCACGCGCTGACCGTCACCCCGTCGCCAGGGGCCTCGCGCGGCCAGTTCGGGTTGCCCGCGGGGCAGCAACTCGTGCTGGTCATGTACGATTTCCAGTCCTACCAGCACCGCAAGAACCCCCAGGCGGCGATCGCCGCTTACCGGCAAGCCGTCCGGCAATGCCCTCAACTTGGGCTGGTCATCAAGACCATCAACAGCCATCACCACCCGGCTGCCTACGCTGAGCTGCGCGACAGTGTGCGCGACCTCACGCAGGTTCATTTCATCGACGAATTCCTCACCCGCCAGCAGACATGGGACCTCCAAGCCTGCTGCGATGTCCTGCTGTCCCTGCACCGGGCCGAAGGCTTCGGCCTGGCCCCGGCTGAAATGATGGCCTTGGGCAAACCGGTGGTGGCCACCGGCTGGTCGGCCAACATGGACTTCATGAACGCCGACAACTCCATGCCCGTGCGTTACCGCCTGGAGCCCCTGGCGCATGACGTGGGGGCCTATCCGGCCGGACCGCTGTGGGCCGAGGCCGACGTGGAGCACGCCGCTTGGTGTCTGGTCCAGCTCGTGGGCGACCCGCGCCTCGCGCGGCGGTTGGGCCGGCAGGCCGCGCACGACATCCGCGCACAATTGAATCCCGCCGAAGTCGGGCAACAGATTCGCCAGCGCCTGCGGCTCATCGGGCACTGGCACCCCCAATTGATCCAGCCTTGAACCGGAAGGAGAACACGCGTAGCCCACCCACCATAAATTTCGCCGTTAAAAAAACACAACAACCGCACATCTGCGCGACGAAATGTGATGTGCATCACAGTAACAATTCACCAAACCACTACATTGACCCCCAAGCCCGACTGGGTAATTGTGTAAATAAAGCTACACTCTCACCATGCGGGCTGTTGGCAAAAGGCATCTGGCTTAGGCTGGGATGCTAGACTGTCAAGGTCTTTGTCATAGACGTCTTTATTCATCAAGGAGCTCCTACATGGCTAACATCAGCACCCCAGACCTGTACAAGGCCTATCTGGCTTACTTCGGTCGCCCGCCGGACCTGACCGGTCTGACGTTCTTCTCCAACAAGACCGAGGCCGAAGTGGTCGCCGCGTTCAGCGCTTCGACCGAGTCGCAGATCTTGCTGGCGTCCCAGGGCTCGGTTCCGGCGCAGGTTGACGCGATCTACATGAACCTGTTCAACCGCCATGCTGATTTTGGCGGCCCGACCACGGCCACGTTCTGGGTAACGGAAATCACGCAGGGTCGCCTGACCACCGCCCAAGCAGCCATGGCCATTCTGAAGGGCGCGCTCGGCGACGATGCGCTGACCGTGACTGCCAAGTACAACGCCTCGGTCGCTTTCGTTCAAGCGATGGACACCGCCCCCGAGGTCGCCGGCTATGCTGGACAGGAAGCCGCGCAGGATGCCCGCGAATTTCTGGCCACGGTGGGTGTCAACAGCGTCCCCACCCAAGCCCAGATCGATGCCGCCGTTCTGAGGGCTACCACGCCCAACGTCCAGTACGAAGTGGCTGCCAACGTTGCCCAGGTCAACGAAGGCCAGACGGTCGTCTTCACCATTTCCACGACCAACGTCCCCGAAGGCACGCTGCTGTCGTACGCCATCACTGGCATCAACGCCGCCGACCTGCAGTCCGGCGCGGTCACCGGTACGGTCAACGTCGCCAAGTCGGGTCACGCCGTGGTTCCGGTCACCCTGCAGGACGCGCAGCTGCCGCTCTTCTGCGGCGGATGCGGCTGGGGACAGTGAGACGTTTCACAGTCCTCGCGATGGCGAACACCCTCGAGATCCTGAGCGAGGCGTTGTCGCTTTTGCTTTTGTCCGCGGCGCTGGTGCTCGC
>ERZ1645192.2002-NODE-2002-length-16907-cov-4.416864_pt1 | contig 16907 bp, 15 predicted proteins | sample MGYA00575354_ERZ1645192 | MGnify/ENA primary metagenome ERZ1645192 (study PRJEB40844, sample SAMN11349763) | freshwater sediment metagenome | isolation source: river sediment | host: Sediment | place: India: Faizupur Khadar , New Delhi | collected 2017-02-21 ... | reverse complement strand
AGGCAGGATCATTCTAAAAAACAAAAGGCTGCAGTTGGGTACGGCAGCCTTTTGTTTTTTAGAAAGTCAGAGATCAGTCAAGCGAGGTTACGATCTCATGGGTATCCATTGCAATAACCAGCTCTTCATTGGTTGGAACAACCATCACGGTTACCCGGGATTCAGGGGTGGAAAGAATGGCTTCCTTTCCGCGCAGTCCGTCGTTTTTAGACTGATCGAAGAACAAGCCCATGTATTCCATGTCCCTGGTGGTAAGGTAGCGGGTAACGGAGTCGTTTTCGCCAACACCGCCGGTAAATACAATCAGATCGACCCCTCCCATGGCTGCGGTATAGGCACCAATGTACTTTCTGATACGGTAGTAATACATTTCAAGGGGTACCTTCGCCCGCTGGTTTCCTTGTTCTGCTGCTTTTTCAACATCGCGCATGTCAGAAGAGACTCCGGAAACTCCCAGCATTCCACTGTGTTTGTTCACAAGTGTATTGGCAATTGGCACATCAATTTCTTCCTTGTTGATGATCTGGATAAATGCTCCAATATCGAGGTCACCGGTACGGGTCCCCATCATCAGTCCTTCAATCGGGGTCATTCCCATCGAGGTATCGAGTGATTTTCCGTGCTTTAAGGCTGCAATTGAGGCACCGTTTCCAAGGTGACACGTGATTATTTTCAGGTCCTCCGGTTGTTTACCAAGAATCTCAGCAGCCCTTTTCGACACATAGCGATGCGATGAGCCATGGAATCCGTAACGGCGGATTTTATGCTTTTCGTAGAGTGAGTATGGAATACCGTACAAATACACGAAATCGGGCATGGTCTGGTGAAATGCGGTATCAAAAACGCCAACCTGAGGAACTTCAGGCAACAGTTTGGTAATGGAGTAAATGCCTTTGAGGTTGGGCGGGTTGTGCAGAGGGGCCAGATCGATACACTCCTCGAGGGCGTTTATCACTTCACCCGTAATGTATACACTGCCATTAAACTTTTCACCGGCATGAACGACCCTGTGTCCGACAGCCTGAATCTCCTCAAGGTTACGGATGCTTCCGTATTTCCCGCTGATCAGAATTCCAAGAAGGTACTCAATACCAGCCTGATGATCAAGAATTTCACCTTCGAGTTTAACTTCAGTACCATCGTTGCGTGCATGCTTGATCAGGGATCCCTTCAGTCCGATTTTATCAACCAGACCTTTTGCCAGCACTTCCTGAGAAGGCATTTCGAAGAGCTGGTATTTAATTGATGAACTTCCACAGTTCAGTACGACTATTTTCATTTTTGTATCTTGCTAAAGTTTAAACAGCTATTCGCGCCCCAGGTTGGTTATCGATCCGGTCTTTGAAATCCTCCGTCCGTTCCTGTAGAGATAAAACCCTTCGCCAACCCTGCGGCCAAGCAGGTTGGCCCTGACCATCCGCTTCAGGACCGGGGATGGTTTGTATTTGGTTTCGCCAAATTCAACATACAGGTTTTCCATCCATTTAAGTACTTTATCGAGTCCGATTTTGTCAGCCATTTCGAAGGGGCCGAGCTGCAGACCGGAAGTTTCTTTCATGGTTTCATCGATATCTGAAACGGTTGCCACGCCTTCCATAAGAATTTCGCAAGCCTCGTTAATCAGCGGAACCAGCATGCGGGTGCTGATGTTTCCGGAGGATTCGTTTACATTGATAAGCTTTTTGCCAATGAGTAAGGCCAGTTTGCTTACCATGGCATAAGTTTCGTCATTCGTGTATACCGATCTTACAGCTTCAATAATTTTTACTTTCCCGACCGGTGAAAAGAAATGCAGTCCCATGGCACGTTCAGGTAGCCTGAGTACCGATGAGATTTCAGAGATCATCAGGGTGGCAGTATTCGAGACGATGATCGCATCGGGCTGTACCACTGCCTCAATTTTCCGGAAGATCTCCTGCCGCAGTTCAAGGCTGGTACCCTTCTTCTTGGAGTTAACTGTTTCGAAAACAATTTCGCATTCACTCAATTCAGAGTAATCAGTTGAGCCTTTGATGCGGGAGAGTATTAACTTTTTCTCTCCTCCGGTGAGGCCCCATTTGCTGATCCGGTCGTCGAGCTGGGCTTCGATGCGACGGAGAACTTCGGCAACGCGGTCTTCATTGATATCGATAAAAACTACCTCAATACCCGACTGGCTCATCAACACAGTAATTTCCTGACCCATCGTTCCGCAGCCCACTACACCTACTTTCTGGAGGGAGCCTTTGGAGTGCATGGTTTTACCCAGGCTGAAATCTTCTAAACGTTCTGACATTTTCAATGGTTTATGATGAATAACTCTTATTTACTTTCACCACCAGCCTGAGTTGCTGTGATCGCAATCAGGTTCACAATATCACTTACCGAGCATCCGCGGGAGAGGTCGTTGATGGGTGCTGCCATACCTTGGAGAACAGGTCCGATGGCTTCGGCGCCAGCCAGACGCTGAACAAGTTTGTAGGCGATATTTCCGCTCTCAAGACTCGGGAAAACCAGTACATTGGCCTTGCCAGCTATGAGGCTTCCCGGGGCTTTGTGCATTCCGACCGATTCAACAATGGCTGCATCGGCCTGTAATTCACCGTCAATCTGCAGCCAGGGCGCCTTTTCACGGGCAATGCGGGTGGCTTCAATCACTTTATCGCACAAAACATGTTTTGCACTCCCACGGGTTGAAAAACTGAGCATGGCAACCCGTGGTTCAATGCCGGCAATGGATTTCGCAGTTATTGCAGTGGATACAGCAATCTCAGCCAGTTCAGAAGCAGTGGGATCAGGATGCACAGCACAATCGGCAAATACAAGAATATTTCCCGGCACATAAGGGTTGTCCTTGAAGATCATAAAAAAGGCCCCTGAAACAACAGAAATTCCTGGCAGGGTCTTCACGATCTGAAAGGCAGGTCTTAAAACATTGCCAGTGGCATTCATCGCACCGGCTACTTCTCCGTCAGCTTCGCCGGTCTTGATGAGCAGGGTAGCCAGATACAGCGGATCTTCGGTCAGCTGCATTGCTTCTTCCATGCTTATTCCTTTTGATTTGCGGATTTCAAAAAGCACGGCAGCAAGCCTTTGCTTGTCGGGGTTGTTCAGGGGATCAATGATACGGGCATTGCGGATGAACTGAAGTCCGAACTGATGCGATTTTTGTTCGATCTCCGCTTTGTTTCCGATCAGAATTATCCGGGCAAGATTCTCCTTCAGGACAAAATCAGCCGCTTTCAGGGTTCTTTCTTCTGTTCCTTCGGGGAGGACAATACATTTTGATAATCGTTGCGCATTCTCACGAATGCTTTGCATTAGCGACATTGTAACTGGTATTTAGTTTCGGTGAAAAGTTGTTGTTCTGAAGTGCTGCAAATTTAGAACTAAATACGCGGACCTCCTATTCATTTAAAGACAATATTTATCAAATGCCGAAGGCAATTGATGCAGTTCATATAAAGCATGCATGGAATTGCAAACGTCAGGTTTAGCAGGGCACAGTGACCTTGTTTTCGGGGCAGGATCATGCTGCAATTCGAAATGCACCCGAAAAAGAATTAATTTTGCAGCCACGATGAAGACATCAGCAATCAACACTCAGGAACTGGATTTCTTTTTCAGGCCATCACAGCCCGAATCCATTCCTGTTGCTGATACGACCATGGATTATGGCTTTTTCCTTTCAGATAGTCTCAACCCGGCGTTACCTGATTCAACCTTCAGATTTGAGCTGAAAACCATAATATTGCCCGACAGTACAACTTCTGCTGTAACGGAGCAGCCGGTAAAGTACAACAGGCAATCTGTTTTTACGCCGGTGAATAAAAAAGCCGGGGAAATCGTGCCGGCACCACGGAATGTTGAAAATTACGACTGGCTGACGGCTCTTTTCATGGTTTGCCTGGTATTGATTGCATGGATAAGGTATTACTACAGCCGGAGGATCAGGCAGCTTTTCAGGGCTGTTATCAGCAGGCACAATGTGAACCAGCTGGTACGCGACGGAAATCTTGCAGAGGAAAGGTTAACCCCGGCCCTGGCATTGATATATCTGAGCAGTTTATCGGTTGTAATCTGGCAGGCTGTTCATCCGCAGATCAGCGGATGGCTGAACCTTTCCCGTCAATGGATGCCGTTTCTTGTAATTGTTGTTGCAATCAGTCTGCTCTGGGTTCTGAAGTTGTTTGTAATCAGGCTCACCGGATATATCTTCAGGACCAGGCAAGATATTTCGGAACTGATACTCACCAACCTTATCTTCAGCGGGCTGGCCGGATTGGTTACATTGCCGGTTGTAATTGCCGGTTTTTACACCGGCAACATGCTTCTTTTAAAGATTGCAGGAATAACAATTCTGCTGTTTATTTTGCTGCGGTTTATCCGAAGTCTGCTTGTAGGATTATCAGCGCAAACGTTTTCGGCTGTCTATTTATTTTTGTATCTTTGCACCCTCGAAATTTTACCACTGCTTTTTTTGTATCGGTTTAGCTTAGTTTTTAATTAACAATCAGTTAACGAAAGAAAAGCAGCATTCGTTGAATTTAAACAGTTAAGAAAATTGAAAATCAAGAATGTACTGATCTCGCAGCCTAAGCCGGCCGATCTGGAAAAATCACCTTACGGGGACATCATCAGGAAATACCAGCTGAACGTTGATTTCTATAAATTTTTTAAAATTGAAGGCCTGAGTTCAATTGATTTCAGAAAGGAAAACAAAGTCAGACTTACCGATTTCTCAGCAGTTATCTTTACCAGCAAGCACAGTGCTGATCACTTTTTCAGACTGGCATCCGAACTCAGGACGGAAATACCGGAAACCATGAAGTATTTCTGTTCTTCCGAAGCAACCGCCTATTATCTTCAGAAATACATTCAGTACCGTAAACGTAAGATTTTCTTCAGTGGTCAGGAACTTCATGATCTGGTGGATGTGATCCGCAAACACAAAACTGAGAAGTACCTGTTGCCATGCAGTGCTGAAGCAAACAATGAACTCTCCGACCTGCTTGACCAGCATAAAATCAGCTATTCAAAGGCAACCATGTACCGTACTGTTTCGGAAGACATGTCATTTCTCGACCTCAACAAATATGACCTGATGGTTTTTTTCAGCCCTTCCGGAATAAAATCGTTGTTTAAAAACTTTCCTGATTTCGTTCAGGGCGAGAAAGCCATCGGAGTTTTCGGCCCCACCACTGCCACTGCAGCCAGAGAAGCCGGTTTAACCATCACCATTGAAGCACCATCTGCCAACGCCCCATCGATGGGTAAAGCCATTGAACAACACCTGGCGATCTGCAACAAAAACAGCAAGTGATTGCTTATCAGTGTATCTGTAGTCAGTGGAATTGGCTTTTATTTACCGACATTCCGGTTTAATGCATACATTCAGAAAGCAGGAACATTTGTGCGGTATACCAGAGATTCAGCGTCTTTTTAAAGATGGTAATCCGATTTTTAAGCACCCTGTAAAACTTTTATGGCTTCCGGGCAACTGGAGTGGGAAGCCATCGGTAAAACTGCTGGTTTCAGTGCCGAAAAGGAATTTCAAAAAAGCTTCGGACAGGAATTATATAAAACGCTTGCTGAGAGAGATATACAGAACAAACAAAACAATCTTAACTCAACGCAAGGAAGAGAAAAATCTGATGCTTGCCCTGGTGTATGCCGGTAAGGAAATACCGGAATTCAAATCGCTGGAAAGTATAATAATTAAGCTGTTTGAACGTTTAATCACAGAATATGAAAAAACTTCTTGCTAATATACTGATCGGCCTGATCCGGGTTTACCAGGGAGCGATTTCGCCCTATCTTCCCCCTTCGTGCCGGTATACACCTACCTGCTCGGCCTATGGCATTGAAGCGCTGAAAAAACACGGCCCTTTCAAGGGAGGCTGGTTAACCATAAAACGGGTATTGTCGTGCAACCCTTGGGGAGGCAGCGGATACGACCCGGTACCCTGATATATCCTTAACCTCAAAACACTTCAGGAATGAAACATTTATACACCTTTTTCCTCGGACTGACTTTCCTTTTTTCAATAAACATCCAGTCTTCGGCTCAGGAATCCTCAGATTTCGAGATCTCCAAAAATCTGGACATTTTCGCCACCCTCTGTAAAGAGCTGAACAACAACTATGTTGATGAGCTCAACTACAGTGATCTGATCAAAACCGGCATAGATGCCATGCTGGACAAGCTGGATCCCTATACCGTTTATATCTCTGAAGCCGACATAGAGGATTATGCATTTATGACCACCGGGCAGTACGGAGGCATTGGCGCCTTGATTCACAAACAGGGTGACTATGTTGTGGTTTCGGAGCCCTATAAAGATTCCCCTTCGATGAAGGCAGGACTGCTTCCGGGGGATCGCATTCTGAGGGTAAATGATAAGGATGCTAAGGGAAAATCGGTAAGCGATGTAAGTGCTGTGCTCAAAGGACAACCTGGCACTGCTGTTAAGTTGAAAATAAAACGTGAAGGAGAAAATTCCCCGCTTGAAATTACTGTAATGCGGGAGAATGTATCAATACCGAATGTTGCTTACTCCGAAATGATCAACGACAATACCGGTTATATAAAACTCACCGGATTTACCCAAAACTCAGGGAAGGAAGTGAAGGATGCCCTGATGAAACTGCGCGAAAATCCCGGTTTTAAAGGTTTGATAATCGACCTGCGCGACAACGGCGGAGGCTTGATGAATGAAGCGGTGAATATTGCCAACCTGTTCGTTAAAAAGGGGGAGCTTATCGTAAGTACCAAAGGCAAAACCCCTGACAGAAATAAGTCGTACAAAACTTTTTTACAGGCTGTAGATACAGAAGTGCCTATTGTCATTCTGGTAAACAATTTCAGCGCTTCTGCTTCAGAAATTGTGGCTGGTGCGCTTCAGGATTTAGACAGGGCTGTAGTTGTTGGAGAACGTACATTCGGGAAAGGCCTGGTTCAGAATATCGTCCCCCTGAGTTACAACACACAAATGAAAGTGACTGTTGCGAAATATTATATCCCCAGTGGACGCTGTATCCAGGCAATTGACTATGCCACCCACGACAGTCTGGGTTTCCCGAGGCCTATCCCTGATTCACTGATCAACCGTTTCAAGACCCGTGCAGGCAGAATAGTATATGATGGCGGAGGGATTACTCCTGACATCACAGCCCAGGAACAGGAGGTGAGCAATATTGCCATCAGCCTTATTACCAAATACCTGATTTTTGATTATGCCGGAAAATTCAAAAGAGAGCATGTAACAATTCCTGACCCCCGTGAGTTCATTATCACCGATGAAATCTACAATGATTTCATAGCCTGGCTGCAGGATAAGGATTACGATTACAGCACCCGCAGCGAAAAGATGCTTTCAGACCTCAAGAAGATCGCTGAAAAGGAAAAATATTATGAAGAACTGAAGGGTGAATTTGAACTGCTTGAGTCAAAAATGCAGCACAATAAACAAGCCGATCTGGTAAAATTCGGACCAGAAATAAAGTCCCTGCTCAGAAATGAAATCGTATCGAGGTATTATTTTCAGGAAGGACGCATTAAAGCATCACTGACAGAAGACAAAGAAATCAGAACAGCAATTGAAATATTGTCTGATCAAAAAACCTATAACGCAATTCTCGACGGCACAAGCAATCTTACCAACAATAAAATCTGAGACTGTTTATGCGGCCGGTAAACTATATGGTTTCCAGGTTTAGAAATATCAGAACCGATATTTCTTCGCTGGTTTTTTATACCCTTGTTTTACTGGCCGTTTCGATTCCGCTCTCTGAATTCGGGATGAGTGTCTCTCAATTTCTTCTTTTTTTGTTCTGGACTGTTGAAGGGTCAGATTTCAATTCATTATATAAAAAGAAGGAATCATTATCGGGGTTAAACAGGTTTAGAGAACTACTGAGGATCATAGGGTTAAACCTGGCTGGGAAATTCCGTCATGTATTTCACAATCCGGCTCTTCTTGCTGTAATTTCAATCTACCTGATACACGCAGCCGGGATCTTATATTCATCGGACCTGGAATATGCACTCAAAGACCTGAGGATAAAACTGCCATTACTGAGCCTGCCGGTATTGCTGTCTACCATTGCCCCTCTTTCAATTCAGCGGTTCAGAACCCTGCTGATTTTTTTTATCATGGCTGTGTTTGGTGGAACTTTGGTCAGTATGTTCGTCCTGATAACCAGGCATGTGAGTGACCCCAGAGAGCTGAGCATTTTTATTTCCCACATCAGGTTCGGACTTACCATTTGTTTTTCACTGTTTATCCTTATCCATTTCCTTTACAAACGTGTATTTATAAAACCTGTTAGTAAAATACTGATGGTATTTGGCATATTCTGGTTCCTGATTTTCCTTCTGATACTTGAATCGGTTACAGGACTGGCAATTACATTGACCTTATTCTTTATCCTGACACTGTTTGCAGTTTTTAAGATAAAAAAGAAACTGATAAAGGCTCCTGTGCTGATTCTACTGTTGTTGTCGCCGGTAGCAGTCATCAATTATTTCATCGAAGAGGCAAAACAGTTCAACGAAGTTGAAAAGGTTGATTTTTCAAAGCTAGACAAGTATACTGACCGTGGCACCCCTTACATACACGACACCAGCAGTTATGGAATAGAGAACGGAAAATATGTCGGGCTCTATCTGGCAGCAGCTGAACTGCGTCAGGAATGGAATTCAATCAGTGAACTCAGCTATGACGGAAATGATAAAAAAGGCCAGAAACTCAGCTATACCCTCATCAGATTTTTAAGTTCAAAAGGTTTGCGGAAAGATGCCGGCGGTATAAAGCAACTGACTCAGAAAGAAATCAGTTATATAGAAAACGGGGTTGCCAATGTCGCCTACCTTGAAAACCTCAGCCTGAAGTCACGCTTTGATCAGATGCTTATGGGATATTCAAACTACGTGCTTCACGGTGACCCCAATGCCTCTTCTGTAATTCAGCGCATTGAATATTGGAAAACCTCAACCTACATCCTGAAGCACCATTGGCTCACAGGGGTAGGCACCGGTGATCTGAATAACGCCTTTTCAGCTGCTTATGAAGATATGGGATCAAAGCTGAGCAATGCCTTCAGAAACAGGTCACACAATCAGTTTCTCGCAATCTTTATCGCTTTTGGTGTTGGCGGTTTGCTGATTTTTCTGTTCTCACTTTTCTATCCGCCTTTTAAAACCGGCTGGTACACTGACTACTACTATTTTGTCTTCTTTATCATTTTGTTTATGTCGATGCTAACGGAGGACACACTTGAAACGCAGGCAGGAGCGACATTCTTTGCCTTTTTCAATGCGCTGCTTCTGTTTGGAAGAAAACGAAACCATGCTCAAACTTCTCCTTCAGCAATGGCTGACGCCGGGTTAAATAAAACATTACCTTTAGTAACTGAATCCAAATTGTTAAAAATGAAATCTAAAGAAATAACAATCAGATACTTTGAAGCAGATAGCCCTTCAGAACTCGATCAGGCGGACAAATATCTGCTTGAAAAAGCTTCCAGGGCAGCTGAAAAAGCCTATGCACCCTATTCAGGATTCAGGGTGGGTGCAGCTCTCAGGCTGATCAATGGGACGGTAGTTAGTGGAAACAACCAGGAGAATGCTGCTTATCCTTCAGGTTTATGTGCCGAAAGGGTGGCCCTCTTTTCAGCGTCATCACAGTACCCGGATGAGGTAATTGAAAGTATAGCCATAACTGTGAATACCGACAAGCAGACAGTTACTGAACCAGTGCCGCCCTGCGGAGCCTGCAGACAGGTGCTTGCTGAGTATGAAAAGAAACAAGGGTCCAAAATCAGGATAATTTTCTCAGGTGAGACAGGGAAAACCATCCTGGTGGATGGTATTGACAGTCTGCTTCCCATTTCATTCAATTCGAACAACCTGCAGCACTGAGTTGTTGCAGAATGATTATTGCCATATCGGGTACGCCCGAAAGGGCTTTGTTTTATTGTTCACGTGTCACTTCATCCATTCCATTAAACCAAATCAATATTCCCTGAAATGAAAAAAACAACCATTTTTTTATTGATAATATTTTTTTCAGGCATTGTGGCATCCGGCCAGGAAATGACAGCCTATAAACTCTATAACAATAAAGGTAAAGCCATAGATTACAGTAAATTGGTCAGGCAGGCTTCGGAAGCTGATGTTGTTCTGTTCGGAGAACTTCACAATAACCCGATCTGCCACTGGCTGCAACTTGAGCTCAGCAGATCACTCTATGACGTTAAGAAACAGGATCTTGTGATGGGTGCTGAAATGTTTGAATCAGACAATGCCCTGCTAATCAGTGAATATCTGAGTGGCCTGGTCAAAGACAAGAACTTCGAATCTGAAGCACGGCTGTGGTCCAATTACAAAACAGATTATAAGCCTTTGCTTCAGTTTGCCAGAGACAGTTCAGTTGTTTTTGTGGCGACCAACATTCCCCGGAGGTACGCATCACTCGTCAACCGCAATGGTTTTGAAGGGCTTGAGGCCCTGGACGAAGAAGCCAGAAGTTATATCGCTCCCTTACCTGTTCCTTACGATCCTGAATTGCCCGGATATAAAAGTATGCTTGAAATGATGGAGGGCAGCGGCGGACATGGAAATGACAACCTGCCGAAAGCTCAGGCGATCAAAGATGCCACCATGGCCTATTCTATCAGCAGGAATATTTCAGCTGGTAAGTTGTTCCTGCATTTCCATGGCACCTATCATTCTGATAATTATGAAGGGATAGTCTGGTATCTTAAACAATACAAACCAGACCTGAAAATAGTTACCATCAGTTCATGCGAGCAGACCAATCTGGAAAGTCTTGCTGAAGAAAATAACAACAAAGCAGATTTTATTCTGGTGGTGCCCGAAAGCATGACCAAGACCCATTAGATCGGGAGGTAAAACACCTGACGGGTCAGGTGGCCAGAAATGTATAATTGAGGTTGATGAAGAAGTTCCAGATGGTAACAACCACAATTGCCAGCAACTTGGCGAAGTAGAAGTTCATTCTGGCTTTGGAAACCAGCAGATACACCACCAGGGTACTGATCAGGAGTCCGATGGCAGAAATAAAAAGAAACCTGCCATACTCAACAGCGATTTCCGGATTGTGGCTGTTGAACGTCCAGATACGGTTCAGATAATAGTTAGATGAGGCAGCGATGGTAAATCCGATGGCATTGCTGATGTATTTCTGAATCTTGAGCCACTCCTTGCAGATGTAGGTGAAACCGAAATCTACAAATACTCCTGAAAACCCGACGACGCCGAATTTCAGAAACTTAAAGCCAACTTCACGGGTTAAAATGTCAACCATTGATCTTGCAGGAAACCTTTCCTGTTTATTTATAACTCAATTATCAGAATTTCCTTTTTACCTTCACGCAAGACTTCCACATTCACCCTTTCACCGGGCTTGAGTTTACCCATACGGCTCATGTAGTCGTAGATATTTCCAACCGGAAGTCCATTGATTGCTGTAATAATATCTCCTTTGATCATACCGGCTTTGTATGCCGGGCCGTCTTTTCGGGTACCCTCAACCTTCATTCCTCCCGAGGTTTCGGCACCAGATACATCGGGCATGATTCCGAGGGTAACTTTGAGGCCACGTCCGTAGCGGTGACCGCCTGACCTGCTGCTTCCTGATTCGGCAAAGAGAGGGGCCGGGGTTAAAGCAGCCAGTCCCGCCACCAGGCTTCCTGCAAATTCTGTGATTGCATTCAGCCCTTCGTAATTGAGTTTTGATGCCTGATCAGCCGGTGTATGATAATCTTCATGGGCGCCCGATGTTAAAAACAGAACCGGAATCCCTTCCCCGTAGAAGGCTGCATGGTCGGATGGGCCAAAACCATCGGGGCTCTTTCTGACCTGAAATGTCTGAAGGGCAGCCAGGCGATCAACCAGGGTATCTGCATAAGAAAAAGTTCCGGTACCTGAAACAGTAACTACCGGATTTTCTGTTGAAAGGCGGCCAACCATGTCGAGGTTGATCATGGCCTTTACTGCTTTGAGTTCAACCGGGCAATTGGCGGTAAAGTAACGTGATCCGAGCAGTCCCATTTCTTCGGCCCCGAAAGAAACAAAGATCAGGCTTCTCGGGGTTTGGTTCTTCTCCTGCGAAAAATGGGATATCAGAGAGAAGAGCGAAACAACTCCTGATGCATTGTCGTCGGCACCACCGTGCACCGCATGTTCGTCGGGAACCCTGGATCCTGAGCCCGGACCACCCATTCCCAGGTGGTCGTAATGGGCACCGATAACAATATATTCATTCCTGAGAACCGGATCCTTTCCTGGTATCATGGCAATGATGTTTCGGGTAGTCACTTTTTCCCTGACAATATCGGTTGTGGCTTCAATGGTAGCGTTTACCGGATGATTCAGCGGCTTCTTCAGCCTGATCATCTGTTTCTCCAGAGAATCGATGGCAGATGGTTCAACATCCATAATCCCGGCGGCAACTTTCCGGGTAATGCTGATGACCGGTATGCCGGCATCGGCAATGGTTTTATCATAACTGATCTCTACAGGTATGTCTTTTTTCTCGATGGACGAAGGAGATACAAGCAACAAACCCGCAGCACCCAGATCTCTTACTGCCAGTGCCTTAGCGCGATCGGTTGCCATGGGAATGAAGGCACTGTTCTGGTTATCCGGTTCAGGATCACCGCGCAGCACAATGACCCATTTCCCTTTGATGTCTTTTCCTTCGAAATCATCCCACCGGAGATCGCCGCTGGTGCCTGACAATCCGAAACCAGCAAACACTACATCGGCTTTTTTTGTGGCATTTGAAGAGAAAGAAAATGGCTCAAAATCTGTCGACTGAACATATTGGTGATGGTTACAGACCAGCTGATTATGGGTTCCGCTTCTGACATCAGAGATTACCCCGAAATACTGAAAGCCGTTATTTCCCATCAGCTGAGCGCCCTGTTGTGAGAACATTTTTCTGATATAAACAGCGGCCATCGAGTCACCGGGAGTACCTGATTTTCTTCCGCCAAGGTCCTCCGATGCAAGATATGTGACAGATTCCTTCAACTGCAGTGGTGAGCTGTAGGGTTGCTGCCCCAGAACCCCGAGAGATAAACCAGTTACAAGGAATAGAACGAATATAGGATTTTTGTTAATCATGATTCAGAAGAAATTAAAGCTAAACGAAACGACAAAAATAGAAATTTAAGGGAAGGAAAGACAGACCCTGCTGTCAAAAAACAACCATAAATAACCGGCAGGTAAGTTTAAGTTAAACTTACCTGCCGGTAACAGATCGTTCAAAAGCCGGGAATAAATAAAGCAGGTGCTTTAGTTAATCTTGAATTCAGATTTTAACTGACTGACCCACTTTGAGATACGCTCTCCTGTCAATTCAGGCTGACTGTCTTCATCAAGGGCAAGACCAACAAACTTACCATCCTTTTCGGCTGTTGAGAAATAGTAGGAATAGCCTTTGGTTGGCCAGAAACCCACAACATTCTGTTTGAAGGGCAACCTGCAGAAAACAGTACCCATTCCATCCACAAAACTTTCAGGATATTCTATCTGATCACCCAGTCCAAACAGGGCAATCTTTTTATTTTCGATGCTGGCTTCTGTAAGCACATCAATAAATCTTTCCCAGTCCTGGTGCATTTCACCAATTCCCCAGGCTGAGGTTCCCAGAATCAGGTATTCGTACTTTTCAAGATCTTCACGGGTAGCTTCACTAACATTGTGCAATGCTGCATGGTTGTTGCCAAAATGCTTAACCAGTGATTGTGCGGTTTTATAGGTGCTGCCTTTGGGGCTTCCACCATAAAAAATCCCTATTTTCTCCATATCAGAATGCTTACGTTATCAGGAATTTAAAAATCAGCCGGCAAATATAATCGTGAACAACGATTAATGCAAGTACAGACCCAAAGGGGGCCTTAAGTTATTAATTCCTGATAATCAATTGTTTAAATTAATCAATAAAACGAAATCAACCCATTTTCAGCGAGTTAGGCATTCAACCATTTAAAAGAGAAATTGTTCAAATTACACTAAGTACCTTTTACCCGGGTCAGCAACAGCCTCTGTAGGGGCTGAAATTCTGCCGTTTAACAAAAAGCACATGAATTTGAATCAAAAAACAGATCGAAAATAAAAATCTCGTAGGTTTGAAAAAGAAATAAGCAAGCATTGAAAAGATCTTCCCTCACCGAGAAAATGATATTGTATTTCCTGCTCCTAGGTATAGGATCGATCATTATAATCGGATACTTCTCTTTTGCCTCTGCGAAAAAAGCATTGCTCAGCCGTACATACAACCAGCTGACCTCAATACGTATTGCAAGGACGCAGGCTGTGGAAAGATTTCTGGATGAGCGTTTATCAGAAACCTCGCGGTTTGTCAGCTCCGATGAGGTCTGTAATCTCTCGGTTAAGCTTCTCAGCGGTAGCAGAATAACGGAAAACGATCTGAAGACAGTCTCTGAACAGGCCTTGATTGTTTCATCGTATTACAAAGGATTTGGCTTCGCTGATGGTGAAGGAAGAATACTATACTGGCAATCCGGAAATCGTTCTTCAGTAAAATCTACCGGAAAACAGATCGGGTTATTTGAGCCGCAAAATGAGAGGCCCTTCATGATAGATTATCAATCAACCGGAAGTCTGCCGGGGAATCCTCTGATTGTTGCCGGGCCTGTAAGGCAAAACGGTGCAACGGTTGCCTATCTTTTGCTGGTTATTGATGAGAGGCAGATCAACGATTTTATGCTTGAAGTGAGGCCTGAGAATGGTCTGGGTTATTCAGGTGAAACCTACATGGTTGGCGAAGACTATCTGATGAGGAGTCAGTCAAGGTTTCTGAACAATTCGGTAATGAAAACCAGGGTAATTACGACTCCGGTTATCAAGGCCCTGCGCAATGAATCTGGACTGGATCTGGCTAAAGATTATCGAGGCATTAAGGTACTCAGTTCATTCGGAAGTATCGATAAGGGCGGGCTGAAATGGGCAATGATAGCAGAAATTGACTACAGTGAAGCAACAGCCGCTGTTTTCTCCATCAGGAACTCCAATCTGATGCTTTCTGTGGTGATGGGTATTGCGTTCTTCATTCTTACCTATATCATCAGCAACAGAATCACCAGGCCGATTATAAAGCTGAAGGAAGCCGCCTTTGACCTCGGAGAAGGCAGACTTGATCAGATTCCGGTAATCCGGTCTGACGATGAGCTGGGTGAACTGGCCGAAGCATTCAGCAATATGGCGTCGAAGCTTCAGGATAAAGACAGGGCACTAAAAGCAGAGCGCATTTCCAGGTTAAGGTCAGCCATTGACGGACAGGATCAGGAGAGGCAGCGGCTTTCGCGTGAATTGCACGACGGGATCGGACAAAGCATGATTGCCATCAGGCTGAAACTCGGCGCCCTTGAAAATATGGTTTCAGAACAAATAAAACCCGGTTTGGTGTCAGCAATCAACCTTACCGACAATCTGATCGATGATGTGAGGGCTATGACGAATGCGCTGATGCCCCCGGCATTGAGCGAATTCGGCATTACCTCAGCCATAAGAAGTCTTTGCAGTAACCTATCGGAGAATTATGGCATAAAAACTATTTTTGAAGGTGAAATTCCCGACAAACAACTCGGAAAAAAATCGAGACTTTATATTTTCCGTATTTTTCAGGAGATATTCAACAATGTGGCCAGACATTCAGGAGCGACAGAACTCAGGATCAATGCAGGAATCAGACAGAATACCCTGATGCTGCAGATAGAAGACAATGGCCGGGGGTTCGACATCCATGGAGCCTGCCCCTCTTCCGGCCATGGTTTGAACAACATCCGGGAGCGGGTCGGTTTGCTTCGCGGCAAAGTTGACATTTCAACTTCGCCTGGCAATGGAACTGTTTTTCAGATTGAATTACCTTTAATTAAGGGCATATATGATCAAGGTACTGCTGGTTGACGATCACAAGATTGTTCGGGATGGTATCCGTGCCCTGCTTTCAGGGCAGGAAGACATCCGTATATACGACGAAGCCGGCTCAGGAAGCGAAATGTTCAGACTGCTGAACTCGGGCCTTCCCGATATCTTACTGATGGATATCTCCCTTCCGGACTTTTCAGGAATTGAACTCTGCGAAAAGGTTAGAGAGCAGTTTCCTGCAGTAAAGGTTCTTTTTTTGTCGATGTACACCTCGGAAGAGTATATTTTCAATGCCATAAAAGCCGGAGCACAGGGTTATCTTCCGAAAAACATTTCACAGGACGAACTGCTGCATGCCATCCGGACAGTTGCTGCCGGTGATGAGTATTTCAGTGAATCGGTATCGAATGTGATTCTGAAAAGTTATATCAAGAAAGCCCAGGACAAAGAACCAGAGAATCTGGCACAAAGCAGTGTACTTTCAAAACGTGAACTTGAGATACTGCGCCTGTTTGCTGAAGGCAATACAAATCCCCAGATCGCCGAACAGTTGTTTATCAGCACCCGTACGGTAGAATCACACAAAAACCATATCATGCAGAAACTCGGTTTAAAAACGGCTGTGGACCTTATCAAATTCGCCATCAAGCACCATATCATAGACTTCTGACTCCCACCTTTCATTTCTTAACCCGGCAGATTGGCGATTACGTGTTTCACTGAAAATTATTTCAGTGATCGCCCTATGTAAAATCAGTTAATGCTTCATTGCTCAATCAGGTTAAAGTTTCAATTTTTGCCGCTTACGGAATCGATTGCAAACCTAAAACCCATTTGAGTATGAGACAAAAAACCAAAAACCTGTTCTGGGCTGTTCTGACAGCTTTTGTATTTATACCCGGACTCATAAACGCTCAGATCGAGACTTCCTTTGATGCCGGTGCGGATATTATGAGCCGTTATATCTGGCGCGGATTAAATCTGGGTGGTTCATCTCCCAGCATCC